>WNGN01003484.1_pt1 | contig 12921 bp, 8 predicted proteins | sample 5400561 | NCBI WGS metagenome assembly WNGN01 (sample SAMN13153379, study PRJNA577476) | soil metagenome | isolation source: 115 cm soil or saprolite under Garry oak tree replicate 2 | place: USA:California | collected 2016-06-15
TTCTCTTGTTCGTCGCCGGCGCATCGATCAGGATTTTCGCGGCCTGCTTCGCGTCGTGTCCTGTCACGACGCGGCGGATCGGAGGGTAACCGTCTCTCTCGCGAGTCATCGACTGGACTTCGGCAGCCGTAAATACGCTTACTTCGCCTCTTCGACGCGCGTCAAAGTCGCGGGTCCATCGCCCACGATGATCAGCCAGGCCTCTTCGTCCTTGGCGCCGTCCCAGTGCACCTGCTTGGCGAAATGCGTGACGAACGAGCCGGTGGGCATCGGCACGGTGAGGTCGGGATCGAATCTATTCCCGGTGGCGACCCACCAGGTGCCCTTGATCACGGTGATGAAGCGGTCGTTCGGATGAAAGTGCGGCCGGCTGAAGTTGCCCGGCTTGAACCGGTTCATGACCACGTACAGCCCGGGCTTTTCCGGGTCGCCGACGAGCACCGCCTGGTTGATGCCGGCGGCGCCGGTCGGGTCGCGCCATTTGAGCTGGTCGGGCGCCTTGTACGCGAGCGCCGCCGGGTTGAGATCGGCCGCGCAAACAGCGCCTGTCGTGAGAATCAACGAAAGGAATTGAACGCAAAGCAGAATGCGACGAGACATCATGGTGTTCTCCCTTGAAGTCGCTTCGGTAATGGCGTGCCGGAGACGGATCTCGCTGGACCTTAGTCCGGCCGGAACTTGGTCTCCGGCTTGACGCCTTTCTTGCGCTGCTTCTCGCTGATCTTGCCGTTCTCGATGTAGCGGCCCTCGACCGCGCGCTTCGCCGCCTCGTCCCACTGCGGCAGCCAGTCTCCGAGCGAATAGCCGAACCAGGGCGCTTGCGGGCGCAGCTTCGGCAGGCCCAGCTCCTCCCATATTTTCTTCGCGCGCTCCATGTATTCGCGCTTGGGGAGCGCGAGCGGCGGCAGGTCTTCCTTCATGGTGGCGTCCATGAGGAGCGTCGAGTCCTCCTCCTGCCCGTGCTCGCGCTTCGGGCCGTGCCCCTGGCCGCGGTGCGGCAGCGTGCGCACGTCCTCGGCCGGGTTCATGCGGTAGGCCATGGACCACAGGAGCGCGTCGGCGTTGTCCGGGTCGATGTCGTCGGTGACGGCGATGGTGATCTTGCCCATGTCGGCCTTGAAGTACGCGGCGCCGTAGAGCGCGCGCCAGACCTCGGTGCGCGGCATGCGTTTTTCCACGGCGATCACGGTGACGCGCAAGAGTCCGGTGAGCGGCTCGTGCAGCGCCACGCGCTTGACCCCGCGGATTCCGAGCGCCTCGCGCAGGTGCGCCAGGAACAGCGGCTCGTAGGCGACGCGCTTGATGACGCTCGATTCCGAGGGCGCGACCTGGCTGATGTAGGACGGGACGACCGGGTTCTTCCGGTGCGTGATCGCGGTGATCCGCATCGGCATGTTGAATTCCTCGAGCGCGACGTGGCCGTGCGACTCGCCGAAGGGCGCTTCGGGCTCGCAGCACTCGGTGTCGATCAGGCCCTCGATGACGATTTCCGATTCCGCGGGAACGAGCAGGTCGACGGTCTTCGCTTTCACCACGTTGATGGGCGCACCGGCAAGGCCGCCGGCGACGGTGAACTCGTCGACTCCGACGGGAAGCTTCTGCGGCCCCATGAAGGCGACGTAGGGCGGGCAGCCGAGCACGATCGCGCACGGCATCGTTTTTTTTCCGAGCTTCTGGTACTTCACGTAGTGCAGGTAGCCGCCCGCGCCGCCGACGCGCGTCGCCATGCGCACGACCAGCCGGTCGGGCGCCTTGAGCGCGGCGCGGTAGGTGCCCATGTTCTGCACGCCGGTCTCGGGATCGCGCGTGATGACGTTGGTCGCGGTGAGCGTCGGCGCCGAATCGAAACCCGGCGTCGAGATCGGTATCGGCAGGCGGTCGAGGCCGTTGCCTTCGCCTTGCAGCGCCTCGCCTTCGTGCACGACCTCGTGGCACACCGCGCGCTCGACCCTGCACGGCGGAACGGGATGGGCGATGGCGTGGTCCCACTTCGCCTGGATTTCGTGGAGCGGTGCGCCCATGCCCGCCGAGTAGATGGCGCGATTGGCCGCGATCGCGCCGACCACCACCGGAATGCCGTACTTGCGGCCGCGGCCGTCGATGACGTTCGTGAACAGGAACGCGCGCCTCTCGGCCTCGTCCATGCCGCCGACGAACTGCCAGCGCACGAGAGGGTGCAGCTCGGCGTCCTTGTCCACCGGCCGGTCGATCGTGATCAGCAGCCCGCGGCGTCGCAATTCCTCGAGGTGCTCGTGAAGATCGCGGTAGCCGCGCGCCGCCACCGGCGCGAGCGGGGTTTCGGTTCCGGGCAAGTTCATTGTTTTTCGATTTTGGCCGTTTCGACCACTTTACGCCACTTGACCGTCTCGGAGACGAGCAGGTCGCGCAAGGCTTCGGGCGAGCTCGCGCGCGCGTCCACGCCCAGGCCCTGCAGGCGCTGCTTCAGGTCCGGCAAGGCGACCGCGGCGGCGATCTCCCCGTTGAGGCGGTCGATGATCGCGCGCGGCGTCTTCGCGGGCGCGGCCACGCCGTTCCACGCCGAGGACTCGTAACCGGGAACGCCCGCCTCGGCGATGGTCGGAACGTCCGGCAGGCCGGCGAAGCGGTGGTCGAAGGTGACCCCGAGCGCCCTGAGGCTGCCGCTTTTCACATGCGGAATCACCGGCGCGAGGATTTCGAACATGGCGTCGAGGTCGCGGCCCTTCACCGAGCTGATGATCAGGGGCGTGGTCCTGAACGGCACCGTCTGGAAGTCGAGACCGGCCATCGATTTGAAGAGCTCGGCCGAGACGTACTGCGTGCCGCCGATGCTGGTGGTGCCGACGTTGAGCTTGCCCGGATTCGCCTTCGCGGCCGCGATCAGCTCCTTCACCGACCTGATCGGCGAGGCGGAATCGACGAGAAGCGCGATGCCGAAGAAGCCGACCGTCGAGATCGGCGCAAAATCGCGCACCGGGTCGTAAGGCAGCGATTTGAACATCGACACGCTGACGGCGTGGCCCTGGTTGAGCCACAGCAGCGTGTAGCCGTCGGGCTCCGCCTTCATGACTGCCTCCGAAGCGACGATCTGGCCGGCGCCCGGCCGGTTGTCGATGATGACCTGCTGGCGCAGCGAATCGGAGAGCTTCTGCGCCAGCACCCGCGCCGTGATGTCGGCGACCCCGCCCGCGCCGTAGGGAAGGAGGATCTTGATCGGCTGCGCGGGATAGCCTTGAGCGAGCGCCGCGGCGCATAGGCACGAGGCGAACGCCGTGCCGCCGAGCCATGCGGTCAGCTTGCGAAAACATGCTTTTCCTGTCATGTGTCGCTCACTCCAGGCCTTTCAGCGCGGGGACCAGCAGTCGGCGCGCACCCGGAACACGCTCTGCGCCGTTCCGCCGAGTATCCCTTTTTTCTGCGCCTCGTTGAAATAGGCGCCCTCGACCACCTTTTTCGGCGCCGGATCGCCGATCGGGAAGGGCGCATCCGACCCGAGCATGATGCGCCCGGGCGCCGCCTTCTTCGCGAGATACTCGAGCGAGTCCGCGTCGAACACGCACGAGTCGAAGTACATCGCCTCGAACCCTTTGCGGGGATCGGCGTACCTGCCCTGCGAGACGGCGTGGTTGCGCGCGAGCCGTCCCAGCGCGTAGGGCAGCGCGGCGCCGCCGTGCGAGAGCACGAGCTTCATGCCGGGAAATTTCAGCAAGTGCCCCGAGAACAGCAGCCGCGACACCGCGATCGAGGTGTCGGCGAGCCGCCCGATGGCGTTGACCAGATCGTAGTCCGCGAGACGCGGCTCGCCGCACAGGAACATGGGGTGCAGGAAGACGGCGGCGCGCAAGTCCGATGCCGCCTGCCAGAACGGGTCGAGCGAGGGATCGTCCAGGTTTCCGCTCATGCCTTTGGGGAGCGTTCCGATCATCACGCCGCCGAAGCCCTGCTCGAGCGCCTCGCCGAGCACCTCGGCGGCGAGCCCGCCGTGCCGCAGCGGCACGGTTGCGAGCGGCGTGAAGCGCGGCTCGTCGCGCAGCTCTTCCCGCAGGCAGTCGTTGTAGAACCGGCTCCAGGCGAGGCCCTCGCCGGAAGGCAGCTCGTAGCCGAAGCTGTCGAGCCAGCCGCCGACGAGCTGATGGTCGATGCCGTTCTTGTCCATCCAGGAGCGCCGCTCGGCGAGGTCGGAGAGCTTGGGCGAGATCGGCCGCGTCGGCTCGCCGCCCGGGAATTGCAACCGGAGTCCTTTGTCGTCGCGCGTCAGCTTCACGCCCGGAAACCCTGCCGCGCCGGCGTCGAAGCGCTCGACGAGCAGCTTCGGAACGAAGTGCGCGTGGATGTCGATGACAAGGTTTTTCATGCTCATGAGTAAGTGCTCAACGGTGTCATCCTGAGCGAAGCGAAGGATCTCCTAAGGCAACGCCGTGCGCCGGGAGAGATCCCTCGCTGCGCTCGGGATGACGCTTGCGGGCCGCGTCGATCGCCTTCCAGATCGCGAGATGCGACATCGGCAGCGAATCGATCGATGCTCCGAGCGGCTCGAGCGCGTCGTTGACGGCGCTCGCGATCGCGGCGGGCGCGCCGAGATAGCCGGCCTCGCCCGACCCCTTCTGCCCGAAGGTGGTGAGCGGCGAGGGCGTGCAGTGATCGACGATGGCGAGCGCGGGCACTTCCATCGCGCTCGGGATCAGGTAGTCCATGAAGGTGCCCGCCGCGAGCTGGCCGTCCTCAGTGTAGGCGAATTTCTCGTAGAGCGCCGCGCCGATGCCGTGCGCGATGCCCCCGAAAGTCATGCCGTGCACGATATCGGGGTTGATCATCGTGCCGCAGTCGTGGCCGCAGACGTATTTTCGGATCGAGGGCTTGGCCGTGTCCGGATCGACTTCGACGTAGACGACATGCGCCTCGAAAGCGTAGCAGGGGTAGATCTGGATGCGGCCTTCGGCCGTCGGCAAGCCGCCCCCCGTCGGCACTTCCCACACGAATTTCGCCTGCAACCCCGGCTCCAGGCCGGTCGGCAACTTATGAAATTTCCGGTGCGCGATCTCGACCAGCTGGTCCCACGTGAGTTTTTTTTCCGGCGCGCCTTTCAGGCTGACGTTGCCGTCGCGGTATTCGAGGTCCTCCGGCGAGCACTCGAAGTTGTGCGCGGCGATCGCGATGAGCGTCTCCCTGATTTTCTTCGCCGCGCCCGCGGCGGCGCCGCCCAGCATGATCGCCATGCGGCTGCCGACCGGGCTGTTGGAGGGGAGCGCGGTGAGGGAATCCGCGCGCACCACGCGGATCGACGCCGGATCGCGCTCGAGGACTTCCCCGAGCACCGTCGAGACGAGCGACTCGTGGCCCTGGCCCGCGCTGGAAGTGTTCATGACGCCGGTGATCGAGCCCGAAGAATCGACGCGCACCAGGCACGAGTCCATCCACGTCGTCGTCTCGTTCTTCGGGTTGAAGAGCACTTCGAACGCGGAATTCCCGCCCGAGGGCTCGAGGCAGGTCGAGATGCCGATTCCGGCGAGCCGCCCGGCTCGCCGGGCGTCGTCTCTCTCTCTCGCGAGCGCCGGATAGTCGATCGCCGCGAGCGTCTTGTCGAGCACCGCGTGATAGTCGCCCGAATCGTAGGCCGAGCCGCTCGGGATGGTGTAGGGAAACTGGTCCTTGCGGATGAGGTTCTTCTTTCGCAGCTCGATCCGGTCCATACCGAGGTGGCGCGCGATGCGGTCGATCGCGCGCTCGATGGCGAAGTTGGTCGGCGACTGGCCGAAGCCGCGCACCGCCTCCTGCGGCGTCTTGTGGGTCATCACCGAGGCCGGCTCGTACTCGATCGCCTCGATCCGATACGGACCGCAGATCGCGGTCACGGGCTTTCCGAGCTGCAGCGGCGAGCGCCCGGCGTAGGCGCCGACGTCGTCCAGCGCGCGGATCTTCAGGGCACGGATGGCGCCCTCGCGGTCGAACGCGACCTGCATGTCGAAGATGCGGTCCGGCCCCTGCGTGTCGCCGCCGCGCAGGTTCTCCAGGCGATCTTCGATCAGGCGCACCGGCACGCCGAGTTTTCTCGCGAGATAGCCGGCGAGCACCGTGTGCTTCAAGCCGCGCTTCGCCCCATAGCTGCCGCCCACGTCGACGTCGTAATGCACGCGCACGGCGTTCCCGGGCAGGCGCAGCGCGCGCGCGGTCTGGTCTGGATACTTCGGCATCTGGATCGAGGCCCAGACGTCGAGGATCTGCGTCCCGGCGTCCCACTGCGCCGCGACGCCGAAGGTTTCGATCGGCACGGTGGCGCTGCGCCCCCAGACCGCGCGGAAGGCGATCTTGTGCTCGGCGTTTGCGAACGCCTCCTCCACCGGGCCCCATACGAATTTGCGGTGGTAGAGCACGTTCGAGCCGTGAGCCTGATGCACGAGAGGTGCCCCCGGGGCGAGCGATTTCTCGGGGTCGATCACGTGCGGCAGCGGCTCGTATTCGACTTCGACGAGCTCGGCCGCGTCCTCGGCGAGCGCGCGCGAATCGGCCACCACCGCCGCCACCCATTCGCCGGCGTAGCGCACCACGTCCTTTGCGAGCGCCCAGCGCGTCACCCTGGGCGCGTCCACCCCGACCGCGAGCGAATCGGTGTTGGCGCAGAACTCCTCGCCCGTAAGAACGCAAAGCACGCCGGGTGCGGCGATCGCTGCCCGGGTGCCGATCGAGACGATGCGCGCGCTCGCGTGGGGCGAGGCCACCAACGCCACGTGCTTCATTCCCGGGAGCGCGATGTCCGCGACAAAGCGGCCACGGCCGGAGACGAAGCGCGGATGCTCCTTTGCCCTTCGCTTTGCGCCGATGTAGCGGTAGCCGTAGGGACTTTTCCCCGCAGCGCTCATTTTGCCCTCGTGCGCCCAACCGCGAGCTGCACCGCCTCGACGATCTGCTGGTAGCCGGTGCAGCGGCACAGGTTGCCGCCGATGGCGTCGCGGATCTGCGCCTCCGAAGGATTCGGATTCGAATTCAGCAGGCCCTGGGACGCGATCAGCATGCCCGGCGTGCAGTAGCCGCACTGCAGCCCGTGCGTCTCGCAGAAGCTGTCCTGCAGCACGCTCAACGATCCGTCGGGTTGGGCGAGACCCTCGACGGTAGTGACGCGGTGGCCGTGCGCCTGCACGGCGTACATGAGGCAGGAACGCACCGGCTCGCCGTCCAGCATCACCGAGCACGCGCCGCAGATGCCGTGCTCGCAGCCGACGTGCGTGCCGGTGAGGCGAAGGTCTTCGCGCAACCAGTCAACCAACGAGAGGCGCGCCGGCACCTGGGCCGATCGCGACTTGCCGTTGACCTCGACGGAAACGGCGTGAAGCGTCTCGCTCACTGGTTTCTCGCTCTCTCGCGCGCTTCGCGCAGCGCCCGCGCCGCGAGCACGCGCGCGAGATGCCGGCGGTATTCGGCGCTCGCGTGCAGGTCGCCGCCGGGCTCGGATTCGACGGCCGCGTCGCGCGCGGCCTCCTCGACGATCTTCTCCTCGAGCCGCGTGCCGACGAGACGCGCGGCGATCTTCGGAAACGCGAGCGGCGTCCCCCCGACTCCGCCCAGGCCGAAGGCCGCGCGAACGCAGCGCCCGTCGCCGTCGAGCGCGATCTGCGCCGCGGCCGCGACCATCGCGAAGTCGCCGTGGCGGATGCTGATTTCCGTAAACGCCGATCCGCAGCGCCGTTCGGGCCACACGGGCCAGCGGCTTTCCTCGAGGCATTCGTCGGGGCGCGCGGCGGTCGCCATCGCGCCGGAGAAGAACTTCCCGGCCTCGAGCGTGCGCGTGCCTTTTGCAGAACGCAGCAGCATGCGCGCGCCGAGCACTTGCGCGACAAGCGGCAGCTCGGCGGCGGGATCGGCATGGGCGAGGCTGCCGCCCACCGTCCCGCGGTTTCTCGTCTGCACGTGGCCGACCCAGGCGAGCGCCTGGCGCAAAAGCGGCACGCGTAAGGCGAGCGGCTCATCGCGCTCCACGATGCATTGCCGCGTGCAGGCGCCGATGCGGGCGAAATCTTTCTCGACGGCGATGAATTTCAGTCCCGCGATCTCGTTGATGTCGACGAGCCACGCGGGGCGCAAAAGGCGCATCGCCATCATCGGCACGAGGCTCTGGCCGCCGGCGACGAGCTTCGCGCCGTCGCCGTGGCGCGCGAGCAGCTCGCAGGCTTCGGCGACCGAAGCGGCGCGGGCATATTCGAAAGGGGCGGACTTCACTATCTGATCGGGAGTGGTATCGTTCAGGCGTGATGATACACAAGGAGGAGGGACGGCCGACGGCCTGGTTCGGGGTCCGGCTCGCGGCGCTCGCGCTGTGCGCCGCGCACGCCGGCGCGTGGGCGCAGGCGTGGCCGGCAAAACCCGTTCGAATCATCGTCCCGTTCACGCCCGGCAGCGGCACCGACATCATGGCGCGCACCGTGTCGGAGAAGCTCTCGGCGCAGCTCGGCCAGTCGATCGTCATCGAGAACCGTCCCGGCGCCGGCGGCACCATCGGCGCCGCCCTCGTCGCGAAAGCGGAGCCCGACGGCCACACGCTGCTCGTGCATTCCTCTTCGTATACGGTCACGCCCTCGACTTATCGAAATCTGCCTTACGACACGCTGCGCGACCTGACCGGCGTCACGCCTCTGGGCCTCCTGCCGAACGTGCTGGTGATCGCGCCCTCGAAGGGCATCCGCTCGGTGAAGGAGCTCGTGGCAGCCGCGAAGGCGAGGCCCGGCGCCATGAACTCCGCCTCCGTCGGGATCGGCAGTGCGACGCACCTGAACGCGGAACGATTTCGCCTCGGGGCCGGCATCGACGTCGTCAACGTCCCGTTCAAGGGCACGCCCGAGGCGCTCACCGAGATCGTCACCGGCCGCGTCGACTACTATTTCTGCCCGGTCGTGTCGGTGCTGCCGCTGCTGAAAGACGGGAAGATCCTCGCGCTCGCGGTCGGCAGCACCAGGCGCTCGACCGCATTGCCCGAGCTGCCGACGACGATCGAGGCCGGCGTGCCGAACTCGGACTACAACTTCTGGGTCGGCATGTTCGCGCCGTCGAAGACCCCGCGCGACATCGTGAGCCGCCTCTACCGGGAAACCGTCCGCGCGCTGCGCTCACCCGGCGTGCGCGAAAAGATGGCGCGCCTCGGCGCGGAGCCGATGGACTACGACCCGGAGCGGTTCAACGCCTACCTCCGCGGCGAGATCGCCGCCAACGCGGCGCTGGTGAAGGCGGCGGGGATAAAGGCGGAGTGATGGATGCGCCGTAACCCACATGCTCGAAAACTTCGAATGCCGTAATCAGGTCAAATTTCCCGAGCTGCTCAACGCTGACGTTTCTGTCCACGAAAGGGTCATAGGAAATCGACTGCCAATTCGATTCTCTCAGGATCTTCGCGAGAAGCCCATCCCCTCCGCCGTAGTCGAGATGTTTAACGGAATGTGCCCGATCTCCGAAAACGGAAATTAAAGTAGCGGCATTTGCCCGGGGTCTGGCTTCGATGTAGTCCGGATCCACGACGACATATTCATCGTTGTATATCCTTTCCGCGAATTTCTCTAGCCCCCAAGTCATAAGCTCCGGGGCGAAACAGAAACCGCATTTGCTGCATAGTGCGTGGTAGACCGGAATTCCTGCAAGGCCGAGGAATTTACCTTTCGGTTCCTCGCATGATTTGTTGAAATCCACAACATCAAGCAGCGAACACGCTCCACCACAAACAGAACAGGATAAATTTTGATCCATGATCGTATAGCTCATTCCCCGGCTGCGTGATGCGATCCGAATCCGTCACTATAGTTTGCGCACAGAAAAGAACTATGTCTACTGGGTGCGTGCCGTCTCTCTTCGATCAATCCCTCGCTCAGGTTTTTCCTGAGCCTCAATCAGGAAAATCCTGATACGCGAGATCGCTTCCCCGCTCTATCGTGGGGAGATATTTTCCACGCAGGTGAAAAACAAGGAGGGGGTGCCTTTGGCACGCGAAAAAACGCCTATTGCTTCCGAGTGGAGATCATGAAGGACCTTCTGCGGTCCGCCTTGTTCGCTTTCGCGTGCTTGGCGAGTTTGTGTTCAGCCGAGGTGCGAGCACAACTTGCATGCACGCCGGATCAGATCCAAAGCGCAACTACTCAATGCAACCAAATCGCCCAAAGCCTCATCGAGGCTGTACAGCAGTGCGCGCCCTTTCCGCCTGAAGAGTGTGGCCAGTTTCCCGACCCAGGAAGTTTAACTTCCGACCCAACGGGTTTGGGCTGCTTTATCAGTTACATAGATGCGGCGGTGTCCGGGGGCACCAGCAGCATGAGCATAGATCACTTGGTCGACTGCTCATTTCCTCCGGACATTCCCAATCACGACAAGAACAAGGACAAAGGCTGCAACGACTGCGGCGACCCGATCAATGCCGGCACGGGAAACAAACACCAACGCGAGCTCGACTACGCAGGGGTCGGACTTTATCCGCTACGAATGGAAAGGACGTTTAACTTCGATAGCGGCATTGTGAATTCAACCACGTTCGGCAATAGCTGGCGCGGCTCCTACTCCGAATTCATCTTCTTCCAATCCAACGGTGCAACAGGAGCCGCGAGTGTGAGCATCGCAATACTCCAGCGCAGCGGGGGGAACGTCTTCACCTTTAGGCAGAACGGAGCAGGCGCGCCCTGGATTGTCGATGGAGACATTGTCGGCACGCTGGTGCAGCTCGTAGATAGTTCCGGGAATACGCTCGGTTGGAATGCCGACAACGAAATCGAGACCTACAGCGCGGCAGGCAAACTGCTCTCCATTACCAATCGTTTTGGATTGAAGCAGACGCTGACCTACAACTCCGCGGGTTTTCTCGTCTCAGTGACCGACCCTGCCGGCCGGCAGCTCACGTTCACGTATGACGGCGTTCCCCGCGTATCGACCATGACCGATCCGGCCGGCGGCACGTACACCTACAGCTACGGGGCGAATACGTCCACTAGTAACCTCATCAGCATTACGTACCCGGACGGCAAGGTGCGCAGTTATCTTTACGGTGAAAGTGCCTTGGTGTCTCCGACTCCCGTGGCCGGACTTAGCTACGCACACGCCCTGACCGGGATTGTCGACGAAAACAGCAGCAGGTTCGCGAGCTGGGCGTACGACGCTCAAGGGAGAGCGACGTCCTCCGACAACGCAGGCAGCGGACGCGTGACGCTTGCCTATACGGGTGGCACTTCGACGACCAGCACAACGGTGACGGATGCGTTGAACACCGCCCGCACCTCCAGCTTCCAGACCATCCTCGGCGTCGTCAGGAAAGTCTCCGAAACCCGACCCGCTAGTTCGGGCACTGGATCCGCCACCAGCGGAATCACCTACGACGCGAACGGCAACGTCGGCTCGCGCACCGACTGTAACGGCAACCTCACCAACTACGGCTACGACCTGACGCGCGACCTGGAGACCTCGCGCACCGAGGCCTTCGGCACGGCGCAGGCGCGCACGATCTCCACGCAGTGGCACCCGGCGTTCCGGCTGCCGGTGGAAGTCGCCGAACCCTTGCGGATCACGAGCTACGCATACAACGGTGATGGCGGAGCGAGCTGCGGCTTCGAAGCCGATGGAACGACGCTCGTGCCTGGGGTGCTCTGCTCGAAGACGATCCAGCCCACCAGCGACGCCACCGGCACGTCGGGATTCGGCGCCGCGCTTGCGGGCAGCCCGCGCACCTGGAATTACGCCTACAACGCCAACGGCAGCGTGCTGACGATAGACGGTCCCCGGACCGATGTCGCTGATGTCACTACCTACACCTACTACACCAATAACGATGCGGACCCGGGCAAGCGCGGCAACGTCGCCACGATCGCGAACGCCCTGGGACAGGTGACGAACATCACCGCCTACAACGCGCACGGCCAGCCGCTCACGATCGTCGATCCGAACGGGCTCAGCACGACGCTCACCTACGATCCGCGCCTTCGGTTCACCTCGCGAAGCGTAGGCGGCGAGCTGACGGGCTACACCTACGACGGCGTGGGACAACTGACGCTGGTGACGCTGCCCGACGGGAGCTTCCTGAGCTACAGCTACGACGCTGCGCACCGCTTGACCGGGATGAACGACAACCTCGGCAACAAGATCGCCTACACGCTGAACGCCATGGGCAACCGCACTCAGGAGCAGGTGCTCGACCCGGCCAATGCGCTCGCGCAGACCCGAAGCCGCGTCTACAACAACCTCAATCGCCTTGCCCAGGAGATCGGCGCGCAGAACCAGACGACCCAATACGCCTACGATAACCAGGGCAATGTCACCTCGGTGACCGATCCTCTGAACCACGTCACCGATCCGAGAAACCTCACCACGAGCTACAACTACGACGGGCTCGCGAACCTCAATCAGCAGAGCTCGCCCGACACCGGCGCCACAGTCAATACCTATGACAACGCCGGCAACCTGCTGACCCAAACAGACGCCAAGGGGCAGGTGACGACCTATACCTACGACGCGCTCAACCGGGTGACCTCCATCACCTTCGCCGACGGCTCGAAGCAGAGCTATACGTACGATGCGGGCGCGAACGGCATCGGGCGGCTCACCTCGATCACCGAGACCGATCCCCAAAGCAATATCACGAGCCTGCTCGCCTATGCCTACGACCAGAAGGGCAGGGCGACCTCGGAGACCCGCACGATCGGCGGCATGAGCTACGTGCTCGGCTACAGCTACGACAGCGCCGGGCGCCTCGCCGGAATGAGCTACCCGAGCGGGCGTACGGTCGCCTACGACTTCGATGCGCTCGGCCGAGTCAGCCAGGTCAGCACTACCCCACAAGCTGGCGCCACGCAGATCGTCGCGAGCAACGTCGCCTATCAACCCTTCGGCGGGGTGAAGGGCTACACGCTCGGCAACGGCCAGAGCTACAGCCGCAGCTACGACCAGGACGGGCGCATCGCGAGCTACAGCCTCGGCAACCAGTTCTTT
>WNGN01002248.1_pt1 | contig 12917 bp, 13 predicted proteins | sample 5400561 | NCBI WGS metagenome assembly WNGN01 (sample SAMN13153379, study PRJNA577476) | soil metagenome | isolation source: 115 cm soil or saprolite under Garry oak tree replicate 2 | place: USA:California | collected 2016-06-15
CCCGGCATCCTGCTCATCGCGGTGGTCGGCTCCATCGCCTTCTGCTGCCTGGGCTATGCCCTTTGCACCGCGATCCGCTCCGCCGATTCCGCCCAGCCGATGCTGCAGGCGGTCATGCTGCCGCTGTACTTCATCTCCGGCGTGTTCATCCCCAGCGTCGGCCTCCCCGACTGGCTGCAGCAGGTGGCCGGGGTCTTCCCCGTCCAGCACCTCGTCGACGGCCTCCACCACGCCTTCGATCCCGCCGCCGGTGGCAGCGGCATCGTCTGGAGCGACCTCGGCATCCTGGCCCTGTGGGCCGCCGTCGGCCTGGCTGTGGCCCTGCGCCGCTTCACCTGGACACCCGCAGCCGCGGCCGCCTGACCCGACCGCAACGGCACGGGGCGCGGGTGCGGCCCGCGGCCCGCGCCGCCACAAGGCCAGGGCAAATCGGTCAACGGTGATGGTCGACATGACCCGCGGCCGCCGCCGAACGGTAGAGTCCACCAGATCTTGTTTCAAAGATCTTGGCAGGTTCCGCCTGAACGGGCTCTGGTGACGGTGACCTGTAGCGAGGTGCGTCCGAGGGAGGGATGCTCGGCGGTGATCTGCACCAGCCCGGTCTGGGCAGGCAGCGAGCGGATGAACGCCCCGCCCACCCCGCCGTAGTCAGCGAACGCGAACGGATTGTCGCCTACCAGGACGGCGGGACCGGTGATGGATAGGGCCACGTCGCCGGTGACGTTCGGCCGGTGGTTGCCGTAGGCGTCGACAGCGCGGAAGGTGATCCGCGTGGCGTCGGACCCGTCTGCCTCGATCGTGGTGTCGTCGGCGGTGAGTTCTAGGCGGTCGCGGGAGGTGTCGGCTGACATGAGCGTTGCCGTGACCTTGCGGTCGCCGAGGTAGCCGTCCATGCGTAGCTCAGGCAGCCGGGTGCCGCCGACGGTGAGGTCCACGAAGACCGGGGGGTAGGCGAGGCTACCGAACCGCTGCGTGTCCGGGGTTCCTGTAGCAACGTGCCGGCCGCCGAGGTAGATCTCCAGCCGGTCGCAGTTGGTGGCGATCATCGCGTTGGGTCCTGGGCCGCCGGGCGACGAGCTGGGGCCGGAGTGCCAGAAGAACACCGGCAGGATCACCGGGCGTGTTCTGGGGTCCACCTGGGGCTGGTAGAACGCGGCGCCGGGCTTGGGGACGCGGAAGGTGTCGATGACCCCGGGCGTCTTCAGGTTGTCCCAGATGCGGTTGCCGCCGTTGAGCGACGCGTAGTCGATTCCTGCCCAGCCGAGCAGGCCCGCGTAACGCATGTTCGACTGCGCGATGTTGTGCACCTGAGCGTGCATGAACGCCCTGGCTGGCGAGCGTTGGGCCGGGGTCGATCCAGCGGTAGGTCGGCGGGCCGTCCAGCGCCCCGACGGCCTCGCTGACGAAGTACGGCACGCCGGCCAGCGGCGGCAGTAGCTCAGCGTTGCCGTTGCTTGAGTGGTAGTCGTCGAAGCTGAAGATGTCCTCGGCCCAGTCGGTCGTGGAGTGGATTTGCATCGCGCCCGTGGTCTGCCGCGAGCCGTCGAGGTCGTAAGCGAGCTGGCGGGTCTTCGTATACAGCGTGGTGTAGTTCGCGGTCTCGTTGAGCCGGGTGGCCCAGACGATCACCGAGGGGCGGTTGCGGTCGCGGACCACCATGTCATGCACGTTCTGGATCACGATGTCCTGCCAGGCCGCATCGCCGACGTGTCCCCAGCCGGGCGGTTCTTCCCAGACCATCAGGCCCAGCTCGTCGCAGGCGTCGAGGACCGCCGGCCAGCGCCAGCAGCGGAAGTGCCGCGATTCCGGCGCCGCCGATCAGCGCTGCCTTCAGCAGGACGCGCCGGGAGGGCTGCCTGCCGTCCTTGGTGTCCTCCGCGTCGTCTGCGGGCGTCATTCGAGGATTCCCTTCGTCGCAGCCGGTGCCGGTGCCGGCTCTGGTGGCATCAGCCGGTGGAATGCTCGGTGGGGCAGGCATGATGTCGGTCTTCGTCCCTCGACAAACCGTTGTCACGAGGTATGTGTACGACGTCGGCGGTAACACGGCGCCAACAGCGCCTGTTACCTCCCTGTTGCCGCGCGTGAGGCATCCTGGTAGCCGCCGGATGCCCGGCCGAGCGATCTTCTGGTCGGTCCAGTGTGAGGGCACTGTTGCATCTGGCGATCAGCCCGATCGGTGCCCTCCACTTGAAGGCCTGAACGCGCCCCACGACGCCCTCGATCGGCAGCTTTGAGCCATTCTCGCGGCCTTCGGCGTGGCGCCAGCCTCCACCTTGATACTCGCCGGCGACGCCTTCCGCCCGGACGCAACAGTGCCTGTGCCGGGCTGGATGCTGGCGCATGCCGCGAACGCCCGCCTGGCCGAGGCTCTGCTGGCCGATACTGCCGCCAAGCAGGGCATCCCCCGGCCAGCCCACTATCCGCGCCGACCGCGGCTCGCCCAGTCCGAAAGCTCGCCGAGCCCGCGTGCAAGCGCAGCAAGAGCTTGCTCTCCACGCATACGGACCTCACGGGCAAGCTGCCTGTTGGGTACGCCGGCAAGCGATCGGCGTCGGGCGTAGTCGATAAGGGCGCGGTGCATGCCAATCATCGCGTTGGCGGTAACCCAGGGACGGATGTCATCGGCGCTGACCCCCGTTTCCTCGCGGATCAGCCTTGCCAGCGAATCCGCGTAGCGCTCGAGAACCTGATGCTCCCGAGCCAGGAGAGCGGAGCTTTCGGCGATCATGCGGGCCACCGACTTCACTTCCTGGCTTGCCTCCTTGTCCGCGAGCAGCCCCTGCGCCTCGAGGATGAACCGCCCAAAGGCCGCCAGGATCGATTCGTCGGCAGGGCGTTCTCGAATCGCCTGGATCAACGCCTCCTCGAACGATTCCATGCGGCCGTAGACGAGGTCTTCCTTGGTGGGGAAGTAGTTGAAGACGGTCTGTTCCGCCACCTCCGCCGCTCGAGCGATCTCTGCCACCGTCACGCCGTCGAACCCGCGCTCGCGGAACAGACGCATCGCGGTATCCGCGATCAACTGACGCGTGCGCTGCTTCTTGCGCTCGCGGAGTCCCAACTCTTCGGCAGCAGGCTTCATAGAGTGACACGAAGTTTAGAGCAGAATGAAGGTTAGTGCGACACGAAGATGGGTAGGCGTAGGTCGAGGTTCTGCACCGGAATCTACCTGAGAACGTGTGGGCGCTGTCAGCCCGGACCCCTGCCTACCGGGTGATGTGTCACACACGATCCCGCGACGCGAGCAAGGAGATCCGATGAGCCGGGCAGAAGAGCAGGCGCGAGAAACGCCACGGTCGGACACGCCGGTGACGCTGCGGTCGGCGAGAGCGAATGCCGCGGCGGGCGGCGTCGCACTCGATTGCGAGATCCTTGCACTCGGCGGAATCGTCGCCTTTGGGTACGATCCAGTGGGTCCTGACCGCCTACATGCTCGCCTTCGCGAGTGTGATCCCACTGACGGGCCGGGCGACCGAGGGGTTCGGCGCCGAGCGCGTCTGGCTCCTCTCGCTCGCCCCTGTTCACCCTCGGCTCGGCGCTCACCGGGACAGCGTGCTGGCTCGGGTGATGGCCACGAGAAAGAGTCAATCTCAATGAACCGCACCGTCAAACAGGGAGCGGCCGCCATGGACATGTACGTGGCCGCGGGCTTCGAGCCCGTGCGCGAGGCGTTCGAGCAGGGCGTGACCGATCTGAGCGACGGCGGGGGCGCGTTTTGCGCCTACGTCGACGGCGCGCCGGTCGTCGACCTTTGGGGTGGTACGGCCAGGCCGGGCGAGCCATGGGCGTCCGACACCCGCGCGGTGCTGATGTCGCTGACCAAAGGACTCGCCGCGTTGTGCGTGCAGATCCTGGTCGACCGGGGACAGGTCGACGTCGATGCCCCGGTCAGCGCCTACTGGCCGGAGTTCGCGGCGGGCGGCAAGGAGAAGGTGTTGGTCCGGCACGTGCTCACCCACACGGCTGGGGTACTTAGCTTCCCCGGCGAGCAGGAGCTGCTCGGACTGGACGGCACCGGCTGGGACGACTACGACGCGATCGCCAAGGGACTGGCGGCGGCTGCGCCCTCCTGGGAGCCCGGCACCCGCTTCGGGTATCACGCCCTGACCTTCGGCTGGCTGCTCGGCGAGATCGTGCGCCGCGTCACCGGCCGGCGCGTCGGGGTCTTCTTCCACGAGGAGGTCGCGGAACCTCTCGGGCTGGACACGCGCATCGGCACACCGTCGGCCGAGCAACGGCTGGTCGCGCACGTGCGTCCGTTCTCATTCGCGGGTCTGCCGCCCCAAGCCGTGCAGGCCTACGAGGCGAACCAGGCGCGCATCCGGGACGCGGGCACGCTGGCCGGCCAGGCGCACGCCGCGAGGAACGGCACCACACTCCTGGATCACCCCGACGAGTTCTTCAACAACCGTCATGTGCTGGGTCTCGAGATCCCCTCCGCGAATGGGACCTCGACAGCGCACGGCCTGGCCCGTCTGTTCGCGATGTTGGCGATGGGCGGCGAGCTGGACGGTGTCCGGCTGCTGTCGCCTCAGACGGTGCGCGCCTTCGGCACGGTGCAGGTGCGCAGCCCCGATGCGACCAGCGAGGATGACCCGGGCGGGCAGTCGCTGATCGTGCCGTGGGGCCTTGGCTACATCGGTAACTTCGCCGCGCCGGGGCGGGGCCTTCGGTACGGGCCGGTGGAGTCGGCGTTCGGATCCGAAGGAGGCGGAGGGCAGATCGCCTTCTGCGACCCGGAGCATCGGATCTCGGTCGGCTTCGTGCGCAGCCAGTTCGACATGATCGGAACGTTCTCCGCCGGGCTGATCGATGCGCTCTACCGGTGTGTGGGCGATTCCTGACGGCCAGCGAAGCAAGAGCCGATGGTCACTGGTCGTTGAGCACGCTTTGTCGCCGGGAGATCGTGATGGAGATTCGCGAGATCACCCACCGGCTCCAGAGAAAGGATCGCGCATGCCTGTCACAGCCACGTCGCCTCCCGATCGTGGGGCGCTGAGCGGCCTCCTGACCGGCGTCAGTTTCATCGCCGGGGTGGCCGGAGCGATAGCCCTCGCCGATGGTCCCTTCCCGCGCCCCGGCGCGGACCCCACCCAGATCCGCGAGTACTTCGCCCAGAACGCCGGCCCGGCCCGGCTGAGCGCGGCCGGCCAGGCGATCTCGGCGGCCTCACTGGTCCGGTTCACCACGTCAGTAGCCAAGCTGGCCGGGCGCACCGGCCGAGGGTCGCGCGTGCTCCGGGCGGCGGCGGTCGCCGGCGGCGGGCTCGCCGCCGCGTCGCTGGCGACCTCCGCGGTGACCCACGCCATGCTCACCGGCCAGCATGATGACGACGACGCGGCCAAGCTGGCCCGGCGGGAGTTCGTGGCCGGCGGTGTCGTGCACGGCGTCGGGTTCGGCGTGCTCACCGGCGCGCTCGCGCTGGCCGGGCTGCGCACCGGTGAACTGCCCCGGCCGGTGGCGATCACCGGGCTGGTCTCGGCGGCCTCGAGCCTGCTCTCGCCGCTCTACTTCCTCTGGGAGCCCGCGGGGTGGCTCATCCCGGCCGGGCGCTTCCCCGGGTTGGTGGTCAGCGGCATCGCCGGGGTCAGGCTCGCCCGCGGCGCACGCCCGCTCCAGCAGGCCGCAGACCTCGCGTTCCGCCGAGGGCACACCTGACGGATGTACGGCGCAAGGGGCCTTTGCCGCGATCCTGGCGCCCACGGCCCTGTCGCTGCTCGCCGTGACCTTCACCGAACCCGCCGAGCGGGCAAGAGCGTTCGCGGTCTACGGCGGGATCGCCGGCAGCGGCGCCGCCGCCGGCCTGCTCCTCGGCGGCGTGCTGACCCAGTACCTCGCCTGGCGGTGGTGCCTGTACGTGAACGTGCCGATCGCGGTCATCACCGTGGCCGGCGGCTGGGCCGCGCTCCCCGACCTGCGCCCGGCGGGCAGGCCGCGCCTTGACGTCCCCGGCGTGCTGCTCGCGACCGGCTCCCTGGCCGCCCTGGTCGACGCCTGCACCCAGGCGGTGTCCCACGGCTGGGGTGCGCACACAGTGGTCGGCCTCTTCGTGGCGGGCACGGTCGGGCTGGCGCTGTTCGTGGCGCAGGAGTCCCGCTCGGCCAGCCCGCTGCTGCCGCTGCGCATCGTGGCCGACCGCAACCGCGGTGGCGCGTACCTGTCGGCGGCCCTTGCGGTCGTCGGCATGTACGGCATGTTCCTGCGCTCACCTACTACTTCCAGGTCGTTCTGCGGTTCTCGCCCGTGCGGGCGGGGCTGGCGTTCCTGCCGATGACCGCGGCGGTCGTGGCCAGCTCCGCGGGTATCGCCAGCCCCCTGCTGCCCCGCGTGCCGCCAAGGGCACTGATCGCTCCCGGCCTGCTGGTGGCCACCGCCGGGCTGGTGTGGCTCACTCAGCTCCACCCCGACAGCGCCTACGCCACCCACGCCCTGCCCGCCGAGATCCTGACCGGCCTGGGCATCGGCTGCGTGTTCGTGCCGGTCTTCAGCCTCGCCACCCAAGGAGTCGCCCCACACGAGACCGGGATCGCCTCGGCGATGGTCAACACCGCAAACCAGGTCGGCGGGTCGATCGGCACCGCGCTGCTCAACACCATCGCCGCCAGCGCCACCGCCGGCTACCTGGCCGCACACGCGCGAGGTTCCGCCACCGCCGCCGCGGCCCAGGGTCTCGTCCACGGCTACACCGTGGCCATCGCGTCGGGCGCTGGCATCCTCGCGGCGGCCGCGCTGCTCGCCACCATCATGATCACCGCGGGCAGGCCACCGCATCCTGGCGACAACGCGCGCCCCACCGCCGCGCACGCGCCGTCCAGACAGCCAGCCCCTGCACGCCATCCCGAAGCTGGAGGGTCTGTCAAGCGAACGGTGAAACTGGTGTGGATATCTCGGTGCGCGTCGACGCTTCTATTCGTCGAGGGCCTGGTCGAGGGGGACCAGGCGCTGCTGCAGGCCGAAAATGGCGGCCTGGGTGCGGTCGGCGAGCCCCAGCTTGGCCAGGATGCTGGAGACGTGCGCCTTCACGGTCTCCTCGCTGATCTGAAGGATCCGGGCGATCTGGCGGTTGGAGCGGCCGCGGGCCAGGGCGGCCAGCACCTCCAGCTCGCGGGGGGAGAGCTGGTCCAGCGGCCGGAGCCGGGCCGCGACCTCGCGGACCGCGCGGACCAGCCTGGCGGCGATCCTTGGCTCCAGTACGCTCTCGCCGCGGGCGGCGGCGCGCACCGAGGTGACGACCTGGTCGACGCCGGCGGTCTTGGGCAGGTAGGCCAGCGCGCCGGCGCGGACCGCGGCCAAGAGGTGCTGGTCGTCTTGCGAGGAGGTGAGCATGAGCACCTCGGTGGCGGGCCGGTCCTGCTTGATCTGCGCCAGCACGCTGATGCCGTCCACGCCGGGCAGGAACAGGTCCAGCAGCACCACGGTCGGCTTCAGCGTGCGCACCGCCTGGATCGCGCTGGGGCCGTCGGCGCAATCGCCGATGACCTGGATGCCGTCTTCCTGCTCGAGCAGGAAGCGCAGGCCCTGGCGGACCACCTGGTGGTCGTCGACGATCAGGACGCTGATCGCCGAGCTCACGGCCGGCTCCTGGGCAGCAGGACCCGGATGCTGGTGCCCTGCCCTGGCCTGGAGTTGAGCTGGAATGTGCCGCCGAGCTCGGCGACCCGCTCGCGCATCAGGCCCACGCCCAGGCCGTGGCGCTCCCCCGCCCGGGCCACCTCGAAGCCGCCGCCGTCGTCGACCACGGTCACTGCCACCTGGCCGTCCTGGTGGTGCAGCCGCAGGGCGATCCGGGTCGGCTGGGCGTGCTTGACGGCGTTGGCGAGCGCTTCCTGGACCACCCGCAGCGCGGCGTGCTCGGCCCCCGGGGCCAGCTCGACCGGCTCAAGGTCGGCGTCCACGGTCACCCCCAGGCGGTCGTGGTAGGCGTGGCACAGCTCCTGCAGCGCCGCGATGAGGCCGGCGTCGGCCAGCGCGACCGGGCGCAGCTCCAGCAGCAGCGCCTGCATCTCGTGCATCGTGGTGGTGGCGGTGCGCTCCATCGTCTCGACCTGGGGGAGCAGCGGCGAGGCGGCCGGCAGTGCCCTTCGCAGCCCGCCAGCCAGCAGGCGCAGCGAGAACAGGTCCTGGGAGATGGCGTCGTGCAGCTCACGGGCGATCCGGGCGCGCTCGTCGGCGCCGGCGAGCTGGCGTTCGGTCGCCATGGCGGCGCCCAGCCGCTGGGCCATGCGGTTGAGATTGCCCTCCAGCTGGGCGACCTCATCGCCGCCGGACACCGCCACCCGCTGGCGGTAGTCACCGTCGGCGACCGCGACGGTGGTAGCGGCCAGCCGCCGCAGCCGGCCGATGAGCCGGCGGGTGGACAGCAGCCCGAAGACGACCCCCACGGGCACGGCCGCGGCCAGCACCAGCAGCCCGACCCCAAGCTGCGGCCCCAGCACGCTCAACCAGCTTGGCTCCCCGGCCAGCTTGGCCCCGGCGGGGACCTGCACGTAGACCATGCCGAGCAGGTCCGGGGTGAGGAGCGGTTTGCGCTGCAGGTTGGACGCCTGCCCGAGATTGAGCACCGGCGCGGCCGCCCACAGCACCTCCCCGCTCTGGGTGGGGGTCGGGGTGAGACCGTCCCGCTTGCCCCATGCCGTGGGCGGCTGCGTGCGGACCTGGGTGGGCAGCGCGCCCATGCCGGGGTCGCCGAGCCGTTCCCCGACCTGGTAGCGGGCCGGGTTGGAGCTGGCGATCACCCGCCCGTCAGGGGCCAGCAACAGCACCACCGGGGGCCTCAGCACTTTGGCCTGGTGCTGCGTGCTCGTGGTGGTGTCGGGGATGGCGGCGCCGGCGCCGTCGCGAACCGCCAGGGTCTGGTCGGCCTCCGACCGCTGCGCGGCTTCGCCGAGCTTGAATTCGCCGGCGGTGGGCAGCCGGCCGAGCCTGGCACCCAGCTTCATGGCCGTGTCGGCGTAGTCGCTGGCGATGAGCTGCACCCGCGTGGCCCGGTCGGCCCGGGACACCAGCCGAGGCAGCACGATCCCGGCCACCACGACCTCGACCAGCACCACCGCCGCGGCGGTGACCAGCACGTAGGAGGCGGTCATCTTGGCCTGCAGACCCCATCGTCCCCGCATCCGATCCCCCTGTCCCTCCCCGCCCATCTTCCACCATCGCCAGCGCTTCCGAGCCGGGCTGCGGGTCAGACGCTGCGCAGCGCCTCGGTCGGCGTCAGCCGCGCGGCGCGCAGCGCCGGGTACAGCCCGGCGACCACCCCGACTGCCAGCGCCGCGGCCAGGCCGCCCCAGATGGCCACGGCCGGGACCTGCACCACCCACTGCTGCCGGTCGGCCACGGCGATGGTGATCGCGGCGCCGATCGCCGTGCCGCTTGTGCCGCCCAGGGTGGCCAGCAGCAGCGACTCCACCACAAACTGCGCGGCGACGTGGCCGCGGGTGGCGCCAAGCGCGCGGCGCAGGCCGATCTCGCTGCGGCGCTCCAGCACCCCGATCACCATCACGTTGGCGATGCCGATCCCGCCCACCAGCAGCGCGACCGCGCCCAACCCCAAGAACAGCCCGGTGGTGGCGCTCTTTGCGGCCACCCGCGCGGTCAGCGCGTCCGAGGGGCGGCTGGCCTGCACCTGCTCGGGATGCTCCGGGTCGGCCGTCGGAGCGAGCAGGCCGGCCACCGTGGTGGTCTTGTCGGTGTCGGTGCGCACGAAGATGCGGCTGGGATGGCCGTCGTAGCCGAGCAGCTGGCGTGCCACCGGGAAGCCGACCAGCGCCGAGCGGTCCACCTCCGGCGCGAGCGGCATGGGGTCCAGGATGCCGACCACGGCGAACCAGCGGCCCCCCAGCCACACGCGGGTGAGCTGCTCCAGCCGGGCGATCCCCAGGGTCGTGGCGGCCTGGTAGCCCAGCACGACGGCCGGGTAGCGGGCGGTGGCCGGGTTGAGGAAGGCGCCGTGGCGCAGCTGGCCATCGAGGGTGCCGAGCAGGGTCGGGTCGCAGGCGCGCACCGCCAGCGCGCCGGTCTGGCCAGGGGGGATCTTGTCGGTGCGGTAGACGTTGATGTCCTGCAGCTGGGCGGTCGGGGCGACCCGGTGGACCCCGTCGATGCGACCCAGCATGCCGCTGGCCCGGGTGGGCAGCTCGGCCTCCTGGCCCTGGAGCGATTGGCCGTTGGTGACGGTGAGCAGGTTGGTGCCGAGCCGGTCGATCCGGGCCAGCAGGTCCGCCTGGCTGGAGCGGGTGATGCCAAGCACCGAAACGATCGCGGCGATGCCGATCGCGATGCCAAGCGCTGACAGCCCGGCCCGCAGTGGTCGGGCGCGCAGGCCCACGGTGCCGACCGGCAGCAGGTCGGCCGGCCGCAACCGCGACCTGGGAGTCGCCGGGGACGCGCTACGCACGCGGCCCATGGGCACCGCCTTTAGATCCGGAGTCGGCCACGACGTGCCCGTCGCGCAACTGGACCTCGCGGGTCATGGCGGCGGCGACCAGGGGGTCGTGGGTGACCACCACCAGGGTGACGCCCTGCCGGTTGAGCTGCTGCAGCAGCGCCACCACCGAGCCGGTGGCGGCCGAGTCGAGGTTGCCGGTGGGCTCGTCGGCCAACACCACCTCCGGCTGGCCGGCCAGCGCCCGGGCGATCGCCACCCGCTGGCGCTCCCCACCCGACAGCGCGGTGGGGCGCTGGCCCAGCCGGTCGCCGAGCCCGACCCGCTCCAGCGCCAGGCGTGCCAGCCGCCGCCGCTCGGCGCCGGGCAGGCCACGGTACAGCAGACCGGTGGCGACATTGTCCAGCGCACTGGAGTGCTCCAGCAGGAAGAACTGCTGGAAGACCACGCCGAGCCGATGGGCGCGCAGGCCCGCAAGCCGCCCGTCCGACAGCGCCCCAAGCGCCTGGCCGGCCAACCGCACCACCCCGCTGGTGGGCCGGTCCAGCGCCGCCATCAGGTGCAGCAGGGTGGTCTTGCCGGACCCCGACGGCCCTACCACCGCGACCAGTTCCCCGTGGGTGATGGTAAGGGTGACGCCGCGCACCGGTTCCACCGGCGGGCTACCCGGATAGGCCTTGCGAACCCGGTCGAGCTCCAGGACCGGCGTGGCCGCCGCCGCGAACGTGGCCGGCGATGCTGCTGCGGTGGCGGTCATGGGGCCGGCACCTCCACCCTGGCGCCCTCGGCCAGTCCGGCGCCTGCGACCTCCACCAGCCCGGCGGTGTCATCAAACAGCCCCGTGCGCACCACGATCCGGCGGTGGGTCGCGCCCTCGACCAGCTCGACGGCGTACCCGCCCCCTGGCTGGGCCAGCAGCGCGCTGATCGGCACCGCCAGCACCCCCTTGTCCGACTGGGTGGTGATGGCGACCTGCACCGGCGCCTGGTCCAGATGGGCCGCCGTCCGCGGGTCGGCCAGCCCGACCGTCACCGGGACGGTCGCCTGCCCGGCGCCGCTGCCGTTGCCGCCCTGGCCCTGGTCCTGGCCGCTCTGGTCCTGGCCGCCCTGGCCGTTGCCGCTGCCGGGCTGCACGGCCACGCGGCCCACGGTGGTCACCGTGCCGGGGGTGGTCGCCCCGTCGGGCAGCGTGACCAGCACCCGGTCACCGCGGCGCACCAGCTGCTGCATGGCCGGGTCCAACGCAACCTTGACCACCGGCCGCGTGGAGGTCGCCGTCAGGATCGCCGTGCCCGCCGGAAGCGGCGCCCCCACGGTCGCGGTCACCGTGGCGACCCGGATCGGGCCGGGCCAAAACACCACCTGCCCCAGCGCCACCACGCCGGTCCGCGCCCGGCCGCTGGCCTGCTGCCAGCGCTTGACCGCCGCCGCTGTCGCCCGGCTGTAGTGGCGGTCCACGGTGATGGCCCGGTCGGGGTCGAAGCCCAACGCCACCAGGTTGGCCTCCAGCTGCCGCACGTCCGGCCCGTCGGTCATGCCGAGCTGGAAGGCCCGCCACGCTGGCCTGGTGCCATACCACAGCGGCATCGGGTGGCCGTCCACCTCATACAGCGCCTGCCCATGGCCAACGACCGCGCCCACGGCGGGCACGCGGGTGAGGATGCCACCCTGAGGCTGGCCGCCCGCGCCTGACGACCCGCTGGCACCCGCCGACCCGCCCGCCGACTGGCCGACCATTGTGAAGCTGTCGCCGTAGCCGAGCGTGCCCGCCACCTGCTGGCGCTCGACCACGTCGGTGCGGGTCACCGCGGCCGTGCCGGTTGGCACCTCGACGGTGGCCGTGGCCGCCGCCGAGCGGCCCAGCAGGCCGCCGCGGGCCACCGCCCAGCCGCCACCTGCCACAAGCACCAGCACCAGCACGCCGGCCAGCAGCCCGGCGCGGACCCGCCGGCGGGAGGAGGCAACCTCAGCCACTGAACTCGATCCCCCTCGGGTTCGGGTTGAGCTGCCTGCAGGCCCGCATGGCCCTGATCATCCGGGGGGTCTTGCCCTCCCTGAGGGTGCCGGTGAGCGGAAAGGTGCCGTCGGCCTTGGGGTCGGGGAAATCCGCCATGCCGTGCTCGCGCATGCAGCGGGCGAACCGCAACAGCGCCTGGATGTCGGCTGGCGGCCGCTCCGTATCGCCGCGCGCCGAGGCCGGCAGCCGGTCGTAGATCGACTGGCAGGCCTGTCGCACACTGGCGGGCGGGTCCGGGATGTCGCTGGGGAAGTGTGCCTCGCCGCTGGCGTCGATCTGTGGGTCGGGCAGGTTCGGCATGCCGTTGGCCCTCGCGCACCGCACCAGCTCGCGCCACACCGCGGCCGCGTCCCGCTGTCCGGTCGTCGTCGTCACGGCAGACGAGCCGCCCGAGGCCGCGCACCCCGCCAGCGCCGCCAGCAGCAGCACCACCCCCAATCCAACACCGGCGGCAGCCCTGCCGCCGACCCGCCTGCCCATGGCGTCTCCTTCGCATCGGTGGCGGCCCGCGAGCGCCCC
>WNGN01002253.1_pt1 | contig 12905 bp, 7 predicted proteins | sample 5400561 | NCBI WGS metagenome assembly WNGN01 (sample SAMN13153379, study PRJNA577476) | soil metagenome | isolation source: 115 cm soil or saprolite under Garry oak tree replicate 2 | place: USA:California | collected 2016-06-15
TCAATCAGTTTCTTGACAGAGTCTGGTAACGGTTTCATGAGCTAGTCTGCTGTCCTGTAGTCTAGGATCTACTATTGTAGCTTTCATTAGCCAGCGAGTTGCGTTGCGCCCCATCCGAAGTATGGTTGTACGTGACCATCGTCGCGGCTGCCACGCCTATCCTCTCAACCAGCCCGTTGTCACGAGAGAGTTGCCAGGGTCCTCCAACTTTGTGCTCGGACGACTGTGGGTGTGGGGATGCCGCTCAGAAATGCGCGTACCTCAAGCGGCGGTCAAGGGTCCCTCCACGCTTGGCCAATCCACCCTAAGCATATGCGGCTGGAAGCGTAAAAGCGGCCCCGCCCCCACTCTCGCGAGTCTGTTCTTCCAAGCAGAGAGTCTCGCGGTTACAGCACGTCTTTATCGTTACAGTCGCTGAGGTTCAACTTCTCGGGATCGAGTCTTGTTCTTCGAACGCCTAGCCAGGGCGACGATCAAGCATAGGCGAATGATCTTCGCAGCATGGGTGTTCGCCCTCGTCGTGAGCGTTCCAGCCATACTACAAGTCCAACACGTGATCGTCTATTCAGAGACAGCCTTCAACCCGAAAGACTCCGAGTCAAGCATCGCCCAGCAGATCGTCAATGACGAATTCAACATCCAAGAAGGCTCAAGCAGCTTGGTAGTAATTACTAACAACGACGTCCGGGGCAACGCGACGAGAGACTTTACCCTCGCACTGAACTGGACACTAAGAAACGACCCCTCCCTCACCAACATCGGAAACATCACAACCATCTACGACATCGACTACCAGCTACTTCTAGGATTTACAAACGTAGCTCACTATCAGCTCTACCAGATACAGAATGCTACCGACGAGGCCAACTTGTTAGAGTTTGGAATTCCAAACGCCTATGCCTCGACCTGGACAACGCTCGTAAACAATGGCGGTTTCCAACTCACCGGGACGCAGGTTATCGCCTATAATCGAATGGCCAACGCGACCAGCTGGGCCTTCGTCTCTCCGCTTGTCCCGCCTGCGTACACCCAGCTGGCCCTAGGCTACCAGAACCTCTTCTACAAGTCGTGGAACTCCAGTTTCAATCCGCAAGCCCGATACAACACGTATCAGCTTCTCTCGAACTATTCGCCCTTTCAACGCGCTCAGAACGTTACCAAAGGCTACTCGAGCCTATCGGTCCAGCCCTCATTCTACAATATCACCTATGGCTACTTCCAGTCAAAACTACCCACTTCTCAGACTAAGAGCCTGTTTCTGAACACGATCCGAACGTTCAACCTGTATCCGTCGTGTTCGAGTTGCAACGCCTGGAACGACCCATCTTCGGTCCGAAGCTTTTCGATATCGACCTTCGAGAAAGAAGCTAACCTTACAGCTACACAGGAAAACCTTGTTGGTCCAATCTACGATCTTGGACCCGCCCCGTCCCAGTCCCGGCTTTCAGACATCGCAGGCCAACTCTTGCACACCGGCAACATATTCTCCTATCCGTTGCAGCCCACCCGTGCAATCTACGACCAGTTCGTATCCGGCAGTAACAACACCATGCTGGTGATCATCGACTTCAAACCCCGAGGCGGGGATCCGAGCAGCTCCACCCAGCAGATAAGAAACGATGTCAAAGTAGCTTCGCAGATCAGCGGCCAAGACCTTCCAGCCTACGTCACAGGCGCTCCAGCGTTCAACTATGATGTTGAAACACAGTCTGCCATGGACGTCGAAAGGATAGACCCTGTGACAATCGCGCTGATCCTCATCATTGCTGGTCTATTCTTCAGCTCAATCTTCGCACCGATACTCCCAGTCTCAGCCATAGGGCTCTCAGTAGGCATCTCCTTCGGACTCGTCTACGTAATCGGTACAACCGTCACAAGCGTACACTTCCTCGTACTTACACTTCTACCAGTAACAATGTTCGGAGCAGGCTCAGACTATTGCATCTTCCTCGTAAGCCGGTATGCAGAGGAGAGGAAGAACGGTAAAGAGAAGGATGAGGCGATCAAAAGAGCCGTCAGCAGGGCTGGAGAGAGCATCTCGACGAGCGGAGCAACCGTCATCATCGCGTTCGCGGCTCTCGCCATCGCAGGCTTCGGGCTCCTGCGCTCGATAGGATTCGCTGTTACGATCGGAATATCCGTCGCCCTCCTTGTCTGTCTGACTCTAGTTCCAGCCGCACTCTCGGTCTTCGGAGACAGGCTGTTCTGGCCGAAAGGATTAGGAAAGAAGCGGTCGGATGCGCCTGTGAACAGCTACTACCGGAGGGCCGCCCGGCTCACGGCCAAGCATTCGAAGCTGATCATACTCATCGCGCTCGCCGTCTCGCTGCCCGCGACCGGCACCATACTATTCTCCAAGACAAGCCATGACCTAATCGGGCAGATCCCCAACAATGTGGAGAGCAGACAAGGATACGATGCCATGACCAACGGCTTCGGAGCGGGAGCCGTCACACCTACCTACACGGTTATCGAAACCCCCGTCAGCCTAGTAACAGGCGCCTCGATCAACATTACCGCGCTCCGGAACCTGTCCGCTCTCGAAAATTCGACATTAATAGTGCCGGGAGTCTCCCGGGTCTACGGTCCAACCCACCCGTTCGGGGACGCTATACCGTACTTCTCGTTCAATGCTCTGGACAGTGCTGAGCAGCAGCAGATGGTAGGCAGTATGAGACAGTTTATCGGAACGAATGGGAAATCGGCGATCATCTTCGCAGTTCTCTCCTACGAACCATACTCAGATAATGCCATGCGAACACTCGGAGAAATCCGAGGAGTTATGACCAGTCTAAGGGGTCAGAACACGTTTCTCTCCAGCTCTACCGTGCTTGTCGGTGGAGAAACCGCGTCGGTCGCGGACCTGGCGACATCGAGCACTCCTAGCTATATCGAAATGGCCGCGCTCGTCTTAGTGGGAGCCTTTCTAGTTCTTCTCTTCGCGCTCAGGTCTGTGCTGACTCCTCTGCGTCTCATCTTTACAATACTCCTCAGCATCTCGTGGGCTCTTGCAACGGTTTTCTACATTTTCCAGATATTCCTCGGTTCTCCCATTATCTGGATGCTTCCCATACTCCTCCTCGTAGTCATGGTCGGAATAGGACTCGACTATGACATATTCCTCATCACGCGCGTGAAAGAGTATGTTGCGGAAGGATCCCCTGATGACACAGCCATCGACAACGCTGTCGAGCATACAGGTGGAGTAATTACAGCGAGTGGGCTGGTGACGGCGGGAGCATTCGCGACGCTGATGCTGTCCCGTATACCTCTACTCCAAGAGCTCGGCCTAGCCATTTTCATAGTGGTTCTACTCGACTCGAGTCTAGTCCGAGTATACCTGGTCCCGTCAATCATGCGTCACATGAAGAGATTCAACTGGTGGGCACCCAGGATCATTCAACGAGCTTCAAGTCGGAGACCGCTCGCAATCAAGCCTGCTGCCGCATCCGATCCGAAAAAGGGGAACGAATAGTCTTGTCTTGGTAACCTGGCATCGTTCAAGCCTTGGACTATGGCCCTTTGACGTTTCTCGCTCTGCGATTCCTCGATATTCGTCTGTACCAGATGATTCCTGAGCTAGCGGTAGCGACTAGCGCAATTCCGACGATGACCCACAATACGATCGATGTGATGATCGAGTATTCAACCGCTTCTAGCGGTAGTTGGACCTGAATGCTCGTATTCGACAACAGCGATATCTCTGCCCTGCCGTAGTCGGATTGTCCTGCCCGCTTCGCGATAACCACGAGTTGGCCTATGGGGAGGTCGTGGACTAGAATGGTGCCGTTGTAATCAGTCGTGCCCTGGGAGATTACGACTCCATTGAGGAACAGAATGACTTGTGCGCCTTCGACCGGATGGTTGCTCTGGTCGACGACCCGCGCAGAGAGTTCATAGATCCGGAGGTAGAAAACCGGAGTACCGAAGGTTGGGTCGAAGGTTGTGGTTGACGGGGTAACATCGACCTCGTTCCAAACCACATTCGATACGGTGTAGGTCCCCGCCGGAAGAGGGTCCACAGCTGAGGAGTCGGGTTCCGTGTAGGAGCCGTCAGGGTAATTGAGATGGAAGCTTGAGGGCGGGGTCTGAAGAAGGTCTCCACTCGCATCGAAGAACGACTTGCTAAAGTCCACTTGGTACAATGGTATGATTATTGACAGGCTTATCGAAGCAGGGCGAAACAGGTTCGTACGGTTGACAAGTATTCCATTCCAGTAAGAGTCCACGGTATAAGTGAAATTGTCGGGGAGAGTCGCCTGGGGAGCGACATAGCCGGTAGAGTCGGATATTCCGAAATAGATGGGCGTTCCCGATGCGAAAACTGCGACTTGGACCCCGGGAACAGGGGTCTGAGCCTGGTCCGATTGGACAGCGCGCATCGTCAGAATCCAAGTCGCGATGAGGCTATAGGAGAATAGACTAGAGACAACCACCCCACTATTGTTCACGACCGCGATTGTGACGTGGTAGGTTCCGCTCGGATCACTACCCGAATATGTAATGTTGAATTCCCACGTGGTAATATACGAACCGCTGGTCCCGCCAATCAGGGTGAGAGGAGCGTTTGTCACGTAGGGTCCCCCTGCGGGATTCGTGACGTTGACTGCCACTGATCTGATATCGTAGAGTCCAAGTGCATCGAAGAGGCTAGCTTGAACAATTATTTTCCGAGCTGAGGAGGTCGCGTTCTTGTTGAAGGCTTGACTCGGGACGCCAGCAAAATCGAAAGTCGCGCTCATCGAGAAGCCTAGGATGGACTGGAAGCTCACGACCACGCTACTTGGCGTAGATGGGTTGTCGTAGTACAGGGTAAGCTGCGCATTAGTACTAGGAGCGTAGACTGTTATTGTGAAATCTAGGATGTCGTTGGTGTGCAGTTCCCAAGAGCTTGTTGATAGAAACAACGCATAAGGTTGTATTGCAGTGTGTATCTGCCCGGGCAGGCTTGAACTCGAGACAAACGTAGAGGAGCCGGTCGAGTTAACTTCTCGAAGAGTTGCTGTGATTACTGTGCCTCCGCCGGTGTTGGTTGAGGCTCCGAGGTAGATCGTGAAATTGATGAAGCCCTGAATTGTCACGTTTCCCGCTAAGCCTGGCTGGCTATAGAAGTCGAAGGTCACTGTACCAGCACCGAGGGTTCGCAGTTCGGTCTGTGTAAACGACGCCCAAAGCTTTGTAGTGTTTGCCCATAGTGTCGTGGTAACTGTGTTTATCGTCTTTGAGATTTGTTTGTGAAAGTAGAAGGTTGAAGGCTGAGACACTCCGGGAGCGTGAACTTTGCCTGGCAGACATGGAAAGACCAGTAGACAAGTGATCGACAGCAGGCAGAGTGTTCGCGTGTCGATTCTCATGATTATCTCCTTCTATCTGGGAGAGCAGACTGAATTGGACTGGTTGTCAGTACCAAAGCGTGCTGTCACCTCAGAATCATCGCAAGCGGTTACAATTCATGTGATAGGTCCTCGGATGAGGCAAGCAATTTGAGATGGGGTGAAAGCTTAAGCGTCAGCGGGTCGTAGGATCTAACTGAGAGCGTTGTCCGGGTCTTCTTCGCAAACTAGTCTTACCGTGAAGTGTCCAAGCTGTAACACTGCTATGGCTGACGTGGGCGACATTCCGTTCCGGACCGGAGGAACGGGCGGGGCCGCTCACCTTCTCTTCGGAAACTGGGCGGAGCTCGGAGAGGGTGTCCTCCATCTGGACGCGTTCGTCTGTCAGAGCTGTGGAAGAGTTGAGCTCTTCGCAGACTCGCAGACCAGGGATTCGCTCCGCTAAGTCCAGCGTCGATGGGCAAGTTCCATAGAACAAATCGTTAAGTGCGAAGACTCTGCTACCTGCGTTAATGCCTAAGAACTGCCTTTACTAGCCGAGACGGTGCCAGCCAGGGAGTGAATGTCGAAAGGTGCCCCCTGGCAATGAGATGGAATGGTTAGACGAGAAAGGTCACAGCCATCAGGTTGCATCGTGTCCTTGTGTGAGGTGCAACGTTTCCAGAGTCGCCGGGTTAGTCTCGGGCGGCACACTGGCTGAGAGCGTGTCCAGACTCGAGCCCCAAAGCTCAACTCTCTCGACCAGACTTGAACGGCCACAACCACCAGCGATAACTGAAACAGCCACAGCTCTGGCGCTTCGCAGACGCTGGCTAATCCTCGGCGTCGTACTAGTTGGCTCCTTCATGGCCATTCTAGACGTATTCATCGTAACCCAGGGCCTACCCTCAATCAGGACGACTCTCGGAGCAGGGGTCTCGGATCTCGAACTCGTGGTATCAGCCTACTCGCTCGTCTACGCCGTCTTTCTAATAACCGGCGGCCGTCTCGGTGATATTCTAGACCGGAAACGAATCTTCCTGTTCGGCATGACGGTCTTCACCGTCGCCTCCGCCCTCGCGGGATACGCGCCCTCCCCCTCTTTCCTCGTCGGCTCGCGCGCCTTACAGGGACTAGGCGCGGCGCTGATGTATCCACAGGTCCTTTCGATCATCCAGGTCACCTTCAAAGGCGCAGAACGATCCGTGGCGCTGGCACTGTTCGCGGCCATCAGCGGAATAGGCGCGATAACCGGCAACATCCTTGGAGGCGTCCTGATACAGCTCAACCTGGCCGGCCTCTCATGGAGACCCATCTTCCTCGTCAACATACCAGTCGGCATAATCGGCGTCCTCGCCGGGTTCCTGGTCCTCCGGCCAAGCAGAGCCGAGAAGCCGCCCAGGCTAGACTTGCCCGGCGTCGGACTCATCTCCCTCTTCCTCGTCTCACTCGTCCTTCCCCTCGCCGAGGGTCAGCAGCTTGGATGGCCGAGTTGGATGATATTGCTCCTCGCGCTTGCCTTCCCATTGCTAGCCCTATTCGTCACCTACGAGAGAAGGAGAACAAACAACGGAGAAGACCCGCTGGTCGATATGGACCTGTTCAGGCACCGGTCGTTAGCGGTTGGCATACCTCTGACCCTAATCTTCTATGTCACCACAAGCGGGATCTTCTTCACACTCGTCCTCTCATTACAGTCGGGCCTAGGTTTCTCTCCCATACTCTCGGGTCTCTCATTCGCCCTAGTCAATATCGGGTTCATCACGGCCTCTCTCCTCGGACCCCGACTCATCCCGAGATTCGGGACCCGGGTCCTTAGCCTAGCGTATGTGTTGCAGACAATCGGTCTGGCCGCGACATTACTCACTCTCAACTCTTACGGAACAAGTCTCAACCTGTCCGAGCTAGCGCTCCCTCTCCTAGTATTCGGAGCCGGCGCAGGATTCGCGCTCTCACCACTACTGGGAGTCATACTCTCAGGAGTCCCAAGCCAAGACGCGGGCGCAGCCTCAGGCGTAGTCTCCACCTCAATGCAGATCGGGAACACAGTAGGAATCTCACTTTTCGGACTACTCTACTACCGCTTCCTCAGCGCACAACTATCCCCGACCTCGTACCTGGACGCTTTCAAGCTGACCCTTCCCTTCTTCATCATACTCGCTATCTCCGCGTTCCTACTCGTCTTCCTCCTCTCACAACATCGTACGAGGCAGATCATCCAGCGCTTGGAGATCGGCCACTGAGGGAGACAAAGCTAACTCCGAAAATATTTTCCGTTAGCAGCTCTCCCTTAGTAGAACGGATTCCGATATTCGCCGGAGAGAAACGACTGACTAGACCGAGAGACTAGATCCGATATGCAAACTCGGACCTTATGGTTTGGAGTTCGGAGTTATTTTGTCCTCTTGATCTACTTGCAGGTGACTCTTCTTCTAGCAGGGAATGGCATAGCAACCTTCCCATGGGGACTCCTCACAATTGGTCCTCAAGCGTTCGTGGACCAGGGGATAATCTTCGTACTGGCTATTCCCGGACTCCTCGGCATGTACATCGTGAACAAAAGGCGGAGACTAGAGAGCCGACAGCCCACTGCCACACGAAAATGAGGTGCAAGCACCGTTCTTGGTTAGCCTATGCGAGTTGACAACTGGTTCCAGAATACTAGGATTTGGCGAAGTCGTGTTTCCACATTTCTCGCGCCAAAGCCCCGTCCTTCTTGTACAGATGTACATGGTCTCGTGCTTTTTCCCGCCGTTCTCTGTGTTCTCGCAAGAATCCAGTAACCTTCTCCACCAGAACGTCCTTCATCTGGCCCGTTAGCATCCGCCCGCTCCTGTACTCCGCCCGTATCTCCTCTATCCTCTTATCATCCGGCTCGAAGAACATATACAGCCACTGAAACGGAACGTCAACATCAGGGTTACCGCCCAACTTCCGATGCTCTTCAATCGACGATTGTCCGCCTGAGAAAGCGTGACGGTAGATCTTGTTCCGGACAGTCTTCTCATCATCGTTGAGGTAGATGGCCGTCTCAGGCTTGGACGAGCTCATCTTGTCCTGCATACCCGTCAATGGAGGCATGAACTTGCTGTGAACCGCCGCCGCCTTATGATAGCCAAGCGATTCGGCGATGTCCCTCTGTATCCTCCAGTACGGGTCCTGATCAATAGCCGACGGTATCAGGCATCTCTTCTTCTCGAAGAGGCTCGGAAGAATCTGGATGGCTGGGTAGAAGCTGAAGCCGATATTCGTCTCACCCGTGAAGCCGAAGACCGACTTGGCCGTGCTATAGTTGACCCTGCGGGCAATCTTCAAGATCAACGGATACGCGTGTCCCACAAACTCGGTATCCTGGAGAATAAACGTCTTGTCAGGGTCGAAGCCCACCGCCGCAACCTCAAGAATATTGTCGGCGGCCCACTTCTGAGTCTCCTCATACGAAAGATTCCTCTTCTCCTCCAGAAACTTCTCATCATCCGTCATCTGAATGTACACATTCACATGGAACTTGTCCTGGAGCCACTTTGTGAAGTAGAACTGGAGAATATGGCCAATATGCATCGGCCCACTCGGCCCTCGACCAGTATAGAGGAAGAAACCCTTCCCCTTCTCATAATCGTCCAAGACCAGGTTCAGGTCGCGGTGGGAGAAGAATATCTCGCGCCGGACCAAATATGCCGTGTCGCCTAGGCTCGATTCGAGACGCTTAGCGAGACCGCCACTTATCGGCTGGGTCCCGAACTCGCGAATAAGACGCTCATAATCGACAATTCCCGATACTTCCCACGGAGTAACTACGAACTTTTTCTCAACCATTTCCATCCGTACCTGATACGCCCGTATCTCCGGCTCCTGTCCAACAACAACAAGGCTCAAGCGTACAATTCGGACAATCGTTATGCGATTCCGCAACTCGGCATTCCTCGGGTGAGCAACCACAATCAGCGCAACGGACTAGTTTGCTCGGCACTCCTCTAGACTCCTGACGGAGTTTTCTGGGAAACATTGACTTCAAAGGCCGCTGCCGGAAGGTTGAGCCCCCAAGCTCGGAGAACCTTTGGACTTACCTCTCCGACAATTCCAATATCTCGACCAGCGGAAACTATAACGCCGCATCTTCCTGACAAGAAGCTGGGATGTTCTGTCGTCTTGACCTCGAAGCTCTGGCCCATGTTCTGCAACAGCGCATCAAGCGATGATCGAATCTCGGTAAACCCAGCCTCAGCGTGAATAGTCACGGCCGCAACCTTCCTCTCCCCCCTAACTGGTTGTGACGCATCCTCTCCTCGCTCGATGCTTGCTGCCACCTCGAAGATCTTCTGCGGATAGTCGACATGCGTATTCCGCGACAAGAACTCCAGAAGGCTCGGCAGAACCCAGTTTCTCATCGCGGTGTGAGTGGTCATTTTCGGGTTCAAGAGAGTAACAAGATTCTCGCTCCCCATCTGCATCTTTCCCGCAACTACATCGGGCGAAGTCAGAACATAGGTTAGGATCTCCTGAAATCCAAGCCCGACCATGATCTCTCCCAGCGTCTCCGTCTCGATGGTCTCCGATGAAAGGTCGCCGACGGTCCAGATCCTAGGCCACTGAGGATTCAGTTTGTTGAGGTCCAGTGCGATCGCGATGTCCTCAATCATGTCTACCGGGTGCATAATGTCTATTCGATAACATGGAATCTCTAGGTGAAGAGTGTCGCCGGAGGCCCGCAGCACTCCGTACCCAGCCTTGTCCGCAAATCGGGCAGCGTCCTTCAAGCTTAGAGACGTGCCGAGTAGCCGGTTGATCCGTGACAGGCTTAGCCTCGTCAGCGTAGGGCTGAGATTAGGGCTCACAACCCTGCGGGGGAAACCGTAAGAATACGTCTCCGCGCAGCTGTAGACTCTTCCTCCTCGCTCGGCGAGACATGCGACCACGATTTTCAGTGTGTTATGTACAGTCTCAGAATCTGTACCAGTAACCTCGACAAGGATGTTTCTCGTACTTGGGGTGATTCTTCCAAGGTCGTTCGAGTTGACGACTGGCGGAAGTGAGAGAATCTTGTCTTCTCCATCTATTAGTATCGGCCACTCGTCGAAACCGGAGATTATCTCTCCATACTCCAATCCTTTCGGATGGCTGGCCACAATCTTCCGAAGACTAGATTTCCTCTCAGACCCGAGTGGAGCAAAATTGGCCTCGTCGGGTTTGGCCACAGTGTAGGATAGAGGAGAAACGATCATATCGGCCTGGTACAGGCCAATCGATGCTCTCTTCCGCTTCCTCCCGTACGTCAGGTCCAGCTTCTCTTGCAGAGAGATCCAGCTCTTCAACGCCTCCTCCGAGGGCTGTAGACCCCTGACTATCGCGGTCGAGATGAAGGGACGAATAGGCTTCACACGCCGGTCGATGACAACTTTGAGGCCTGACTTGCCAGCAATAGTGGTCTGCCTACTTCGACCAGTTCCCAGCTGATATCGCAGCGCGCGGGCTATTCCCTCGACTGACCAGATATCGGGACGGTTGCTGTCCTTGACCTCGATCGAGACCGCGTCCCCCTCGAGCGATTCCACGTCACCCTTGACGAACGCCAGAATCTCGTTGAGCCCCTCTCTGTCGCGCGGGACCGTCTTTCCCAGCAGCCCCTCAAGATCAGTCAGCGAGAATTGTACGCTTGGCATTCTAGCCCACCGTCTGGTCCCGAATCCATTCCAGGTCAGAAGTGAACAGCTGGCGAATATCCTGAATCTTACGATGCATCATGTACAGCCGGTCAATCCCGAGACCCCAAGCGAGGACAGGAACCTTGACGCCCAGCGGCTCCGTCACTTCGGGACGGAAGATTCCACTACCACCAAACTCCATCCAGCCGACACCCTCCCTGTAAGCCTGCAACTCAACACTCGGCTCCGTGAACGGGAAGTAGTCAGGCTTGAACCTGACCCGGTCCGCCCCCGCAACCTCCCTGGCAAACATCTCCAATATTCCAAGCAGGTTCCGCAAATTCAGACTCGGATCAAGAACAATGCCTTCCGCCTGGTTGAACTCTGTCAGATGAGTCTTGTCAAGCATGTCCGGACGAAAGCATCGTGCGATGGCGAAGTATTTTCCCGGAATCTGGAGGTCCTTCGAGGTCATACTCCGAACGCTGAGCGCCGTCCCGTGGCTTCGAAGAATCAACTTTGACGATTCATCAAGAGAGAATTTGTACCGCCATCCCGTCGAGCCCGTCTTCCAGCCGTTCTCATGGGTCTCCGCAACCCTCCTCACTAGATCGCCGTACTGTTCGAGGCTCGCTCTCGACGGGTCCTTCAGATAATACAGGTCATGAATCTCTCGAGCTGGATGATTCTGCGGCATGTAGAGACAGTCGCAGTTTATGAAAGCCGTCTCGACAAGTGGTCCAACGGCTTCCCTAAACCCTATGGCGACAAGCTTCCTCTTCACCATTCGCAGGAATCGTAGGTAGGGATGATACTTGCCAGGAAAGACTTGAGGAACGGGAGAGGACACGTTGTAGCTTCGGAGTTTGACTCGCTCCCACTCGCCAGAGCTGATCATCTCGCCGGTAAGCAGGCTCACCTCCTGCCGCACACTGGTCCCGGCTACAGCACCTCTCCCGTCAGGTGTTATCTCGATCTCTCGCAGGTTCCTGATTCTCGCCTCTAGAAGACTTCTCTTGATAAGTCGCTGGGCAGCTTCTCTCAAGCTCGCCGGTAGCTCCTCGAGAATGATGCTTCCATTCTTCAGGCGAGCCAGAACCTGCTCATCCTCGTCACTAGTGGGCTCCCTATCCACTACGACTTGCGGATCCGAATCGGCCTTCTCGATCCTTCCCCAGCGCTTTCGGCTAATCCACCCCGTCACTATGGACGCGTATTTCTCGTCCAGCCCCGCTCGACTAAGAGCCTCTCTAAGCCCAAGCCGTCCACCGCTCTTGGCGACAGTCGAGACAATCCTCCGCTCCGGGAGGCCTTCCTCGAGGAACGACTTTCCCTCCATCGTCAGCGTGAGCTCTGTCTTCTTCTCGACCCGCTCCCTGACCAGTCCATTCTGGGAGAGGCTCAGTACCGCTCGAGCAACAGCGGAGTCGGCGAGACCCGATCGTTTCGCTAGTTCGTCAGGAGTCTTTGCTCCCTCGGACTCGATGAGAGCCTGCAGAACTCGGGCTTGACTCTGGCTAACATCTACCAAATGCGACGGGTCTCCAGACGGCAGTTTTCGCTGGAGTCCGGTTCCGAACTATATTTGATTTGGAGCGTCTCTGAAACAGATGCGAGAGAATTGAGTGTTCTTGTCCGTGAAAGTCATGATGTTCGGGCTATTAGCCTGGGGTCGAGCCGGTGCCCGTAGACGAACGTTCCTTCATTCGCCTCTCCATCTCTTGAGGAGGCACGTCTTCGATGCGGGTGGCGATCCACCAGATGTTCCCCGTAGGGTCCTTGACGGCCGCGGTCCGATCGCCGTAAAACTGGGTTGTCGGCACCTGTTCAGAGGCTCCCCCCGCTTCCAAGCCTCGCTTGTAGGTATGATCGACGTCCTCGACGTAGACGTACAATTGGCTAGGTATGGGACTGTACTGACGGGTCGAATCGGCCATCATAACGATGGAAC
>WNGN01002254.1_pt1 | contig 12900 bp, 11 predicted proteins | sample 5400561 | NCBI WGS metagenome assembly WNGN01 (sample SAMN13153379, study PRJNA577476) | soil metagenome | isolation source: 115 cm soil or saprolite under Garry oak tree replicate 2 | place: USA:California | collected 2016-06-15
CCTACGTCGCACGCCGCCGCGCCGAAGGCAAAACCGACCGCGAAATCCGCCGCTGCCTCAAGCGCTACCTAGCCCGCCACCTCTACCGAGAACTCAACCGCCGAGCCCGGCCAGCGACTTGACAAACATAGGAGCGTCAAGTGATCAGCCGGGCGAGGTACAGCGCATAAGTACAGCAACGCGCCCTCACCTCACAGCCGCCAGCCAGCACAGCCGCCAGCGTACCGAGCTAGCTGGGACGACGGCCAAACGCCGGGCAGTGCCGCTAGTTCGGGACGGAGAGGCACCACAGCCGAACGCTGCGGGCCGGGTCAGCTACGGGCAAGGAGCAGGCGCCGAGCTTCCGCCATCGCAGCCTCGAAGCCGCCTGCTTCGCCGACGTCCACGTACGGCACGCCCAGGGAACCGCACTGCTGGCAGAGCTGTCTGCTCCGGTGGCGGATCCAGCTGGCGGACTCGCGCAGCTCCTCGGGCAGCAGGTTGCTCTCGTGCTGCGGCTTCGGCCCGCGGTAACCGGCGAGATCATCAGCTGAGAAGGAGCCATGCCCAAGGAAGCATCCGCGGACCTCGGTCTCACCGAGCGCTGCCCGCAATCGCGCGAGGTATGACGGCACCAGTTCGAAGCCCTCGATCAAGAAGCGGTCGGCTTCCTCGGCGCACACCTCCGCCGCCTGCTCGATATGGGGATACATGACCTCGGCGAGCGCGTCGGCGTCGACAGGATCCTGATCGATAGCATCAACTTCGGGAGCCACGCGCCGCACGACCGTCCTGACGACATCGGTCGGCAGCCACGGGATGCCGTCGGTGAGGAGCAAGCGCTGTGCCAGCGAGGACTTCCCGACCCGCGGAGCGCCTCCCACAAGGTAGATGACGTGCGCAGCCACGCGGGCATTCTCCACCCGAAGCCGCGACATGAAACCTGCGGACCACCGTGTCGACGTGAGGCTGATCTCGGATGCGGTCAGGGACATCTCAGGACCTGGAGAGGCACCCCTCGTAACCACGGCGAAACGCGAGGGACGCCGAATGATCGTTAGGACGGTCTAGTCACAGCTCAGGAGCTATTTCGCGCACTCCGTCGCCGACTCCTGTAAATCGTTGGCCCGGCCTCTGCTGACCGTAATGCAGCAGCGCCGCGCTCAGGTTGCCGTGGGGCGGAAGTCTCCCGAGCGGGTAGCCCTGGCTATCGAGTAACAATGGACCGGTGTTCATGCCGGTGCAGCGGTGCGTTGCGCCGGAGATGGACCGGCTGCATGAGGTGCTGCGCAGCTATCGCGAGCTGCCCGAGGTCTATCTGCGGCTGTCCGACGGCTGCCGCACCACCCTGGTGAAGCCCGACGACAAACTGCGGGTCAAACAGTGCCCCACGCGGTTGGCCGACCTGAAGCAGTTCCCCGGGCTGGCCTGCGTGAGTTGCGGGCGGTTCCTTCCCATAGTGCTCCTGATGATCATGGGCAGCAGTAGTCTCTTCTCACCATCAGGCCCCAGACATCATCAATCCCCCCAGTTATGGGCAGCGGGCGCATCCAGTAGCTGACCGGCTGCGTCAGCCGCGGAGGGCATTGGGGCCACCAATTACACCACATCCAGGAGGTAAGGACATGGAACGACCCACGCCCCGAAACCGCTCGCCAAGACTGGGCCGCGACCCGTACTGGGTGAAGAGCTCGCTGAGTTTCTCCAACAGCAACTGTGTGGAGGTGGCGAACCTGCCTGGCAGTCAGGTAGGTGTCCGCCACAGCAAGCACACCGAGGGCCCGGTCCTGCGGTTCACGCCGGACGAATGGCAGGCATTTCTCGGCGGGGTGCGCAACGGGGAATTCGATGGTTTCGGTCAGCCGTGACGGTGACGGTCGCGGCGCGATTATTGCTCCGCTTAGCTAACGGCCAGGCACAACCTGGGTGAAGGCCCCTCGAACATAACCGAGAGGCCTTCATCTTGCCTCCGCTGTAGCGGCTGACCTGCTGCGATGGGCATGGCCGGGTTTGGTAGGACCGGATGTGGCGTGATGAGCGGCATCACGATGTTCTAATCCGGGGGAACGGCACGATCGCCGCACTCGTCCCCCGGGTTGCAGCTCCAGCGGCGGCGGGTGGCGGTTCCCGAAAGGTCTCTGGACTAGGCAGGTTGTGAACCCCGAGTGGGCAAGTGGCCAAAGGCCATTGCCATCGAGGACGTCGCCAGGCCGGTCGGTGCTGCCGAATCGGGGAGCGGGCATGAGAACAGGCTGGCACAACCCGGCAGCGTCGGTCGCACCGAGAGGATTAACCCGGGCACCCACCCCGCGAGCCCGGCTGGGTGACAGTCTCACTGCATCCACGTACACGAGCGGGTATCGGTGTACTCCGTAAGTCGCTGAGCAGGCAAATAGACCTCCGTGGCCAGCCCTGCCCAGTGATCCTGAAAAGCGGAAGGCCAGGAGCCAGAAACATCGGCATCGGATCCGTCACTGAGTTCGATGATTCGAACATTAGCGAGGGTAACGAAGTGCTGGGGAGCCAAACGGGGAGCCAACAGCGGCAGATACTGGGCCACGCCTGGCCACTGTCAGCCGCTATCGGCGCAGCTCAACGGCACATCAGGCCACGCACAGCAGCGTCCCGCGACCTGCCAGGAGTGCCTCCTAAGCAGTAGGCCGCAGGTTCGAATCCTGCTCGGGGCGCACTACTCGGGGCGCAGGTCAGAAGCCTGTCGGGGGTTCTTGCTTGGCTGGTGGGGAGCCAAGGCGGGGCGGCGCTAGGCCAGGGCGAGCCCACTGCGGCCCCATCGGACTAGGACGGCCTCATGTTTGAGCTGGGCACCCGTTACGGGGTCGATCTTGAAACCACCGAACAAGGTCTCGGTGTCAAGCGCAGCGGCCTCCGCCCACAGTCGCTGCGGCACGGTCGTGCCGGCGCGCCGAACGCAGTACGCGGCCAAGGCGGCGCCGGCCACCGCTTGCACGCCTGGATAGTCGATTCGCGTCTTGGTGCGGTTGGCGTACGCGGTCAGGAACGTGGCCTCGGATGGCCCGGTCTCAGGGCTGTTCGCCGAGGCTCCGGGGAACCACTGCCCGACGCCGTAGATGCCCTCCGGATGCGCTATTTCGCGGGCGAACTCCTGCACGCCTGCGGCGACGGCGCAGATCGTGGACGGCGGGTTGGGGTGAGCCCGCGCACGGCGGACCGTTGCTACGTCTTGCTCGAAAGTGCCCGCCGAGAACAGCGCCCAGGATTCGGGCTGAGGACTTGACGGCCACGCGTCATCAAGCTCAAACCGCCGCGTGTGGATACCGGCGCGCTGTGCGGCCTGATACGCACCGGCCGCTACCTGCCGGCCAAACGATCCCTTGCCGTGGACAATCCAGAGTTCAATGTCCTGCTGGTTCAACACGCGCCGGATGAATTGTTCCGCGTAACGACTCGCCGGTGTCAGCAGCGACACGACATGGCCCGCATGGGAACTTTCCACATCGTCGCCCGACCCGCCGTGGTTCCACAGCAGCCACCTCTCCGCGCTGGCCGTCGCGGCCGCGGCTTTAACGAGCTGGGTGGAATAAGGGCTCAGCAGCACATCCGCCGCCGCGGCCACCCGGGGCAAGGTGCGCCCGAGTACCTGTGGATCGCTTTGATCATCCTCGATGACCAGATCAGCCTGACCATCGAGCGACCGCCAGACATCCAGGGCCCGCGCCGCCTGAGTGCCGAAACGCGCGTAGCGGCCCGATAGTGAAAGACACGCGCCGACCCGTATCCGGTGATCAGGGCGACCGTTCATCGCGGTCCATGGCTACCTCGTAGCGGAACTCATGCCGGTCGGCCGCCCGATGGTTTCCTGCACCTCCACCGGGTCGTCCTGGGCATCCAGGACGGTGCGCAGCACGCGGGTGACCGGCACCCCCTGCGGGAGACGCAGCGACTCAGCTTCTTGCGGTGTTGGCATCCTGCTGACCAGATCGTCAACCGACCGTGCTATCCGGCGCTCGGAAGGGAGGCGTTCACCCGCAGCCCGGCGCCCCGTCAAGTTCTCACCGCGAAGCTCCTCAACGATGCGCTCGTAGGGGAACGGCTCCCTCGCAGCGACCATAACTTGATGCTACAAGTGGAGCTCCACCCAAGACGGCCGCGCTTAGCCTGCACCGCCTCAGTTCTGGTGTGCCGCCGGGGCACTGGCCGGGATACTGGTGATGTGGTGGGGGATCATGCTGATTTCTTCGTCAGTCACGCGGGTGCGGACCGGGCGTGGGCGGAGTGGGCAGCCTGGCAGTTAACCGATGCCGGGTACACCGTCGAGCTGGATGTGTGGGACTGGGCCGCCGGGCAGAACTTCATCACCGCCATCAGCAACGCGCTGGGCCGGTGTGACCGGGTCGTGGCGCTGTTCTCGGCCGCGTATTTCGACCGGGACCGTTACACCACCGAGGAGTGGTCGGCCTCCGTGCTGCACGTGCTAGGTGTGGAACAGGCCCGGCTGGTGCCCGTGCGGGTGGAGGATGTGCCCTCTGCGGACATGCCTGCGCTGCTGCGGCCGCTGCTGTATAGGGACATCTTCGGGCTGGCGGAGGACCAGGCCCGGCAGGTGCTGCTGGAGGCGGTGGCCGGTCCGCAGCGCCCTGGCCATAAGCCGCCGTTCCCGCCGCCGCGCATATCGCCTGGGTTGAGCAAGCCGGGGGAGTCGGCTCCGCGGCTGCCGGGCAGCATGCCGCGGGTGTGGAACATCCCGGCCCGTAATCCGGGGTTCACCGGCCGGGACGGGCTGCTGGTGGCGATCCGCGAACAGTTGCTGGCCGATGAGAAGGCGGTGGTGCAGGCGCTGCATGGGATGGGCGGTGTGGGCAAGACCCAGCTCGCCACCGAGTATGCGCACCAGTTCGCCAGAACTTATGACCTGGCCTGGTGGGTCGCCGCCGAACAGGGCGGGCTGATCGGGGAGCAGTTCGCCGCCCTGGGCGCCGAGCTGGGGTGCGTCGAGGACGGGGCGGGCACCGAGGCGGTGCGCTCAGCGGTGCTGCGGAAGCTGCGGGAGCCGGGCCGGTGGCTGCTGGTGTTCGATAACGCCGAGAATCCCGATGACGTCGGGCCGTGGCTGCCTGGCGGGGCCAGGCATGTGCTGATCACCTCCCGCGAACGCAACTGGGCCGAGATCGCCGCTCCGGTCGAGATCGACGTGCTCGCGCGCCCCGAATCGGTCGCGATCTTGCGTGATCGTGTTGACGGGCTCGGCGAGGCCGACGCTGACCTGCTCGCCGCCCAGCTGGGCGACCTGCCGCTGGCCATCGCCCAGGCCGCCGGGTTCATGGCCAGCACCGGCATGGGTGCTTCGGAATACCTGGGCCTGCTGAAAACCAGGGCCGGGCAGCTCCTGGACCAGGCCAAGCCGGTGTCTTACCCGCGGTCGCTGGCGGCCGCGACCCAGCTCACCGCCGACCGGCTCGCTCATGATGATCGGCCCGCCGCTGAGCTGGCCAGCTTGTGCGCGTTCCTAGCCCCCGAGCCGATCCCCGAAGATCTGTTCACCCGCGCTCCCGGCGAACTGCCCGGGGAACTGGCTGCCCGGGTGGCCGACCCGCTGGCCTGGCGGCAGACCCTGGCCCAGTTGGCCCGGCAGTAGCTTGCCCGGATCGATCAGCGCGGGCTGCAGATGCACCGGCTCACCCAGGCCATCCTCCGCGATCGGCTCACCCCCGCCCAGGCCACCGCCACAAGAGAACGGATCGAGGCGATCCTGGCCGCCAGCAACCCCCGCGACTCCGGCAATCCCGGCACCTGGCCTAGGTGGGCGAGGCTGATGCCCCACCTGCTGGCCGCCGACCTCGCCGCCACCGCTAACCGCAGCCTGCGCTGGCTGGCCTGCTACGCGTGCGGGTACCTGATAGCACGCGGCGATACCCGCAGCAGCTACGACCTCGCCGGCAACCTCTGCCCACAGTGGCGCGAGCGTTTCGGCAGTGATGACGACACCGCGCTGGAAATAGCTCATCTGCTTGCCTGGGCGCTCCAGGGCCTAGGCCGCTACGCCGAGGCACGTGACCTGGAGCAAGACATCCTCCCCCGCTCTCGCCGGGTTCTGGGCGAAGACCACCAATACACGCTGGTGTACGCCAATAGTCTCGCCCTCAGCCTGCGCCATCTGGGGGAGGTGCAGGCGGCCCGGGACTTGAACCAGGACACCTTGGGGCGGCGCCGCCGGGTGCTGGGCGACGACCACCCCAGCACCCTGATCTCCGCCGGCAACCTCGCCATCGACCTGTACGAGCTGGGTGAGGTGCCGCCGGCCCGGGATCTGGACCAGGACACCCTGGAGCGGCGCCGCCGGGTGCTCGGCGAGGATCACCCCGACACCCTGATCTCCGCCGGCAACCTCGCCATCGACCTGTACGAGCTGGGGGAGGTGCAGGCGGCCCGGGACCTGGACCAGGACACCCTGGAGCGGCGCGGCCGGGTGCTCGGCGCCGACCACCCCAACACACTGGCCTCCGCCAACAACCTCGCCGCCGACCTGCGCGCGCTGGGGGAGGTGCAGGCGGCCCGGGACCTGGACCAGGACACCTTGGAGCGGCGCCGCCGGGTGCTGGGCGCCGACCACCCCAGCACCCTCCGCTCCGTCAACAACCTCGCCGCCGACCTCCGCCTGTTGGGAGAGGCCGGTAATCAATCCTGACACCGTCGCTGCCCGGTACCTGGGAACGTGCTGCGGTGACCTCGTGACGGCCTCACCCGCTGTAGGCCGGTGCACCGGTCCTGGCCGCTGACTGATCGGCCAGCAGGCCGCGGCGGCCATCGGCTGGTTGCCGTCACCGCGCGCGCAGCGTACCGGGACAGTGCCGGCCCGTCAGCGCAAAGGGCTGCCGGTGCTCACCGGTCGTAGTGTGTCGGCGGGTACGGGTCCCGCTCACCCTCGACCAGCAACTCATCCTTGTCGTACTCGCGGCGGATCTCCGCCCGTGCCTCCTGGAACTCACCGGTCTTGGTGATATCCCATTCCGGCGGCGTGTCGGACGCCTCGGGCACCTCGTCGGGGTCGTAGTCGTCGATCCCGGCCTCTACCCGCTCCTCCTCGGTCAGGCGGGCAAGCTGGTCGTCATCGAGGTGTTGCGGGCTGCCGCCGTGCTCACGGCGGTCACGGTGGAACCGCTCGGCTGGCAGGTCTGAGCTGTCTTGTGTCATGGCACCTCCCGCGGATGCAGCGGCAGCGCCGGGCCGCCGGGGCCAGAGGCACTCAGGGCACGCGCGCCGTTCCCCTGGGGACGCTACCCCCAGTCTCACCTGACCGCACACCGGGCGGGACCAGCGCCCGGTGCGGGGTATGCCGGCCGCGGGTGGTCAGAGCTCCATGGTGGCCGCGAGCTACCGATAGCCGGCCAGCACCTCTGGGTACCGCCCTGCTGGGTACCGCCCGTCGGGGTCTTGCCCGCCGCTCGCCGGAGACCTGGTGGCGGCCAGCGCCGTGGCTGGTGCCTTCATCCCGGCACCTATGCAAATAAATCCCGCGGCCGCCGCCGTGGCCTTGCCTCCCTCGGCGGCGAGCTGCCGCTGAGCATGGTTCAATGCCCCGGCGACGTGCTGACCAGCCGCCAGCTGCCGATGGAAGGCAACCATGAGCGGTGCCGTCTCCGCGTCAGGAACGGGAACAACGGACCCGACGAGCTGCTGGGCGCCCAGCGACAGCAGGGAGGCGCCGAAGCCGAGCAGTTCGTCGCCGCTGGCCACCACCGGCCGGCCGCTGTCGCAGGCCGCGAACACCAAGGTCGAGGCCACCCGCTCGAGCCGTTCCAGGTCGAAGACTGTCAGCGGGCCGTCGGCAAGCCGCAGCGATGAGAACAGGGGGTTATCGGCGCGGACATGCCCGTGCGCCGCGAGGTGGACCAGGTTCGCCCGGCTCAGGTCTTCGGTGACCGCATGCACCGTCGCGGCGGCGCCGAGAAGTGCGGTGGTTCCATAGATGGCGGCCACGGCCTCGGCCTCGGCACGGGCGCCGGGCAGGTCCGGGCCAGAGGCGACCGCGACCCGTCCCGGTGCTTGCGTCTCCCGGCGCTGGGCGGCATACCACAGTGCCGCCGACGGCGCCACAGTGAGCGGGCGGCCCGCGCACGAACGCAGGACGGACCAGGGCAGTGACTGAAGCGGGCCGGTCGGGATTACCACCAGCGCCCTGCCGTCAAGCTGGCGCGTGAAGGGGCCGAAGAGCATGGCGTCCAACCGTCCGGCGGCGTGCCGGAGCACGCTGGCTGCAGCAGCTCTGTTGCTGTCGCTGATCTGGTGACGGGCGAGCCTGCGCAACGCGAATGCCAGATGCTGGACCAGGTCCCGTACCGGGTCAAGCGCGGCGAGCCGCTTCAGCCGCGCCCTGCCGTCCACCACGGCCACGGCGTACAGCGTGCCGTCGAGCTGGACGAACTCGACGAGTGCGGCTTCACTTAGCGCGGCGGCGAGGCCGGCCACAGAGACGGCCGGCACCGGGTCTGACATCGAGCCGCGGGGCTGGCGGCGGCAATGATCACGAATCTGGCGTTCGAATGCGGCTTGTCGGCTGACCAGGGCTGCGTTGTGGCGGCCGGCCCGCCGTAGTTCCTCGATCTCGGCGACGGTTATCCGAAGCCGCCCCAGCATGGCGGCAAGCTCCGGGTCGTCTGGCGGACGGGCCGGACGTGACAGCAGATGACGGGCACGGCCCTCCTCGGCCCAGGCCAGCACCCGGCTGGCGCGCCCCGCCGTGATCGCAATGCGCAAGCCCAGGGCCGCCAGCTCGCTCCTGTGCCCGGACGCATAGGCCCGCAGGTCGGTGGCCCCCAGGGTGTCCCGGTGCTCGTCCAGGACGCGCAGGCCGCTGCGCGCCGCAGTGCTGGCGCCGGGGGAATTCCCGCTCGCCAGCCGCACCAGGGCCTCGGCATACCAGGCGCGGCTGCGCAGGAGGGCCGGCCCGCTCCTGCGGGCCACGCTCGCCTGCGCCAGGATCCGGCGGCCCTCGCTCTGCCAGCCGCGGTCCAGCGCCAGTTGCCCGGCGAGCAACCGCGCCTCCAGCGCCGCGACGGTCCACCCGGTCAGGGTAAGCGTGTCCGCCGTGCGCACCAATTGCCGCACGGTGACCTGCGGTGGGCCGGCCTCACCGAGCCGCGACGACAGCAATATGTACCGGGCCAGCGCTCCCCAGTGCGGGCGCTGCTGAGCGGCGAACTCGGTGACGGCTTGCCGGGCCTGCTCCACCGCATAGCCGCTGTCACCGCCGAGCGCGGCGGCGCGGGCCAGTACCAGCCGGGCCTCGGGCAATGCGATCTGCTGACCCTCGCGGGCAATTTGGCGTACCGCTTGCTCGGCCGTTTGCCGGGCCTCCGACAGCAGGTTGACCGACAAGAGCAACTCACTGCGGTCCCGGAGGATGAAGCCCAGCCGCGAGCCAAGTGCGCGAAACCGCTGCTCGCCGGCATCGAGATGGCGCAGCGCGGCCGGGACGTCGCCACGCAGGGTGTCGATCCAGCCCAGGTTCTGGTGTACGAACCCGGCGGAAAGCCCGAGATTCAGCTGCTCGCAGAGCCGCCCGGCTTCGGTCAGGTCTCTGACCGCGGCGCCGAACTCGCTGCGGTACCCGTGGACCACCCCGCGGTTAAGGAGGACCCGCTGCACCCACAAGTGATCATCGGCGTGGCGCAGTTCGGGGAGCGCGCTGCGGTAGCTGGCGAGCGCCTCGTCGAGCTGGCCGTGCAACTGCAAGATCGCGCCGCGCTGCGCTTCGGCCCGCGCGCGCTCTACGCCCCCCAGGTCTGTCAGTGCGGCGTCGATCTCCCGCAGTGCCTGCCGCGACCGCCCGCTGCCGTTCAGCACGTAGGCGAGCGTCATCCGCGCCTCCGCGGTCAGGGCGGGTGAGTGCGCCCGGCGGCCGAGCGTGATCGCCGTGCGCAGGTGCCGCATGGCGGTGGCCGCATCGTCGATGTGCAAGGCCGCCAGCCCCAGGGCGCGGGCCGCGATCGCCGCGGCGGCGTTGTCGTGAGCGGCCCGGGCCTGCTCGGCCACCGTGGCGGCAAGCGACGCCGACTGGCCCGGGTCTGCCTCTGCCAGCCGGAGCGCCTCTCGCGCCTGCTCAGCCAGGGATGCGGTCACTACAAAGCGAGTAACGCAGAGTCGGCGCGAGTTGTCGAGGGAATAAGGTCCCTGATCACCGCAAAGGGTGTATCACCTGCCCCCCGGGGCGCTCCGAAGGGATAGGCGGACACCTCATGGCTGAAGGGGGCCCTAGCGATGCCAGATCCAGACGGCGAATACGGTGCGGTCGAAACTCACAAGAAAGATGAGCTGGTGGTGGCTCTGCCAGATCTCAAGCTGGTCCAAGACGCCTTGAGACATCTTCACGTCGACATCAAGACGACGGATCCCGACGAGCGGCTCGGCCTGGCGCTGCTCACCCTGGACGGCATTGGCCCAGCCAGCGCCGGGCTGAAGAACCAGGATCCCAAGCTGGAGCAGTCCCTTATCGACGCGAAGTGGCCGAAGGGCCAGCCGAAGGGCATCGAACTCTCAGATCTTGACGTGATCCTCGACAGGCTTCGCAAGTATTTCGGCGGTGAATACAGCGGCTGGGTCCCGGAAATGGGCAAGAACCGCATGATCGCGCCCGTGCGGGGGTTCCCCTACGTGAGCGGCTGCGCCCAGGGCGACCCGAGGCAGATCCTCGCCAATCCCAGGTGCACCAACGGCGCCCCCCAGGGATGGCAAACGCGCCCCACCGAGCCGGGTCACGGCGTGCTGGTAGGCCTGCTCGACACCCAGCTGTACCCGAATCATTGGCTGGCGGGCGGATATCTGGCCAGCCAGAATGACCTGCTCGAAGGGCCCGGCCCCGGCGGCGAGCCCCCGAAGGCGCTGGCCGGGCATGGGACGTTCATCGCCGGGCTTATCCTCCATCGGGCACCGGGTGCCCGGCTCGTCGTCCGGGCGGTGATGAAGCAGGACGCAGTCGGCCCGACCTGGGAAGTGGCTAAGGCCATGGCGCAGTTCGTTGGCACCGAGACGGACATCCTCAACCTGTCGTTCGGCTGTTACACCGACGACGGCCAGCCGCCGCTGGTCCTTGCCAAAGCGGTGAGCCTGGTCAGCCCGCAGATCCTGCTCGTGGCGGCCGCGGGAAATCACGGGAACATACAACAACTCAGGGAGGAGGACAGCGAGCTGGCGGCGGCGGCTCCCTGGATGGCGTATATCACCAACACGACGCCAGTCTGGCCTGCCGCCTTCTCCGAGGTCACCGCCGTGGGCGCCACCGATGCGCCCTTCAGCCCGCGGGTGCCCTGGGTTGACGTGACCGCGCCGGGACAGAATGTCGAAAGCACCTATCTGGACGGACCGGTCAAGCTGGAATCCGCGAAGGCCAGCGATCTGGAATCCTCGACGGCCAGCGATCCACCGACGCAGTTCAACGGGTTTGCATGCTGGGAGGGGACATCGTTTGCGGCCGCGAGCGTCAGCGGCGCCGTCGCTGCCATGATCGGCCCTGGCCGGGATGCTCGTCAGGCGCTGCAGGCCGTGCTTGCGGATCGCGATAGCGGTATCCAGCGATTTCAGCTGACCTAACGAGCACGGCCAGCGGCTACCTACGGCGCGGGTACCGCGCGCCGTAGGTAACTGGTTCACCGGGTGATCCGGCTGGTCAGGGCGCCGATGCCGGCTGACGCCCCGGCCGTGCCTACGGCTCGGGCAGGAGCGCGGGCGCCCGCCCGATTCCGCCTAGAACGAATCCCGCGCGCCCGGGCCCTGGTCAGCAACTAGCTTGGGCGTAGAGCCAGCGACAGCGGGAGCCCATGATGCCGGTCACGAGGGCGCGCTACGACGGGTACGCCGAGTGGTATGACAACTGGAACAAACCGCACGCCGAGCGCAACGCCGCCGATGTGCAGCACCTGCTCGGCCCCGGGACCGGGTTGTGCCTGGACCTAGGCTGCGGCGGCGGGCTCTATTTCGACGTTCTCGCCGCGACCGGGCGGACCGTCGTGGGGCTGGACCGCTCGGCCGACCAGTTGCGCATCGCGCATGGCCGGTCCCGCCGGATCGTGCAGGGGGACGCGGCCGCGCTGCCGTTCGCCGACGGCACCTTCCCGGCCGTGGCCGCGCTGTGGATCTCCACCGATGTCGATGACTTCGCCGCCGTGCTAGGGGAGATCGCGCGGGTCCTGACCCCGGGAGGGCTTGCCGTCTGCTACGGCGCCCATCCCTGCTTCAACGGGCCGCACACCGAGTGGCTGGACGACGGCGGGATTCGCGCGCATCCCACCTACCGGCAGGCCGGATGGCATCAAGAGGCGCCGTGGTGGGGGCCATACGTGCGCAGGCGGGTCGGGATGCGCCATGACCCGCTGGCCGACGTGCTCAACGCCTATATCAGCGCGGGGCTGGTCATCGAGCAGGTGACCGAGCTTGGCGATCGCCCGGTTCCTGTCAACCTCGGCATTCGCGCCCGCAAGCCGGCAGCCGCGGACCAGGCACCAGGCTGACCATACGGAAGCAGACGGCTAGCGCGTGACGGCCAAGCGAGCACTTGGTTACCGGGTCAGGCCGACACGTACCTGACCCGGGGATCGAGCGCCGCGTAGGCGATGTCGGCGAGCAGGTTCCCGATCACGGTCGCCACCGACCCGACCACGGTGAGCCCGAGCAGGATCGGGTAGTCCTGCCGCTCGGCCGCCTGGTAGAAGAGGTAGCCCATGCCGGGGTAGTTGAAGACCGCCTCGGTGATCAGCGCGCCGCCGAGAATCGCGGGCAGGTACAGCCCGAGCAGCGTCGCGATGGTGATCATCGAGTTGCGCAGCACGTGCCGGGCCAGCACCCGCAGCTCGCTGGCGCCCTTGGCCCGGGCGGTGCGCACGTAGTCCTCGGTGAGGTTGTCCAGCACCGAGGAACGCATGTACCTGCTGAACAGCGCGACGGTGGTCA
>WNGN01002255.1_pt1 | contig 12900 bp, 12 predicted proteins | sample 5400561 | NCBI WGS metagenome assembly WNGN01 (sample SAMN13153379, study PRJNA577476) | soil metagenome | isolation source: 115 cm soil or saprolite under Garry oak tree replicate 2 | place: USA:California | collected 2016-06-15
GCCACTCTACTCGGGGTTGCCCCCTTTCGCGTTCGACTTGCATGTGTAAGGCATGCCGCCAGCGTTCAATCTGAGCCAGGATCAAACTCTTCAATTCAATCCTGATCAATCGCTATGCGATTGCGCGAGCCCTGCGTTTTGACGGCAGAGCCCACTACTCACTCAAAGTCATTGCAAAGGTAAATAAAAACCTTGCTAGACCTGGTGTGAGCTTGGTTAAGCTTTGTGTGACACCCACGCGCTTGCGCGCGTTCGTAAAACCGGCGCCACTGGCTTCGCCCAGCGCCCACACCTATCGGCTGTTTAATTGTTAAAGAACGTGCCCCCACAAGGGGTTGGTTGCGGGGATAGGATTTGAACCTATGACCTTCGGGTTATGAGCCCGACGAGCTGCCAGACTGCTCCACCCCGCGCCCGTTAAGAGGGGGAATTATAGCGGTCAGAGTGAAATGCTGTCAAACCAATTTGCGCCGCAGCAACAGGCTCTCACGCGCGTTCGGTCTCGCTGGAACGCGGCTGCCACACCATCAGCCGCCGCTCCGCGATCGCCACGAGCCAATCGAGCGTCAACGCGAAAGCCGTGAGCAGCACGATGCCCGCAACCACCGTGTTCATGTCGAAGAATCCCTCGGCCTGATGGATCAGATAGCCGACACCTCGCGCCGAACCGAGATACTCGCCCACGACCGCGCCGACGAAAGCGAGCCCCACGGAATTATGCAGGCTCGCAAACACCCAGCTCATCGCGCTCGGGACGTACACGTGCCGCAGCAGCTGGCGCGGGCTCGCCCCGAGCATGCGCGCGTTGGCGAGGACGACCGGGCTTACTTCCCGCACGCCCTGATAGACGTTGAAGAACACGATGAAAAACACCAGGGTCACGCCGAGCGCGACCTTCGAGGCTATGTCCAGGCCGAACCAGACGAAAAAAATCGGCGCAAGGATCACCCGCGGCATGGCGTTGATCGCCTTGATGTAGGGGTCGAGGATCACCGAGGCCGCGGGCGCCAGGGCGAGCCACAAGCCGACGATCACGCCGAAAACTGTGCCGATGAGAAACGCGAGCAAGGTCTCGATCAAGGTCACCCATAGGTGCTCGTAAATCTCGCCGGAGGCGAACCATCGCCACAGGCGCTCGAATACCTTGAGCGGCTCGCCGAAGAAGAACGCCGCCTGGTTGGGTTCGGAGAAATAGATCGGCGGCAGCAGCGTCGGGCTCGTCAGCACGTACCAAGCGACGAAGAGCGACGCGAGGAGCAGCGCCTGATAAAGCCGCAGCCGCAGGCGGCTTTTCCGCACGCTAGTGTCCTTGCTGCCGTGCATAGGCCTTGAGCACTTCTTCCTTCATCGCGTGCCAGATCTTCGTGTGGATTTCGATGAAGTGAGGTACGAGCCGTATCTCGGCGACGTCGCGCGGGCGCGGCAGATCGATGGGGTAGTCCCCGATCGGGTGCGACTCCGGCCCGGCCGAGAGCACAACCACGCGGTCGGACAGGGAGATCGCTTCCTCCAGATCGTGGGTGATGAACACCACCGACTTGCGATCCGCCCCCCACAGCTCGAGCAGCTCGTTCTCCATCAGCTGGCGCGTCTGGATGTCGAGCGCCGAAAAAGGCTCGTCCATCAGCAGGATTTGCGGATTGAGGATGAGCATCTGCGCGAGCGCCACGCGCTTGCGCATGCCACCCGAGAGCTGATGCGGGAAGCGTTTTTCGAAGCCGGCGAGACCGACCCGCTTCAGCCAGTCCCCGGCACGCGCCGCCGTTTCCTCGCGTCCGACACCGCGGAAGTCGAGTCCTGCGGCGACGTTCTCGATGGTATTGCGCCAGGGCATCAGCGCGTCGGCCTGGAACATGTAGCCCGCCCGCGAATTGATCCCCGCGAGCTGCTCTCCGAACACCCTCACCGAGCCGGCCGAGGGCTGGAGCAGGCCGGCGGCGACGTTGAGCAGCGTCGTCTTTCCGCAACCCGTCGGCCCGACCACCGAAACGAACTCGCCCTTGGCCACGCGCAGCGTGGCACCGCGTACCGCGGCGTAGCGCTGCGACGCTTCTTCCCGCGAGGCGAACGTGCAGTCGATGCTCTCGAGCGCGAGAGCGGACGTCATGCCTGCCTTGTCATGCCGAGGGCAGCCCAGAATCTGCTTTTCCGGGCAGATCCTTCGTAGCGCGTGCGGCGCTTCTCAAAATGACTGCGCATTCGCGCGGTCACTTGTATTTCGCGTTCGCTTTCTTGACGAACTCGTTCGTGTAGGTGAGATCGAGCCTGATCTCCTTCGCTTTCACCTCGGGATTGAAAGACGGTATCACCCTCAGCGCTGTCTTCGCGCCGGTGTCCGAGATCGTTCCGTCGATCGAAATGGCCTCCTTCACTTTGTTGAACGAGAACAGGTAGAGGGCCTTGTCTCCCAGCAGGTACGACTCGGGTACGGTGCGCAGCACGTCCTGCGGAGAAGCCGCGTGAATCCACTTGTCGGCGCGCACGATCGCGTTGGTCAGAGCCTGGACCGTACGGGGATTCCTGCGGATGAAATCGACGGGCGCGTAGAGACAGCCCGCGGGCATCGGCCCGCCCAGGACTTGCTCGGTCCCTTTGAGCGTGCGCGTGTCGGCGATGATCTTCACGTCCCCGTCCTGCTCGAGCTTGGTCATCACGGGATCGGTGTTGGACACGGCGTCGATCTGGCCGCTCTTGAGCGCCGTGATCGCCGTCGCGCCCAGGCCGACGCCGACGACGGAGATATCGGAGGGCTTGAGACCGTCCCTCGAGATGAAGTAATTCACGATCATGTGGGTGCTCGAGCCGGGCGCCGAGACGCCGACCTTCAGGCCCTTCAGATCCCTGGGCGATTTGTAGGTCCTCGCCTTGGCGGTCGAGAGGCCGATCGCGATTTGCGGCGCGCGTCCCTGTTGCACGAAACACTCGAGGAACTGGCCCTTGGGTTGCATGTTCAGGGTGTGTTCATAAGCTCCCGAGACCACGTCGGCGCTCCCTCCGACCACCGCGCGCAGGGCTTGCGAGCCTCCGGCGAAGTCGCTGATGCTGACGTTCAGCCCTTCTTCCTTGAAATAGCCGAGTTGCTCGGCGATCGTGAGCGGCAGGTAATAGAGCGATGCCTTCCCGCCTACGGCGATATGCACTTCTTTTTTTTCGAGGGCGCCCTGAGCGTGAGCGAGCGCGGGCGCCAGCACGGCGAGAAAACCTACCGATATGATATTCATAATCAACATGAGATTGCTCCTATACCTCAATGATATTTAATGGTTACTTGTGATAAGAGCGCTGCGTGTCAGACCGCTTCAAAACAAAGCCCTCTGCTCCGGCCCGGGACGCCGGAATTTCCCGGTATCGAGCCGGATGCGCTCGCCCGTGCTCAGGCCAAGCCGCCTGCAAGCGATGTCGAACCGGCTTCGAATCAGCTCCGCGAATTGCCCTTCCCCCTTCATGCGGGTGCCGAACTCAGGGTCGTTTTCGCGGCCGCCTCGCGTGTCGCGGATTCGCGCCATGATGTGGGCTGCCTTGAGGGGATAGCACCGCTCGAGCCAGTCCTTGAAAAGGTCCTTCACCTCCCACGGAAGCCGCAGCAGCGTGTAGCCGGCCATCCTCGCCCCCGCATCGCGGGCGCTCTCCAGCACCGCTTCAAGGTCCTTGTCGTTCAGGAACGGGATGATGGGCGCGACGAGGACGCCGCAGGGCACGCCCCGCTCGCTCAGGCGGCGAACAGTCTCGACGCGCCGATAAGGCGCCGCGGCACGCGGCTCCAGGGTACGCGCGATCTCGCCATCGAGCGTGCCGATAGAGATGAAAACATGCACCAGGTTCTGCTGCGCCATGGGCGCGAGCAGGTCGAGGTCGCGCTCTATCAGCGAGCCTTTGGTGACGATCCCGAACGGGTTCCGGAATTCACGCAGCACTTCCAAAACGCTGCGGGTGATCCTGCGTTCCCGCTCGATCGGCTGATACGGGTCGGTATTGGCGCCGAGCGCGATGACTTCGCAGCGGTAATCGGGACGTGAAAGTTCCTCCCGCAGCAACTCGGCCGCGTTTTCCTTGGCGAACAACCGGGTCTCGAAGTCCAGGCCCGGCGAGAGCCCGAGGTAGGCATGGCTGGGTCTCGCGTAGCAATAGATGCAGCCGTGCTCGCACCCCTGGTAGGGATTGATCGACTGGGCGAACGGAAGATCCGGCGATTCGTTGCGCGTGATGATCGAGCGCGCGCGCTGCAGCGTGACCACGGTTTGCGGGCGGGTCGGGATCTCGGCTTCCGGCTCGCGGCTGCGCGCGAGCTTCTCGAACCGCCCGCGCGGATTGTCCGCCGCGCCCCGCCCTTTGATCGTCGTCTGCGGTCTGCCCATGGCGAGCGGCTCTAGTGCCATCGCTAGATGGCCTTGCGCTCCCTGAGGCCGGCGATCTCGGCTCTGCTGTAGCCGTGGGCAGCCAGCACCAAAGCAGTGTGCTCTCCGAGTTCGGGCCCCACCCAGTCGATGTCGCCCGGCGTTTTCGAGAGCTTGGGCACGACGCCCGGCACCTTGATCGGCGTGCCGTCCTTGAGCCTGACTTCCCGGATCATGTCGCGGGCCAGATACTGCGCGTCGCGGACGATGTCGGCCATGCTGTAGATCTTGCCGCTCGGGACTTGAGCGTCGTTGAGAAGTCGCACCACGCCCTCGGCGTCCTGCCTCGAGGTCCACTCGCCGATGACTCGATCGAGCTCGGCGGCACGCTTCGCACGCCCGGCATTGTCGGAAAGGGACGGGTCCTCCGCAAGGTCGGCGCGCCCCACCACGTTCATCAGCCTCCTGAAGATGCTGTCCGTGTTCGCGCCGATCACCACATGCTGTCCGTCGCGAGTGAGATAGGTATTCGACGGGACGATGCCGGTGAGGTTGCTGCCGGTGCGTTCGCGGAGCTCCTTGAACACGTCGTACTCGGGCAGCGCGCCTTCCATCATGTTGAAGACGGCCTCGTAGAGCGCGACGTCGACGACCTGGCCTTTGCCGCCGTTCGCTTCCCGATGACGCAGCGCCATGAGCGCGCCGATGACTCCGTGCAGCGAAGCGAGCGCGTCGCCGATCGAAAGGTTCGACCGTACCGGCGGGCGGTCGGGAAAACCGGTGACGTAGCGCAGCCCTCCCATCGATTCGGCGATAGCGCCGAACCCGGCTTGGTCGCGGTGCGGTCCTGACTGCCCGAAGCCCGAGAGCCGAAGCATGACGATCCCCGGATTCTCCATCGCGAGCTGTTCGTAACCGAGCCCCCATCTTTCCAGGGTCCCGGGGCGGAAATTTTCGATGACCACATCGGCATTCTTCGCCAACCGACGCACAACCTCACGCCCTTCAAGCGTGCGCAGATTGACCGTTACCGATTTCTTGTTTCGGTTCTGCACATACCACCACAGGGACGTGCCCTTGTAAAGATTTCTCCACTTTCGCAGAGGGTCGCCTTCGGGCGGCTCGACCTTGATCACTTCGGCGCCGAACTCGGCGAAAAATTTTCCCGCAAAAGGACCAGCAATCAGTTGTCCGAGCTCGAGGACCTTGATGCCTTCAAGGGGACGGCTCACACCGGCCTCCGCTCGGCCAAGGCCTGCGCCAGAGTTCCGGTGTCGACGTACTCGAGCTCGCCGCCGACCGGGATGCCTCGGGCAATGCGCGTAATGCAGAATCCGCGTCCTTTGAGCATTTCGCCGATGTAATGCGCGGTCGCCTCGCCCTCGTTGGTGAAGTTGGTGGCGACGATGATTTCCTTGACCGTACCGTCGGACACGCGCCGCTGCATCACGTCGAGCCCGATTTCCCGGGGGCCGATGCCGTCAAGCGGCGAGAGCCTGCCCATGAGCACGAAATACAGACCGTTGTACGCCGAGGTCTGCTCCATCATGAGCAGGTCTCCGGGCGTTTCCACGACGCACAGCTGCGAGGGATCCCGCTTCGCTGAGCCGCACAAGCCGCACAGCTCCTCCTCCGAAAAACTGTTGCATTTTGCGCAGCGACGCACGCTCTGCAGCACCCGGCTCAGGGACTCGGCGAGCCTTGCTGCTCCGGGCCTGTCGTGCTGCAGGAGGTGATAGGCGATGCGTTGCGCCGACTTCGGTCCCACTCCGGGCAGGCACCGCAGTGCCTCGATCAGGTCTTCGACGGCGGTGGGCGATTTCATTCCAGCGGAAAGCCTGAAGGGTGAAGGCGTGAGAGGAGCAGACAGCCGTAGCTTGGCTGCTACCCTTCACTCTTTCACCCAGTCACTCCCTCATTTAAAACGGCAGTTTCATCCCCGCGGGCAGTCCCAGCCCACCGGCGATGCCAGCCATCTTTTCCTGAACCGCGGCTTCCACCTTGCGGGCGGCGTCGTTCATCGCCGCGGCGACCAGATCCTCGAGCATTTCCTTGTCCTCACCGATCAGGGAGGGATCGATGTTCACTCGCCTGACGTCGTGCTTGCAGGTCATCATCACCTTGACCATGCCGGCGCCCGACTGGCCTTCGACCTCGACCGAGGCGAGCTCCTCCTGAAGCTTGCGCATGTCGTCCTGCATCTGCTGGGCTTGCTTCATCAACCCGGCGAGCTGCGTTTTCATGGACATCCCCGTTATTGCGTCGGCTTGATCGACGATTCGACGACGGTCGCGTCAAAGGTTTCGACCAGATCGCGGACAAACCCGTCCTGGGCGATTGCGGCGATGGCACGCCCGCGCGCCGAGTCGCCTCCGGTGCTGCCGATACTCACTGTGAGCCGCAGGGGTTTTCCGAAATGCTCTTGAAGCGCCCCGCGCAGCTGGTCCAGGAAGTTTTTTTCGGCGAGATGCTTCACGGAAGCCGGAACGCAAAGCTCGAACGAATCCCCGTCAAAATGCTTCAGTTCGCTCGCCTGAGCGAGTTGCTTGGCGACGCCCCCGAGGTTGAGTGAATTGGCAAGCTTGGGCCAGTCGCCGCCGAAAGCTGTTCGCGCGGTTTCGTGCTGTCCCCTCGCGGATCGTGCCGCGTCCGGGTTTCCGCTTTCGGAACTGCGCTGCGGGCCGCGGCCGACGGGAGTGAAGGCGAGCATCCGCAGCAAGGCCATGGTGAATCCGGCGTATTCGTCCGGAGCGAAGGGCAGGTCCTGGCGGCCATGAACGGCGATCTGGTAATAAAGCTGCACGTCTTCCGGATCGAGCGCCCGCGCAAGATCGAGCAGCCGTTCGCGCGAACCGCCGCCGGCGAGGATGGCGTCCGGCGCGGCCTGGGCGAGCGCGATCTGATGCAGAAGGGCGCCGAGCGCCTGCAGCGCGCCGTCGAACGCGATGCTGCGGGTCCGCATGTCCTCGGCGACACCGAGCACGGCCTGCGCGTCGCTGCGCGCCAGCGCTTCCAGGATTGAATGCAGATACGCGTCGTCGATCGCCCCGAGCATCGTGCGCACGGCGCTTTCGGTCACATTTCCCGCGCTGTAAGCGATCGCCTGGTCGAGCAGCGACAAGGCGTCGCGCATGCTTCCGCGCGCGCCCTCTGCAAGCAGCCTGAGCGCCTCGCCCTCGGCGGGGATTTTCTCCTCTGCGAGAATCTTCTCGAGATGCGAGGCGATCGCCTGCGCCGGCATCTGCTTGAGGTTGAACTGCAGGCAGCGGGACAGCACCGTTGCCGGGATCTTCTGCGGATCGGTGGTCGCGAGGATGAACTTGATGTGCTCGGGCGGCTCCTCGAGAGTCTTCAGCATGGCATTGAAGGCCGAGGTCGACAGCATGTGGACTTCGTCGATGACGTAGACCTTGAATCGCCCCCGGATCGGCGCGTAGACCGAATTCTCCAGGAGCTGCCGCATTTCCTCGACCTTGGTGTTGGTCGCGGCGTCGACCTCGATGAGATCGACGAAGCGGCCGCCGTCGATCTCGACGCAGGCCGAGCACTTGCCGCACGGGCGGGAGCTGATGCCCGTTTCGCAATTAAGGCACTTCGCCACGATCCGCGCAAGCGTGGTCTTGCCGACTCCGCGGGTCCCGGAAAACAGGTAAGCGTGGTGAAGCCGCTTCTGATCCAGCGCGTGGGTCAGCGCCTTGACCACATGCTCCTGCCCGACCAGCGACTCGAACGTGCGCGGACGCCACTTGCGGGCGAGGACTTGGTACGACATGGAAAAATTTTACCACTCCCCTCACCCATAGTCCCTCTCCCGCACGCGGGAGAGGGAAACTTCGTGAGTTCCTCGCTTCGCCGAGGAACTGGGTTACATCGGGTGGCGAGCCTTACCCCCGGCACTTGCGGCGAACAGCTTTGGCTGCTTCCTTCCGGACCTGACCAGGTTCGCTACGCCGCAATGCGGGGAGGCCCGCCGTAATCTGTCTCACTCGATCCAATCAGGGTAAGCGCTTCGCCAGGATCGTCGCGTCCTCGACGACCTTGAGGGGATTCCCTCCCCAGAGGATCGAGGCGTAAAACGGCTCCTCCAGCTTGGCCTTGGTCAGCGAGCGCCACTGATACTGGTTGACCCGGATCATGTGCCCGGTCATGCCCATGTCGCCGATGATCGAAAAAGCGGCCTCGAGCACTTCTTTCTGCGGCTCACGGTCCCATTGCACGGGATCGACCTTCGCGACCGATTTGGGCGCTTCGCCGGGATAGACGTCGTAGGCGCCAGTGCACCCATCGACCGTGCGCAGCGAGCAAGCCAGGCGTTGGCCACGCGGTTTCATGATTCGGGCTCCGGAGTCCTTCGCATTTATGGCGCCAGGCGATGTTCCAACCCGCTTGGCGGCCGATGGCACGCGGTATTCTATCGCCTTGCCCCTTCTCCGGAACACAATCGACCGCGAAACTACGGAACCCACGCACAACAGGGACTTGCGCAGCCTCGGGATCGAGTTATGATGACAGCGAAGGGCTCGCGCCGGTAAAAAAGCCCGCTAACTCCGCTCACCCGACAAATCGAGGAGAGAGCATGGTTCAACTTGCAACCGGCCATCGATGCGCAGTCTGGTCCCGCGCGGCGAAGAGATATGCGGCCGTCGCTATCCTCGCGGCGTTGCCTTGTTACGCCGCCGCCCAATCAGCCGATTCATATCCCGCCCGGCCCGTGAAGATCCTGGTGCCGTACGCTCCAGGCGGCGCCACCGACATCATCGCGCGCATCGTCGCGGCGCGGCTGACCGAGTCGCTCGGCCAAAGCTTCATCGTGGAAAACCGCCCGGGCGCGACCGGCAACGTCGCGCTCGAGGCCGTGGCCAAGGCACCCGCCGACGGCTACACGCTGTTCGTCGGCAACGTCTCGACCAACACGATCAACGAGAACACCTTTGCCGACACGCTCACGATCAAGCCGTCTCGCGATCTCGTCGGCATCGCCAAGCTGGTCGAGATCCCGCACATCGTCGCCGCGAGCGCCGCCTTTCCCGCGAACTCGATCCCCGAGCTGATCGCCGAGGCGAAGAAGAACCCCGGCAAGATCAATTACGGTTCGGCGGGCATCGGCAGCTATCCGCACCTCGACATGGAAAAATTCAAGAAGGCGGCGGGGATCGAGCTGACCCACATCCCGTACAAAGATGGCGCGGCGAAGATGATCCCTTCGCTCCTCGGCAACGAGATCCAGGTGGCTTTCATCAACCTTTCGTCGACGCTCCCGCATATCCGCGCCGGCAGGATGAAAGCGCTCGCGACCACGGCGCCGCACCGGCTCGCCGAGCTGCCCGAGGTGCCGACGCTCGCCGAGCTCGGCTACCCCGGCATCGGCACGAACGCCTGGCAAGGCATGTTCGCGCCGGCCGCGACGCCGAAACCCGTCGTCGACAAGCTCTATGGCGCGGTGGCGGCGGCGCTGACGAACCCCGAGCTCAGGGAAACCCTCGGCAAGCAGATGATGAGCGTCGAGCTTTCCAAATCTCCGCAGGAGTTCACGGATCTCGTGCGCAAGGAAACCCGCAGCTGGGGAGATTTCCTGCGCGAGGCGAGGATCAAGATCGAGTAGCCGCCCGCTTGGCGAAAACAAAGACAGTGGGCGAGCGCGGGTCGCCGCCGCGCTACGACCTCGTCGTCGAGAAGGATCTTGAAATCCCGATGCGTGACGGCGCCCGGCTGAAGGCCGACGCCTTCCGCCCGAAATCCGGCGGCCGCTTCCCGGTCATCATCAACCTCGGCTGCTACCAGAAAGACAAGCTCTGGGTGCCGCCTCCGGACTTGGGGGAAAAGCCGAACGAGTACATGAACTGGGAAACGGCGAACCCGCTCTGGTGGGTGCCGCGCGGCTATGCTTGCGTGCGTGTCGACGGCCGCGGCTCGGGGAAATCCCCCGGGCGAACCGATCCCTGGTCGCCTTCCGAGTCGCGCGATTTTTACGACGCGATCGAGTGGACGGCGCAGCAGCCGTGGTGCAACGGCCGCGTCGGCACGCTCGGCATCTCTTATTACGCCATGACGCAGTGGCTGGTCGCGGGGCTGAAGCCGCCGTCCTTGGCCGCCATGATTCCCTGGGAAGGCGCGGCCGACATGTACCGCGACTTCGGCTATCACGGCGGGATTTTCTGCTTCGGCTTTGCCACCAACTGGTGGAACAATCACATGGCGCATCACCTGCTCGGCAAGGCGCAGGCCGCGGCGACGGACGTTTTTGCTACGCCGTGGCTGTGGGAGTATATGCGCTACAACCTCGACGGCGAATGGTGGCGCGGCCGGCGCGCAAACTGGGAGAACATCGACATCCCGCTTTTGAGCGCCGGTAACTGGAGCGGCATGGGGCTGCATCTGCGCGGCAACACCGAAGGCTATGCGCGCGCCGCCTCCAGGCACAAGCAACTGCGCATTCACGCCGGCACCCACTATCACCCGTTCTACTCCGAAGAAGGCCGCGACGATCAGTTGCGTTTCTTCGACCACTGGCTGAAGGGCGCCGACACCGGAATCATGCGCGAGCCGCCGGTGAAGCTCCTCATCAGAAGAGGCGGTCACGGGAATTACCAGTGGCGCTTCGAAAACGAATGGCCGCTCGATCGAACGCGCTGGACACGGTTCTACCTGCAGCCGGCGGCCCGAGGCCGCGGCGACAAGCTGAAAGGCGGGCTCCTCGCCGAGCCCCCTCGCAAGGCGGCTGCAATGTCGTATCCCGCGAGCGCCATGACCAAAGCGGGCGTCGCCTCGGCATCATGGACCTCGACCGCGCTCGCCGGAAATCTGCCGAACATCGGTGCGTCGTTCGACACGGCGCCGCTCAAGCAGGACACGGAAGTGACCGGGCCGGTGGTGCTGGTCCTGTGGGTGTCGAGCACGACGGAGGACATGGACATTTTCGCGACGATCCGAAACATCGCGCCGGACAGCGAGGACGTGTTCGAGCTTGGCCAGCAGGGCCAGCCGGTCCCGGTCGCAAAAGGCTGGCTGCGCGCGTCGCACCGCAAGCAGGATGCCGAGCTCTCCCTGCCCTACCGGCCGTATCACACCCATGAAGAGCGCCAGTGGCTGGCGCCGCGTGAAGTCGTCCGGGTCGAACTCGAAATCTGGCCGACCTGCATGGTGTTCAAGAAAGGACACCGCCTCCGGCTCGACATCCAGCCCCGCGACGGCGTGGGCAGCTTCCCCTACACGCACTACAGCGCCGACTACAACACCGGCATCAATGTAATTTACGCTGGGGGCCATCGCGCGTCATACTTGCTGCTCCCGGTCATCCCCCGTAATGACTGAACCTTGTGGCACGCACCAACGGCTCGCTCTCATCAGACGCACGATCCCACCAAACTCGGCGGAAGCGACGCGCCCACGGGCCGCTCACTTGCGGCCGACAATGTCGACATATTGGTTAGGGTCGTCTTTGTACCGATGCGCCATCTCCAGGAGCCGCTCCGAAGATGGAATCTTACATGTCTTCGCCGCCGCGGAAGGCGGGGTCGAGCATATGGAAGCTGTACGTGTAGGTGCCGTTGTGATCGAAATGCACGTGCGCCAGCATCACGATGGTTGTCCCTTCCAGGTAGCGGTATTCCCACACGTCCTCGTTTAGCCGCCCAAAGTGTGTTTCCGTCAGCGGGATGCCGATCAGCTTGCGCGCTTCCGCCTTGGTGGTGGTGCCCGGCGTCAGGCTCTTGAAGGCCGTCTCCTTGATGGTCCAGTAGGGGGTCGGCGAATATGGGGTGGCGCAGGCTGCGAGGAAAAAAAGGGCGGGGATCGCCAGTCGGCCGAGCTTCGATCTGTACATGGTGTTTCTCCTTTGCGGGGATGCTTGGCTGTGCGCTTCGCGTTCAATAGTAACGCCGTTCGAATTCATGCGTGCGCGGCTCGCCCTAATCTGAGGGTTGGGCTCCCCGAGCAGGGCAAAAGTGGGCACCATGGACCTTTGCAGCAACGCTCGGCTAACGGCCTACGCTGGCGAAAAGTAGCGCGCCCAAACCCGTGCTCCTATAATATCCGGCCCATAAGAAGTCAAAATCACGTACGCAGGAGGAAATAACCCAAGGAGGGTTTCATGCGTCCGACAGAAAAACCGTTCGGGGCTATTTTCACACTCGGCTTGTGGGTAATGGCGTTGCTCGTTGCCGGCTGCGGCGGCGGCGGTGGTGGCGGCGCGGCGCCCGCGACCAACATCCCGCGCTATGCGTTCGTCGCCAATAGCGGCGACTCCTCCGTATCGAGTTATGTCGTCGATGCCGCGACCGGGCGCCTCAAATACATTGGCAAGGTCGCGGCGGGGTCGAGCCCCGAATCCGTCACCGTCGACCCCTCGGGCAAGTACGCCTACGTGGCGAACTTCAACAGCGCCAACGTCTCGCAATACACGATCGGGGCCAATGGCGCGCTCACGCCGATGGCCACCGCCACGGTCGCGGCGGGGGCGGGACCCATCTCCGTCACCGTCGACCCCTCGGGCAAGTACGCCTACGTGGCGAACTTCAACAGCGCCAACGTCTCGCAATACACGCTCGGAGCCAATGGCGCGCTCACG
>WNGN01002259.1_pt1 | contig 12889 bp, 11 predicted proteins | sample 5400561 | NCBI WGS metagenome assembly WNGN01 (sample SAMN13153379, study PRJNA577476) | soil metagenome | isolation source: 115 cm soil or saprolite under Garry oak tree replicate 2 | place: USA:California | collected 2016-06-15
CGCCTCGAGTTCTCCCGAGAGCATCATCGATCCGATGTTTTTCTCCGGCGGGATCTGGTTGATCGTCACCCCGGGCGGCGGCGCGAACCCGATCGCGCCGCGGTGGCTGTGCGAAGGAGTGCGCTCCATCCAGAACTGCATGTCCTTCGGCGCAACACCGAACTCATGTTCGAGTACGCCCCGCGTCCACAGCGCGGCGGTCTGCTGGTATTCGGGAACACCGACACGCCGCCCCTTCAGGTCGCCGGGCTGATCGATCCCGGAATCCTTTCTCACCAGGATCTCGGCATGGAAAAATTTTCTGGTGGTAAAAATCGGCAGACCGACCCAGCGGTCATCGCCCCTCGATCTAGCCATGATCAAAGAGGAAAACGACATCTCGGATACATCGAAATCGGCAAAGCGCAGCTGTCGCCAGAAGAGTTCCGACGGATGTACAGCGCTCGGAATAAGCGTGATCCCGTCCGGTTTGACCCTGCCGTCGAAAATCGGCCAGGTTCTTGGATTGGAAGCCATCGCGATGCTGATTGGAATATTCATGGCGATCCTTGACGAAGGGAGTGTACCGGGAAAATTATCGCGCGGGAGCTGACACGAAGCCGGGCTCTGCCATAGAATGAAGGGGCGAGATTTCGCGGGAAATCCCATGGCGGACCTGAGCAACTGGGCGTTTCCGCCCGAGATGCAGCCCAATGCCGAGGAGTTGCGCTTCGACCTGGAGGCGACGCTCGACTCGATGGTGCTGTTGCGCTCCGAGGTTCCGGAGGACGCCTTTACCGCCGGAATCCTCGGTACCGAACGGATTGGCAACGGCGTCGTCATCCGTGACGATGGACTCGTTCTAACCATCGGCTATCTGATCACCGAGGCGACGACCATTTGGCTGAACACGAACAAGGGCGCGGCGGTCGCGGGTCATCCGCTTGCCTATGATCAGGCGACCGGCTTCGGATTGGTGCAGCCGCTGGGCAGGCTGGCCGCGCCGGCGCTTTCACGGGGCACTGCAGCTTCTTGCAACGTCGGCGACGATGTCGTCGTTGCCGGTCACGGCGGCCGCAAGCATGCGCTCAAGGCCAAGCTCATCGCCAGGCGAGAGTTCGCCGGCTACTGGGAGTATGTACTGGATGAAGCGCTCTTCACCACCCCGGCGCATCCCCATTGGAGCGGCGCAGCGCTGATCAGCGGAGGAGGGCGGCTGCTCGGCATAGGCTCGCTGATGGTTCAGGAAGAATTGGGCGGCCGCACCGTGCAGGGCAACATGATCGTACCGATCGACTTGCTCGAGCCGATCCTTGAGGACCTGGTGAAGCTCGGCCGAGCGCGGCGGCCCGCCCGGCCTTGGCTCGGCCTTTATGCGACGGAAGTCAAGGGACATGTCGTGGTTTCGGGCCTCGCAGGCGGCGGGCCTGCAGAACGCGCCGGTGTACAGGTGGGCGACATTGTGATCGAGGTCGCGAGCGGACGGGTCAGTGGGCTTGCCGACCTGTTCCGGAAAATCTGGAGCACCGGCTCCGCGGGGGTCGAAGTGCCGATGACTCTGGTGCGGGAAGGCTCTGTATCCCGCGTTCGCGTGTCCTCGGCCGACCGTCAAGATCTTCTCAAGAAGCCCTCCTTACACTGACTAGGCAACCTCAATCCTTCGAATCGGTCCAAAGATCGAAGCGAGGCCAACCCGGCCGAGCTCGCGTGCAGGCAATGGAGTGCGATGGAGAACCGACAGCATGATCTGATGCGCCAGCAGATGATCGCCGAGATCGTGGCCGATGCGGTATTCCTTACGGCTCAGCTCGGCAAGGCCGCGTTCGCCCCCCGGGTGATCGAGGTAATGGCTAAGATTCCTCGCCACGAATTCGTGCCTTTGGAGCTGCAAGCTTATGCCTATCTCAACTCGCCGCTGCCGGTCGGCTACGGCAAGACGATCTCGCAGCCCTTCATCGTCGCGCTCATGACCGATCTGCTCGAGCTGCAGCCGGGCGACGTGACGCTGGAGGTCGGTGCCGGCGTTGGCTATCAGGCCGCGATCCTCTCGGAACTGGTGAACCAGGTCTACAGCATCGAGCTCATCGAGGAGCTCGCTCTCGACACCCGGAAAAGGCTGCGAAACCTCGGTTACCGCAATATCGAGATTGGCGTCGGTAACGGTTACTATGGATGGAGCGAACACGCGCCTTTCGACAAGATCGTGGTCACCGCCGCGCCCGACTTGATTCCGCCACCGCTACTCGCACAGCTCAAGCCCGGCGGCAAAATGGTGATCCCGACCGGGATTCCCGACAAGCAACAGTTGATATTGGTGGAGAAATCCGAGGGCGGCAAGCTCGCGACCCGGGAAGTGCTGCCGGTGCGTTTTTCCGAGCTCGACGAAGGCGACGACTTCGCCGGCGCGGCTTGAAGATTCGCGCCTCCTTAGACTACTTCTTGCGCGGCGCGAGGCCGTTGTAGACGATCTCGACAAAGGCCTCCGGTTTTCTAAACTTGCCCCACTCCTCGTCGAACTCGCGCAGGGGTTTCGCGTCGATAACTTGCTGCAGGGTCCTGCCCGATTTCACCATCGGCTCGATCTTGGAGACCGCCGTCGAGACCATCTTGCGGTAGGCGAGCACGTCCTTCTTGGATGACGGTCCGCCGTGGCCGGGGATCACCTTGGTGTTGTCGTCGATCAGAGGCAGCATTCGGTCGATCGCGCGCAGCACGCCCTTGATCGAGCCGCCGCTCTCGACGTCGATGAAGGGATAGCGGTAGGCAGCGAAGACGTCGCCCGTGTGGATCACGTTCGCCCTGGTGAAGCGCACGAAGGAGTCCCCGTCGGTATGCGCGGGCGGCAGGTGGATCGTCGTGACGTCGTCGCCGTTGAGATGGAAGGTCGCCGACTGGCTGAAGCTGACGGCGGGCAAAGCCGCCTTCGGGTAGGGCGCGTAATTCTGCTTGAGCAACTGGATCGCGCCGCCGACCGACATCCTTTTGTAGACGTTGTCGTGCGCGATGATGACGACGCCGGCCTTGCCCAGATTCTCGTTGCCCCCGACGTGGTCGCCGTGCCAGTGCGTGTTCATGAGAAACCGGATCGGCTTTTCCGAGATCGCCGTCACCGCGGCCGTGATCTTGGGCGTGAGCGGTGCGAACTGGTCGTCGATCAGGAACACGCCGTCCTCGCCAGCCGAAACGCCGATGTTCCCGCCTTCGCCTTCGAGCATGTAGATGCCCTCGGCGACCTGGGTGGTCTTGATCTGTACGGCGTCGAAATTGCGCTGCTGGGCCCAGGCGCCGAAGCTGAGCCCCGCGATCGTCAGTGCAGCGAGTATTTTTTTCATGATCCCTCCTTTTCGTCGTCCCAAGCCTTGTCGGGCAGGGGCAGTCCGGCGAGGTCCGCCGCGCTGAGCCTTCGATCCGGTTCGATATTCAACGTTTCGAGAATCAGCATCAGCTGGCGCGTGTGCTGCGCCGGATGCCAGGCGGTGCGCTCCAGCACCACGTGCAGGGGGTGCTTGCCGAAGTAGGTGTCCATCATGCGCGAGCAGCTGCGGTCCGGATAGGTTTTCCACCACGCCTGAAGCCGCGCGAGGACACTCTCGCCGAAACGCGCGATGTCCTCCCCCGAGCGAAGCGCCGGCGCTTCCTGCATGATCCGCTCGTAGGTCAGCTCGCGGCCGTCCTGCATCGATTCGAGAAATCCCTCGACGATCCGGAACACGTGGTGGCACAGCACGCGGATCGGCCGGTTGCGATTGCGAAAGGGCTTGTCGAGCCACTCCGCCGGGATCTGCCGGACGTAGCGGCAGGCGGCGGGCAGCACCAGCTCGAGCTTCTTCACCAGCTCGTCCGGGCCCAGCCGTTCCTGCACCTGCGCTTTCAGGTCGAGGAACTTGATGACGTCGCCGATCGCCTGCGCGAACACGAACTGGTCGCCGCGCGCGACGACCGGGACGCTGCGCGCGCCGAGCTTGCGCAGCTCCTCCATCCCCGCCGGGTTGCCGTGCACGTTGATCGACTCGTATTCCACTCCGCTCTTGGTGAGGAACTCCTTGGTTCTCAAGCAGCTCGTGCACCCGGGTTGCCAGAAGACTTTGACCTTTTCGGCTGCAAGCATGTTGGAACCCTCCGATCAGACGGGCGGGATCGTCCTTCGCTCCCCGCAGTAAACAAAAGCATAACCCGCATATTCCAACAAATCCACGCCGCCATGCGAAAATCGTGTCCCCGTACTGCCGGAGAAAGGCGAATGATCGAGCGATGGATTCTCGTCCTGGCGGTGATCGCATCCGCGGCCGCCGCCGCGGATCCGGCTGCGGTTCGCGTCAACAGCTTCCCCAACGCGAAGGCGCTGCCGCTGCATGCCGGTATGGCGAAGGGGATTTTCGCGAGACGCGACCTCTCCCTGCAGCTCTCCTTTACCGAGAACTCAACGAAGCAGCGCGAAGGGCTCGCGGCCGGCGAGTTCGACATCGTGCATGCCGCGGTGGACAACGCCGTCGCCATGGTTGAAGTAGCGAAGAAGGACGTCCTGATCGTCACCGGCGGCGACAGCGGCATGAACGAGTTCTTCGTCCAGGCTGACGTCCGTTCGTTCGCCGATCTGCGCGGGCGCAAGCTCGTGGTCGATGCACCGAACACGGCGTACGCGATCCAGGCGAAGAAGATCCTGCTCAAGCACGGCCTCAAGGACGGCACGGACTACACGGTGGTGCCGGTGGGACGCGGCGAGCTGCGCCTGAAGGCCATGGCCGAGAACAGGGACTACGCCGCCGCGATACTGAATCTTCCGTTTACCATCCAAGCCCAGCAACTGGGCATGAGAAGCCTGGGAAATACCGTGGACATCCTGGGACCCTATCAGGCGAACGGCGCCTTTGCGCTGCGCGCGTGGGTCGAATCGAACGGGCCGCTGCTCGAGCGCTACATCGCCGCCTACATCGAGTCGTTGCGCTGGGTGCGGCGGCCCGAGAACCAGGCCGAGTGCGTTGCGATTTTGATGGACAAATTGAAAATCTCACGCGACGTGGCCGAGCGCAGCTACCGGTTGCTCGTCGATCCGATCCGCGGGTTCACCCCGGACGCAGCCTTCGACAGGGAGGGCTTCGGGAACCTCCTCGCGCTGCGCACCGAGATCGAGGGCGGGGGAACGCCGCCGCCAGCCGAAAAATACCTCGACCTTTCGTACTACCGGCGGGCAATCGACATGCTTGGAAAGTACAGGAGAGCACAGTGACGGGCGTAGCGCAGATGCTCTGGGCGCTCGCTTTATTTGCGGCGCCCGCCGCGTCGCAGAATCCAGGCCAGGCCTACCCGAGCGGGCCGCTGCGCATCGTGGTGCCGTTTCAGGCCGGCGGTTCTACGGACATGGTTGCGCGCACCCTGGCGCAGAAGCTCAAGGACCGTTTCAATCAGCCGGTGGTGGTTGAGAACCGCGCTGGCGCAAACGGCACGATCGGCGCCGCGCTCGTGGCGAAATCGCCTCCGGACGGGCACACGATGCTTCTCGTCCAATCGGGCTTCGTGTCGAACCCGATCCTGATGAGGAACCTGCCTTACGATCAGGCGCGCGACCTGGCGCCGGTTTCCAGCCTCGCCTCCGGACCGATGGTCCTGGTCGTGCATCCGTCGCTTCCTGCGAAATCGGTCAGGGAGCTGATTGCATTTGCCAAGTCGCGTCCGGGAGAGCTCAACTTCGGCTCGCCCGGCGCGGGCTCCCTTTCGGACCTTTGCGCGCAGTTGTTCGATGCGATGGCGGGCGTCAAGATGACCCACGTCCCCTACAAGGGGTCCGGCGGTGCCCTCGCCGACGTGCTCGCGGGGCGCGTTCCGGTGTACTACATGAACCTGGTGCTCGCGCTGCCCTACCTGAAGGACGAGAGGCTGCGTGCGTTGGGCGTGACCACCCGAGAGCGCTCGGCGGTCGCGCCGGAACTGCCCACGATCGACGAGGCGGGCTTGCCGGGCTATGAGATGGCCACCTGGTACGGACTGTTCGTGCAGGGAGCGACGCCGCGCGGCGTGATCGCGAAGCTTCAGGAGGAAGTGGCGCAGATCCTCGATCAGCCCACCATGAAGGAACGGATCGCGGCGGACGGCATGACGGTGGTCGCGAGCACGCCCGGGCAGTTCGCCGAGTTTCTCAAGCGCGAAACCGAGAAATACGCGCGCATCATCGAGGCCGCGGGAATCAAGGCGATCGATTAGCGGGCGTTCATTCCATCGGCAGGTTTTTCGCCTTCCATTCCGGAAATCCGCCCCGGAACCAGTACACGTTCTGGTAGCCCAGCTTTTGCGCCCACACCGAAGCCTTGTAGCTCTTCCAGCATTCGCCGCCGTTGCAGGCGAAGATCAGCTGCACGTTCTTGTCCTTGACTGTTTCGGCCAGCTTGAACTGGTCCTGTGCGGGGTCGTAGCCGACTTCCTTCTTGCTCTTCTCGACATAGGTCAGCGGCAGCGCACCCTTGATGTGCTTCTCCTTGTACTCCTGCTCGATGCGCACATCGTACAAAGGCACCCCTTTGCTCATCAGATCCTGCACCTCTTCGGCGGTGACGATCTTGATGCCTGAGAGCATCGCCGGCGTGAAATAGCCGAGCGTCGAGACGTAGCGGTAGTCGTCTTGCGTCGCCGGTTTGATCTCGACGATGCCGACGCTTGCGAGTTGTGCGATGGGCATGCGCTTGGGGTTGGGCGAAAGCAGCGCGTCCCGTATCTTCTGCCGCACCGCCTTGTCGAGCGCCGCGTTCAACGCGATGCCGCTGCTCGGGACAGCTTTCGTTTCAAGGATCACGCGGCCCTTGTTCGCGGACAGCCACTTCTCTGCGACGCGGACCTCCGCGACCGCGACATCGACCGCGCCCATCCCGAGGGCGTACAGCGCGACGTCGTGGGAGCTGTAATTCCTGATCTGCTGGAAGTAGCTCTTGAGCTGAAGTCCCCTGGAGTTGAACTCGCCCAGCGCGAGGTAGGCCGCGAGCGAATCGGCGCTGGGGAGTCCGAGGCGCTTGCCTTTGGCGTCCTCCAGCGCCTTGATCGCGCTCGCCTCGGGCACCACGAACATCATCTTCTCGCTGCCGGAAAATGTCGCCAGCGGCTCGTAGCCGTAGCGAAGCGCGCTGCCGATTATGTGCGCAGGGCCGACGAGGATGTCGACGCTGGCGGTGCGGGTGCGCTGCAATTCCGCGCTCATGTTGCGCGAGTAACCGACCTTGACCTGGGTTCCCGCTACGGCCGACAAATAACCCGCCAGTGGCGCATACCTCTCCAGGATATCCGCGATGCGCTGTTCCTCGCTTGCTTCCTGGGTGACGCTCATCGCGAGCGGCGCCCCGCCGGTCGCCGCCTTGGGAGCCGAGTAAGCCGGCCCGCTCCAGCAGAGCCCGCTTAATGTGAAGAGACTGCTGACAGCAATCAATCTACGCATGATCAAATCCTCTCTGCGTTAATACGGCGCTGCTGCCTTGATCTCAGTCGATGTTAGGAGCGCGTCAGCGGCGACGGAGGTCCGTCGGATCCGCATCGCGCAATCCCCTGAAGTCGAAGGATCGGGCAGCTTCGCTCCTGGAAGAGCAAGACGAATGCCCGGGAGAGCGATCTCTTCAGATCATGCTGATGCCCGACGCGAGGGACGAATTTCGGCTCAAACTGACGCTGTTGGGCAGCTGAGCTCGTCCGAGGGTCTCCGTCGCGCGTCCGCGAGCAGCCAAGCGAGCGCGTAGACGGAGACCAGCGGGTCGATCAGAGTGTCCCAGAGGTTGCGTGATTCATACACGCCTCCCAGGAAAGCCAGCACTGCGACAACGACGACGAGCACGATGAGGTTCACCCTTGCCCACCAGGCAGCCAGGGTCACCAACAGCAAGGCCGTAATGAATTCGACCGACCCGAAGCCGAGCGCATACGGGTCGAACCGCGTCCACCCCAGCGCAAACGGATACAAGAACGCGGCGGCGAGCGCCAGAGCCCAACAAAGCGCCTGCTTGTCCCGATGCCCGATCAATGCCCTCCCCGTGAGCTGCGTGATACACCCCGCGCCGGCCAGGACGAGCGTCGCCATGCTCAAGTCGCCCGTGACGCCCCGTACGTAGGCGGCGACCGAGAGATCGCCGATCGGAACAAACACCGCGAGGGCCGCGGCCAGCATCACCGCGTAGCGAGCGCGGACCGGCAGGCGCCGCAGCCGAATCAAGGTGGCGACTGCGGCAAAGCTGAACAGCCCGCAGCCTAGAAGACCGAAGATCGCGTTTGCAGGCATCAACGCCTGCTCTCCAGCCAGGCCCGGTTGAAACGTACGTGCTTGATGCGGGAACGACCCCAGGTGTAGAGCACGTGAACATCGCCGGCCCGGTCCTGCATGATCCACGGGTAGGAATATTCCGGGACCGGCGCCTGCGTCGATCTGGAATCGCCTTCGAACCTGTGCACGACTCGCCAGGTGTTCCCGAAGTCCTTCGAGAGCGCGAGCGAAAGGTCCTCGCGATTTTCCTCGGCATTGTTGAACGCGAGGAGCAAGGGGCCGTCGGCAAGCAACACGCTTCCGATTGCGGCGTTCGGATTCGGCAACGCCGTCTTGACCGGCGGGCTCCAGTGAGCCCCGCCATCCTCGGTCCGCACTATCAGGATCCGGTTCGGGCGATCCCCGGAATAACGCATGAGGCCCACCGCCTCCTTGTCCGATCGCGGCACGATCACCGGCTGCAAGGACGACTGCCCCCAGGACAGACGGGTTTTCCCGATCGCGTGGCCTTCGGCGTCCAGGCGCAGCAGCTCGCCGAACTTGCCCAACAGCTCGTGATACACCGGCAGAGCGATCGTGCCGTCGGAAAACGGGAGCGGCGCGCCCTTCACCAGCGTGCTGATGTTGAAAAACGGAGACGCAATCAAGCGCCGCGGCGGACTCCAGGTCTCGCCTTCGTCTTCCGAGACCATGAGGTTCACGGCGCTCCCTGCCCAGCCGCCGACGGACACGCTGACGAAATAGAGGCACAGGCGTCCTCCTTGATCGCGGCCAACCACGGGATTGCCCAATTTGCGCACGTAACGTTGAAGATGCCTCTGCGCGACCTCGCGGGTGATGACGACACGCTCGGTGCTCCAGTCCTTTTGCGGCAGAGAGTAGATGGAAGTGTATATCGCAACATCGGGCGCGCCTTCGCGGCTGCCCCCGTACCAGAACGCCCGCAGCCTCCCGCCCGAGATTTCCGCGGCGGTCGCGCTGTGCACCGACGCTGCGGTGCTGTTGGGCAGGAGCTGAGCTCTGTACGACGGTTCTGCCGAGGACGCGGAGCGGGCAGCGGCTTGCGCAGCCGCAAACCCGCGTGGCGAGGGCGCGGTGAGTACTCGAACGTAGAGACCGGCAAACACGAAGGCCACACCGACCAGCGACCCCCACCTCAGCCATCGTTCCCGCGCCCTGAGCGTCATCGAACCGCGGCTTGTCGAACCACGGTCCCATCCGGAGCGTGAGCCCGGGCGGGATTGTGGTAGAGCATGTATTTCGAAGTCTCGTAGAGCGCCTGTTGAAGGCGCTGCAGCTCGGCGACCTTTTCCGGGAAGCGCTCGTGCACGTCCTCGGCGCCTTTTTCCGACCGGTAGCGAAATAGGCGAGGCCCGCCCGGATCCAGCCGGAAGTAAAACTCGTCGTCGAGCACCCCGGTGTGCCCGATCAGCGAAAAATGCCGATCGCCTGGCCCGAGGTCGAGCAGATCGCGCCCGAGCGCGGTATTGAGATACGGAACGCCGATCAGGCTCAAGGCCGTCGGCAGGGAGTCGGGCAGGCTCGCGGTGAAATCGATACGCCTGCCGCCTTTGACCAGCCCGGGCGCGTAGATGACGCAGGGCACGTGGTAGCCCGTAAGCAGGAGCTGCTCCCATGGCGTCTGCTGGGTGGAAGGGTTGCCGTGATCCCCGTACATGAGGAACACCGTATTCTTGAAGTAAGGCGCTTCCCTGGCTTTCGCGAAGAAGGCGCCGAGGGAAAAGTCGAGGTATCGCAGGCCGTTGTACGCGGCGATGCCGTCGAAGCCGTTTTCCGCGAGCGCGGCCGCGTCGACTTGAGCGAGCTCGAAGCCGGGGTGATCTTCGGGGATGGAGTAAGGCCGGTGATTCCCCGCGGTCTGGATGAAGGCGAAGAAAGGCTTCGTCTCGTCGCGAAACGCGCGGTGCGCCTTGTCGAACAGCACGACGTCGGACACGCCCCAGCCGTCGACCTGCGGCGCGTCGTAGTCGCCTTCCTCGAAGATGTGCAGCCCCGGTATGTTGTGCGCGAACAGGCCGCGGATGTTTCCCCAGGTGGCGCTGCCTCCCAGAAAATAATATTTCTCGTAACCCTCCAGCGCGTTCACCAGCGTGTGTTGATTCACGACCAGCGGATTGCGCGAGGCGGTCGTGGTCGGATTCACGTCCGGAATGCCGGTGAGCATTTCAAACACCGAGCGCGCCGTCGGCACCTCGGGAACGAAGAAGTTCGTGAACAGGAGGCCGTCCTTCGCGATCGCGTCGAAATGGGGCGTGGCGTTCAGGCGGTTGCCGAAGGTCCCCGATTTGAACGCGGCAAAGGATTCGAGGTGAATCACTACCAGGTTGTATCTGGCTGCAGGTTTCCGGGTCGGCGTCACATACCTGGCGAAGTCGAGCTCTCCCGAGTCCGGAGTCTTTATCCGGAGCAAGGAGGCCGTATACGCGTAGTGCTCGCGCACCTTGCCCTCATCGTAGGGGGCCGTGCGGTTCTCGGCGGTGTCCGAGAGGAACAGCACCGGGTTGAGAGCGAGCGCCGCGACCGCTTCGCTCGCGGAAAAATAGGCTTCGCTCCAGCGCAGGGGATACCAGGACCATTTGCCCCAGATCCCCAGAACGTAGAGCGCGGCGAACACAGTGACCGTCGCGCGCCTCGCCCACTTGCCCAAGGGATTCGCGGCGGGCGCCAAGGTCCGCCGCGCCGCGCGGCCCGCGACCCAGGCGTATGCGAAGGTGAGAAGCGCGATCCCCAAGACGCCGGGCAGGATCGGATAGGTCTCCCACGCCACCCGCGCCGCCACTCCCACCGGTGTCAGATGATCGAGGAAGCTCGCGTTCAGCCGCACCCGCGCGTAAGCATAGTGTCCAAAATCGACGAAATAGGCGAGCAACACGACACACTGCGCAGTAGCGAGATACGCGAGCCAGGCGATTCGCGCGGCGCGCCGACGCGCCGGATCGAAGAGCGCGATCCAACCGAGCAACGCGAGCGGCAGGCAAAGGAGCAGCGCGAGCCGCAGGTCGAACTTGAACCCGAGGTAAAGGGCTTTGAGCAAATCCGCCCAAGACGCGTTCGCGAGCGCCTCCTGAAACGCGGCCCAAAAGACGACTCGAAGTGCCGCGAAAACGACGAGGTTGATCGCGGTCAGCGCGAGAATGAAGCGCGCGAGTCCTGGGAGGCGGTTGAACACTTTCGCGGCGACTAGGCGGCTTGCGCCGATGTCTCAAACCGCGACTTGAACCGCAGGATCCGTTCCAGCGTGTTCTGGCCGGTCTGATGGGGTGGCACCACTTCCCACAGCTCCGATTGCGGCATCAGCTCCTTCAGCGCCCAGGATGCCGATCGCGTGTGGCGGCTGTCCGCACCCGACATGATCAGCGCCGGAATCTGAATCCGCATGAGCTCCTCGCCGCTCGCGCCCGAGGGCATGGTGTCGTTGAAGATCGCGTCCCGGCTGCGCGCGCAGACCTCGAGATACCGCCCCAGCTCCTCGCTCACGAGCTCGCGGGCGAACTCGGGATAGACAGCGGCGGGCGATCCCCAGGGCCCGATCTCGGGATCGAGCCAGAAATTTTCGCCTCGCGGCGCGCGTTCGACGACCGCGACCAAGCCGTTCGAGCGCACGAAATCCATGTGACGCCGGAAAAACTCGTGGCCTTTCCTCATCCACAGGTACCCGCCGACCGGCCAGTGGAGCAACAATCCCTTGCACGCCGAAGGGTGGCGCACCGCAAAAGCGAGCGCGAGCGATGCACCCATGCAGCTGCCGAGGACGTACGCCTGTTTCGCACCGGCCAGATCGAGCAGCGTCTTGGCTTCGTGAACGTACAAGTCCCAGTCGAGCGGCTCGACGCGGCCGCCCGACAAGCCGCACTCGCGGCGGTCGTATGCGATGCAGGTGAAAGCTAGCGAAAGCGTCGTCAGGCCATCCATCTGCCCGAACGCCTCCTTGCCGCCGGCCGCGGTCCAGCGCGAGATCACCGAGCGCCAGCCGCCGGGCGCGAACATCAGCAGATGGGGGCCCTTGCCCTGGATGAGATAGTTGATCCTGATGCCGTTGATCGTTGCGAATGGCATGGCGTATCCTGTCCGCTGTCGCGCACGACGACTGCAGCCGCGCAAGGCCGAACGCCTTCGTCGGGAGAAGCGGCGAAAATTATAGCTTGCCTATGCACAGCGACTCTTCCTGCCTGCTCGGCAATACCGCCATCCTCGGCGGGCTGCTCCTGCTCCTCGAAAACGTGCATTGAAGGGTTTGCCGATGAGCGACGCGGGCATGACCCCCGGCAGCGAGCTCTCGGGAAAGGTGGCTCTCGTCACCGGCGGCGCAAGGAACATCGGCCGGGCGATCTCCCGCTCGCTCGCGGCGGGCGGTGCCACAGTGATGGTGAACGCCAACACCTCGCAAGGCGAAGCCAAGAACACGGTAGCGATGATCAAATCAGGCGGGGGAACGGCGGCCTTCCACTTCGCCGACGTGACCGACCCCGACGCGGTCGCGAAGATGGTGGACGCGACGGTCAAGCAGTTCGGACGGCTCGACATTCTCGTCAACAACGCCGCCGTGAGAAGCGAGACGCCTTTCGAGGACATCAAGCTCGAGGAATGGCGCCGCGTGATCGCGACGGTGCTCGACGGCGCGTTCTTGTGCACCCAATCCTGCCTGCCGCACCTCATCCG
>WNGN01003757.1_pt1 | contig 12889 bp, 10 predicted proteins | sample 5400561 | NCBI WGS metagenome assembly WNGN01 (sample SAMN13153379, study PRJNA577476) | soil metagenome | isolation source: 115 cm soil or saprolite under Garry oak tree replicate 2 | place: USA:California | collected 2016-06-15
GGCGTGCCGGACCGTCCCGCGATCATCGTTCCCGATGATTTCCCCTCCGTCTTCAACGGCACGCCCGCCCACGAGCGCTGCAAGAAGATCGGCGAGACTCGCGTGTTCACCGCGCGCGGCGCCGACGAAGAGGCCGAGCTGATCCGGCGGATCGACCGCGCGCGGGTGGCCATCAACATCCGCGCTCACGCCCGGTTCACCGACGGCGTCATGATCGCGTGCCGCAACCTCGAGCTGATCTCGATCTGGGGCACCGGGACGGACAACGTCGACCTCGACGCGGCGGGCCGGCACGGGATCACGGTCTGCAACACGCCGGGGATCAACGCCTTCGCGGTGGCCGAGCACACCCTGGCGCTGATGCTCGCGACCGCGCGCCGTATCCCGCACATCGACCGCGAGGTGCGAGGCGGCGGATGGCCCCGCGATCTGCTCACCCAGCTCCTCGGCAAGACGCTGGGTGTCTTCGGCACCGGCAAGATCGGCGCCCGCGTCATCTCGCTGGCCAAGGCGCTCGGCATGGAGGTTCTCGCCTACAGCGCGCGCGGGGACGCCGCCGCGGTCGCCGCGCTCGGGGCCCGGGCCGCGTCCAAGGACGAGATCCTCCGCGCCGCCGACGTCGTCACGCTCCACCTGCGCCTGGCCCCGGACACGCGGGGATTCCTCGGGCGCCGCGAGCTGGCGCTCATGAAGCCGACGGCGATCCTCGTCAACACCGGCCGCGGGGCGCTCGTCGAGCGCGAGGCGCTGCTCGATGCCCTCGGGCGCGGACGGATCGCCGGCGCCGGGCTCGACGTGTTCCACGACGAGCCGATCAAGCCGGACGACCCCGTGCTGGCCCTCCCGAGCGTGGTGCTCTCGCCGCACAACGCCGGGCAGACGCCCGAGGTCATCCGCGACGGCCTGCTGCGCGCTATCGAGAACGTCGAGAACTATCTGGGCGGCAAGCCGACCGACGTCGTCGTCGCCCCCGTGAAGCCGCGGCGCTGACGCGCCCGCAGGAGGGACCGATCCGATGGCCGTGACATCGTTCCAGATCACGCAGCGCTCGACGGTCCTCGACGGCCGTCCGTTCGGCGAAGCGGGGGCCTACGAGAAGATCGCCGGCGTGCTCCGCATCGGCGTCGATCCGGCTCACCCGGCGAACGAGGCGATCGCCGACCTCGCCCTGGCCCCGCGCAACGCCGCCGGCCTGGTCGAGTGCGAATCGGACTTCTATGTGCTGAGGCCGCGGGACGCCTCCCGCGGCAACCGCCGGCTCTTTCTCGACGTGCCCAACCGCGGCCGCAAGGTGGCGCTCGGGATGCTCAACAGCACGGTCCGCGTGCCCGATCCGTCGACGCCGGAGGACTTCGGCAACGGCTTCCTCATGCGCCATGGCTACACGGTGGCGTGGTGCGGCTGGCAGCACGACGTGCCGCGCCAGGACGGCCTCATGGCCCTCACGGTGCCGGCGGCGCGCGGCGACGCCGGTCCCCTCACCGGCCCGCTCCTCTGCGAGTGGCGCCCGAACAGCCGTGTCGCCACGCTGCCCCTCGCCGACCGCTATCACATCGCGCACCCCGCGGCCGATCTCGACGACCCGGCCGCCCGCTTGACGGTTCGCGAGCACGCCGGCGCGCCCGCCGCGGCGGTCGCGCGCGCGGCGTGGCGGTTTGCCGACGCCTCGCACGTGAGCCTCGACGGCGGCTTCGAGCCCGGGAAAATCTACGAGCTCGTTTACCGCTCCGAGAAGCCGCCCCTCGTCGGCCTCGGCCTCCTGGCCGTGCGCGACACGGCGGCGTGGCTCCGCTTCGCGACGGCCGCCGACGGCAACCCCTGCGCGGGCGCGCTCGAGCGCGCGTACGTCCTGGGGGTGTCGCAGACCGGACGATTCCTCCGCCACTTCCTCTACCTCGGTCTGAACGAGGACGAGTCGGGACGCGCGGTCTTCGACGGCGTGATGGCGCACGTCGCCGGCGCCCGCCGCGGCGAGTTCAACCAGCGCTTCGGTCAGCCGTCACTGAACGCCACCTGCTCGGTCGGAAGCCTGTTCCCGTTCACCGACGTGCCCGCGGTCGATCCGGTGACCGGCGAGCGCGGCGCGCTGCTCGCGCGCCTCGAGGCGAAGGGCAAGCTGCCGAAGGTCGTCCTGACCAACACGTCGGCCGAGTACTGGCGCGGCGACGCCTCGCTCGTGCACACCGACGTCGAGGGCACTCGGGACGTGGCGCCCCGCCCCACGACGCGGCTCTATCTCTTCGCGGGCTGCCAGCACACGCCGGGAACGCTGCCACCGCCCGACGCGGATCCCAATACCGGCTCACGCGGCCTGCAGACCTTCAATGTCGTGGATTACGCGCCGCTCCTTCGCGCGACGCTCGTGAACCTCGACCGCTGGGTCACCGCGGGCGTCGAGCCTCCGCCGAGCGTCGTGCCCCGGCTCGCCGACGGCACCGCCGTTCCGGCCGAGTCGACCCGCGAGCGCTATGCGCGCATTCCCGGCGTGCGCTTCCCGGATCGGATCGAGCGGCCGCGCCGGCTCGACTTCGGGCCCGACCTCGGGCGCGGCATGGTGAATGAGCTGCCGCCGAAGATCGGCGCGCCGTTCGTGACGTTCGTGCCGTCGGTGGACGACGACGGCAACGACCTTCCCGGCATCCGGCCCGTGGAGCTCGCGGCGCCCCTCGCCACCTTCACCGGCTGGAACCCGCGCCATCCCGACCAGGGCGCCGGGGGCGACCTGATGGCGATGCTGGGATCGACGCTTCCGTTCGCGCCGACCGCCGCCGCACGCCGGGCCAGCGGTGACCCGCGCCCCTCGATCGAGGAGCGCTACGCCGCGCGCGGCGCGTACCTCGAGCGCGTGCGCGAGTCGGCAACGGGGCTCGTCGCGGAGCGACACATGCTCGCCGAGGACGTGGACGCGGTGGTGGAGCGCGCCGGGAGGCTCTGGGACTTCATCGGCCGCGCTTGAACCACTCGTAGATCTCCTCGCCGGTCGTCATCCAGACGCCCTTGTGCCGGCGGATGTAATCGTAGGCCGCCTCGAAGTACTTGATGCGGTGGGGCACGCCGTGGATGTACGGATGGACCGCGATCGCCATGACGCGCGGGTTCTTCGCGCCCTCGAGGTAGAGCCGGTCGAACTGGTCGCGCACCCGGTCGAGCCAGGCGCTCGACTCGTGATGCTGGATGAGCATCATCGGGATGTCGTTCAGCTCGAGGGTGTACGGCACCGACACCAGTGAGCCGGATGTCGTCTTGATCTCGTAGGGATGGTCGTCGTTGACCCAGTCCGACACGTACTCGATCCCCTCCTCGGCCAGGATGTCGAGCGTCTCCCAGGTCTCGGTGAGGCCGGGACCGAGCCAGCCCTTCGGCGTCTTGCCGGTGAACTCGCGGAGAATCCCGATGGCCGTGCGGATCGCCGCGCGCTGGTCGGGTACCAGGTGCATCGCCCCCTGCTTCACGCCGTGGCCCATGAACTCCCAGCCCGCGTCCAGCATCGCCCGCGCGACCGGCTCGTAGGATCGGCAGACGTTCGCATTGATGGCGGTGGTCGCGCGGATCTTGCGCTTGGCCAGAGCCTCGAGCAGGCGCCAGAACCCCACGCGCATCCCGTAGTCGTGCCACGCCCAGTTCGGCACGTCCGGCACCGTCGTGACGCCCTGCGGAGCCGACAGGACGCCCCGCGGCATCGGCTTCTCGATGTCCCACTCCTCCACGTTGACGATCGTCCACACCGCGATGCGGGCTCGCCGGGGCAGCTTCCAGGGACGTCGAGCGGCGATCGGCGAATAGTCGAAGCGTTCGTGGGGCAGTCTCACGCGTGCCTCCTGTGATCGGCGGTGCCAACCCGCGGGGTTCGCCTATAGTACAATCGACCGCCGTCGTGGACTTCTGGATCAGTCAGCTCTTCAACGGCGTGTCGTACGGCGCCCTCCTCTTCCTCCTCGCCGGAGGTCTCTCGCTCATCTTCGGCATGATGCGCATCGTCAACATGACGCACGGCTCGTACTACCTTCTCGGCGGCTACGTCGCCCTCACGACGATCTGGCGCACCGGCAGCTTCGTCCTCGCCGTGCTCGTGGGGGCGCTGGCGATCGCGCTCGTCGGCATCGCGGAGTGGAACGCGTTCCTCAAGCGGCTGAGCGGGCAGGAGCTGGGGCAGGTGCTGACCACGATGGGCTTCGCGCTCATCTTCCAGGATCTGGCGCTGATCCTCTGGGGCGGCGATCCCTACACGATCCCGGTGCCGGCGGCGCTCTCGGGATCGTACGTGATCGGGCAGCTCTACTTTCCGGTCTATCGGATCTTCATCATCGCCGTCGCCCTGTTCGTGGCCCTCGTGCTCTGGCTGGCGCTCGAGCGGACGCGCATCGGCGCGATGATCCGGGCCACCGTCGACGATCCCGAGATGGCGCGCGGCGTGGGGATCAACGTCTTCCTGATCTCGATGGCCGTGTTCGCGCTCGGGGCGACTCTCGCCGCCCTCGCGGGCGTGGTTGCCGGCGGCTTCGTCGGCGTGTATCCCGGCGCCGATTTCGAGATCCTCCCGTACGCCTTCGTGGTGGTCATCGTCGGCGGCATGGGGAGTCTCAAGGGGGCGCTGATCGGCAGCCTGATGGTCGGCCTGCTCGACAACTTCGGCAAGGCGCTCTTTCCGGAGCTCTCCTACTTCACGCTGTTCGCGCCGATGGCGGCGATCCTGGCGGTACGGCCGACCGGTCTTTTCGGCCGCGCGTGATGCGCGTCGCGATCCTCGTCGCGTTCCTGGCGCTGCTCGTGGCGCCCCCGCTCCTCTCTTCGTTCCTGCTGGCGCTCTTGACCCAGGCGGTCATCTACGCCGTCCTCGCCATGAGCCTCGACATCATCCTCGGCTACACGGGCCTCGCCTCGCTGGGCCACGCCGCCTATCTGGGGCTCGGGGCCTACAGCGTGGGCATCCTGGCGACGCGACACGGCGCGTCCTTCTGGGTCACGCTCGTGGTCGGCATCCTGCTGGCGACGGCGGTGGCGGCGCTCTTCGGGCTCGTCGCCCTGCGGGCGACCGGCGTCTATTTTCTGATGATCACGCTGGCCCTCGGCATGGTCGTGTGGGGTCTGGCCCATCGCTGGGTGTCGCTGACCCAGGGCGACAACGGCATCTCGGGCGTGCCACGCCCCGAGCTGGGCCTTCCCTGGTCGTTCAGCAAGGGCATCTCCTTCTACTATCTCGCGCTCGTCGCATTCCTTCTGGCCTTCGTCGTCTTGCGGACGATCGTGCGCTCACCCTTCGGGCAAACGCTCGTGGGCATCCGCGAGAGCGAGTCGCGCATGCGGACGCTCGGCTATCACGTGTGGCTGCACAAGTACCTCGGCTTTGTCATCGCGGGCGGTGTCGGCGGGTTCGCGGGCGTGCTGTGGGCGTACTACAACGGCTTCGTCAGCCCGTCCGACCTGGAGCTGGCCACCTCGGTCGAGATCCTGCTGATGGTCGCGCTGGGCGGCCGCGGGACGCTGCTCGGGCCGGCGCTGGGCGCCGCCCTCATCGTCGGGCTGAAAAATCTCGTATCGGTCTACACGCACCGCTGGCTCCTGATCCTGGGCGCCGTCTACATCGGCACCATCGTGTACGCGCCCGAGGGAATCGTGGGAGCGCTGAGACAGTGGACAAAAGGAGAGCGAGCCATGGGGAAGAAAGCGATCGTCTCGGTGCTGCTGGCGTTGCTCCTCACCGGCGTCGCCGGCTCCGAGTCGGTCTGGGCCCAGAAGGGACCGATCCGGATCGGCGTGATCACCGCCATGACCGGCGGAGCCGCGCAGATCGGCAAGGACATGACGAACGGCATCTCGATGTGGCTCGACGAGAACAACCAGACGATCGCGGGCCGCAAGGTCGAGGTGATCGTCGAGGACAGCCAGGGCCAGCCCAACGTGGCGCTCACCAAGCTGCAGAAGCTCGTCGAGAGCGACCGGGTGCACATCCTGGTCGGCGAGATCTTCGCGCACATCGGCTACGCGATGGCGCCCAAGGTGGAGGAGTACCGCATCCCGATGCTGTATCCGGTCATCGCCGCCGACGACCTCACCCAGCGCAAGCCCGCCAAGTGGGTGGTGCGCACGGGCTGGGCGTCGAGCCAGCCCTCGCACCCGTTCGGCGAGTACGCGGCCAAGACCCTCGGCTACAAGCGCATCGCCGTCATCGGCATAGACTACGCCTTCGGCTGGGAGGTCGTCGGCGGCTTCCAGAAGACCTTCGAGGAAAACGGCGGCCAGATCATCCAGAAGCTCTGGGCACCGCTCAACACCACGGACTTCGCGCCCTATCTCACCCAGATCCGGCGCGACGCCGACGCGGTGTTCGCCCTGATGGTGTCGATCTCGGCGGCGCGCTTTCCCAAGCAGTACCAGGACGCCGGGCTGAAGGCGAAGCTGCCGCTGATCGGCGGCGGCACGACCTTCGACGAGTTCGTCCTGCCTTCCCTCGGTGACGAGGCGATCGGCGGCATCAGCCCGCTCATCTACAGCGCGGCCCTCGACACGCCGGTGAACAAGCGGTTCGTCGCGGACTACCGCAAGAGGTACGGGAAGGTCCCCTCGTATTTCTCGGAGACCTCCTACACGAGCACCCGGTGGATCGCCGACGCGGCGAAGGCGATCGGCGGCGACGTGGAGAACCGGGAGAAGTTCCTGGAGGCGCTGCGCAAGGTGGAGATCCCGGACGCGCCGCGCGGTCCCATCAAGCTGGACGCCTACGGCAACCCGATCCAGAACATCTACATCCGCAAGGTCGAGAAGAAGGACGGCGAGCTCTGGAACACCGTCATCCACACCTACCCCGCCGTCTCCCAGTTCTGGAAGTACAAGCCCGAGGAGTTCCTGAAGCAGCCCGTCTACGACCGCAACTATCCCCCGTGCAAGCACTGCTGAGATGCCGACGAACAACGCCGTCGCGCTGAGCCTCGCCGGCCTCTCGAAGGAGTTCGGCGGCCTCTGCGCGGTCGACGGCGTCAGCCTGGACGTCGGACCCGGCGAGCGGCGCGCGATCATCGGGCCCAACGGGGCGGGCAAGACGACGCTCTTCAGCCTGATCAGCGGCGAGACCCGGCCCACGGGCGGCCGGATCTCGCTGTTCGGTCGCGACGTCACGCGGCTGGCGCCGCACCGGCGCGCCGCGCTCGGGCTGGCGCGCACGTACCAGATCACCAATCTCTTTCCGCGCCTCACCGCGCTCGAGAACTGCCTGCTCGCGGTGCAGGCCCTGACATCCGCGAAGTTTCACCTCCACCGCCCGCTCAGCCGCTATCCCGCCTTCCACGACCGGGCGCGGGCCGTGCTCGAGGCGGTCGGCCTCGGCGACAAGGCGGAGGAGGCGGTGCGCAATCTCTCGCACGGCGAGCAGCGCCAGCTCGAGATCGCGCTGTCCCTGGCCGGCGCGCCGCGGCTCCTGCTGCTCGACGAGCCGACGGCGGGCCTCTCGCCGGCGGAATCGCACGCCATGACGGCGCTCCTGAAGAACCTCGATCCGGCCATCACGCTCCTGGTGATCGAGCACGACATGGACGTCGCGTTCGCGCTCACCGACCGCATCACGGTCCTGCACTACGGCAAGGTCGTCGCCGACGGTCTGGCTCAGGACGTCAAGGCGAACGCCCTCGTGCAGGAGATCTACCTCGGGACGTCCTGATGCTCGAGGTGCGCGACATCCACACGTACTACGGGGAGAGCCACGTCCTGCAGGGCATCTCGCTCAGCATGACCCGCGGCCAGGTCGTGGGTATCCTCGGACGCAACGGAATGGGCAAGACCACGCTGATCCGGTCCATCATCGGCTTCACGCCGCCCCGGCGCGGACAGGTCCTGTTCAAGGACCGCGACATCACCGCGTGGCCGTCGAACCGCGCGGTGGGCCTCGGCCTCGGCCTGGTGCCGCAGGGCCGCCGGGTCTTTCCCTCGCTGACGGTCATGGAGAACCTCACGGTGGCCGTCAAGGGCGACAGCGGCCCCTGGACGGTCGCGCGCGTGCTCGAGCTGTTCCCGCGCCTGCGCGAGCGCAGCGCGCATCGCGCCGGCAAACTCTCGGGCGGCGAGCAGCAGATGCTCGCCATCGCGCGCGCCTTGATGACGAACCCGGAGCTCCTGCTCATGGACGAGCCGACCGAGGGGCTCGCGCCCCTGCTGGTACGGGAGGTCGGGCGGGTCATCGAGAGCCTCAAGGCCCAGGGCCTCTCCATCCTGCTCGTGGAGCAGAATCTCCCGCTGGCGCTCCGGGTCGCGGACCATGTCCACGTCCTGTCGCGGGGGCGGGTCGTGCACTCGAGCGCGCCGGACGCGCTCTGGCGGAACGAGGAGATCAAGTCGCGATATCTCGGACTGTGAGGATCAAGCCATGAAGCGGATCGCGGTCGTCGGCGTCGGCCTCCTCGGCAGCGCGGTGGCCTCTCGCCTCCTCGAGGGCGGCTTCGCGGTGGTGGGCTACGACAGTCGCCCGGATCAGCTGACACGGCTCGCGGCGCGGGGCCTCCTGGCCGCGGCCAGCGCGAAGGACGCGGCGGCCGGCGCCGACGCGATCTTCACGATCCTGCCCACGCCCGACTCGGTGGAGGCCGCGGTCCTATCCCCCGGCGGCCTGCTGGAGGTGATGCCGAGATCGGCGACCCTGCTCCAGATGAGCACGATCTCGCCGACCCTCACCCGGCGCCTCGCCGACGCCGCCGCAGCCGCGGGGCGCGGCTTTCTCGACGCGCCGATGAGCGGAACGAGCGCGATGGTGGAGCGCGGGGATTGCACGATCTTCGTGGGCGGCGACGTCGCGCGCCTGGAGGCGTGCCGGCCTGTGCTCGCGGCGATCGGCCGGAGGGCCGTTCACATCGGGCCCGCCGGCAGCGCCTCCCTCGCCAAGCTAGCGACCAATTTGCTGGTCGCGCTCAACACGGCCGCCCTCGCCGAGGCGCTGGTGCTCGGCGAGAAGGGTGGGCTCGCCCCCGGCGCGCTTCTGGACCTCCTGAAGGACAGCGCGGCCGCATCGAAGATGGTCGACGTGCGCGGTCCGCTCATGGTCGAGCGACGTTTCGAGCCTCAGATGAAGCTCGACCTGTTCCTCAAGGACCTCCGGCTCATGCTCGAGGAAGGGCAACGGCTCGGGGTAGCGCTGCCGCTCACGAGCCTCACGCAGCAGCTCTGCACCGCCACCGTCGCCGGCGGACGCGGCGGCGAAGACCTCGCGGCCCTCATCACGACCCTCCAGCGGATGGCCGGGCTCAGCCCGGACTGAAGCGCTTCGTCAGCGGGACCAGCGAACGACGCCCGCCACACCGTCGACGGCGACCGTCGCGCCCTCGGGGATGCGTCGGGTCGCGTCGATCACGCCGAGCACCGCGGGGATGCCGCGCTCGCGCGTGAGGGCGGCCAGGTGAGATGTGCTGCCGCCGAGCTCGGCGACCACGCCGGCGACCTGGTGCAGGACCGCGGTCAGCGCGGGCCCGGCGACCTGCGTGACGAGGACGTCGCCCGGCTTGACGTGCTCGAGGTCGTGCTCGTGAAGCACGACGCAGGCCGGGCCTGTTCCCCACCCGATTCCCGCCGGCTGTCCCCTGAGCCCGGGATGCCGGAGCCACGCGTCGTCCGGTGCCCGGCTCGGCTCGACGCGCAGCGGACGCGCCTGGAGAATATGCAGACCATCGCGGTCCTGCGCCCATTCGACCTCGACGGGTAGGCCTAGGAGTGACTCGATGCGCGACACGAGGCGGCCCAGCGCCACCACGTCCTCTCGCTCGAGGCACAGCTCGTGGACGAGCGGAGCGTCGACGGCATGCGGGCGCGTCCCACCGGTCGAGGTCGTGACGACACGCCGATCCTTCCGCCCGGGCTCCTCGCTCTCGATCTCGCCGCCGGCTCCGAATACCCAGCGGTCGGGAACGACTTCACCCTGGGCGAGCGCCGAGCCGAGCCCCCACGTGCCGGTCACGACGACGCCGCCGGCCCCGCTCGCGCTGAGGGCGCCCCCCGCCGCGCGCGCCTCCACCATCCGCTGGACGAGCACCGCCATCGCCGTCCGCGCCGGGTCGACGTCGTGCGTGCGCATGTATCGGAGCGCGCGCGCCGACCAGAGACAGGCCCAGCAGGCGCGCACCGCGGTGATCAGGTCGGCGCGGCTCGCCATCCCGAGGAACGTATCGAACTGGCCGGCGAAGGACGCGCCCGGTGTGTCCTCCCGAAGCGCCGAGGAGCGCACCGCGAGGACCTTCGCAGGCGCCTCGACCATCAGGGCGTGGGCGGCGTCGATCGCGTCGGCCGCCGCCGCGGCGAGCGGCTCACGGAGAAACCCCAGTCTGACCTCGAGGGCGAGCCGCCGCGCGTCGCCCTCGTCCTCGGTGCCGGCGCATCGCCGTCGGGTCACCGAGCCGGACCGCGAGAGGCGGCCGTTCACCGACCGGGGACAATGACGAGCCTCAGGACGGAGTCGGCGGCGCGCTCGTACTCCTGGAACGCCGCCGCCACCCGCTCGAGCGGATACGACGCGGTGATCAGCTCCTCGACGGCGACCGCGCCACTGGCCACGAGGTCGATCGCGGGCGGAACGTCGTCGGGCGTGAGGGCGCGGGAGCCGTGGATCGTCAGCTCCTTGAAGTAGAGCGGGAACGTCGTGAACTCGGGCACGGGACGGTGGCTGATGCCGTACACGAGGAGCCGGCCGCCCGGCGCCAGCATCTCGATAGCCGGCGTGATGAGTCCGGGGTCTCCCGCGGACTCCACGACGACGTCGGCGCCGCGACCCGCGGTGGCGTCCATGACGGCGGCGACGACATCCTCGCGTGCCGCGTTCACGACGCGGTCGGCGCCGCGTCGCCGGGCCAGCTCGAGCTTCCCGGCGCTCCGCGAGACCGCGACGACCGGGCGGGCCCCCGAGAGCCCGGCGAGCTGGGTGTGGAGGAGCCCCGCCACGCCCTGGCCCAGCACGACCACGGACTCGCCGGACGCGATGCGCGCCCGCACCTGGGCGTGGCGCACGGTGGCGAGCGTCTCGATCAGCGTCGCGGCCCCCAGCGGAACGTGCGTCGGGAGCGGATACAGGTACCGCTCGGGCAAGACGACCTGCTCGGCGAGGGAGCCGTCCATCTCGCGGCCGAAGAGGCCGGCGTTGCGGCAGAGATTGCCGTGGCCCCGCGCGCAGGCGTCACAGTCGCCGCAGGCGATGATCGGGTTGAGCAGCACCGGCTGCCCCGGGCTGAGCCGCTCGACCCCCTCGCCGATCGCCTCGACGACTCCCGTGGCCTCATGCCCCATCACCACCGGAAGCCGCACGCCGGGATGCCGGCCGGTGTAGATCTCGAGATCGGTGTGGCACACGGCGGTCGCGGCGATTCGCACGACCGCCTCGCCCCGACGAGCGAGGGGCGCGGGGCGCGTGAGAAGCTCGAGGCGCCGCGGAGCCTGGAGGACGGCCGCGATCACGGTCACATCACTACGGTGATCTGCTCGACGGGGAAGTTGCTGATGATCTCCGTACGGTCCTCGTGGACGATCAGCATCTCCTCGATCCGCACGCCCCACTCGTAGCGCTTGCCGTGCTGCGTCTCGAGCGCGAACACCATGCCCGGCCGGATCTCGAGCGGGTGGTCGAGCGACCAGATCCGTGAAATGACCGGCGGGTCGTACTGCGCGAGCCCGAGGCCGTGGCCCCAGAGGTTGGCGGCGGCCTGGTCCTCCTCCTGGTACCCCCACGCCTCCTGCGCCGAGGGCCACTTGAGCGCGATGTCCCGCGTGGTCGCCCCGGGGCGCACCACCTCGATCGAGTCGTAGAGCCACTTCAGCGCGGTGGTGTAGTAGTCCTTCATCTCCTGCGTCGGCTGCTTGCCCACGCAGTACGTCCGGTAATAGCAGGACTTGTAGCCGTTCCACGTCAGGGCGGCCAGATCCATGAAGACGATCTCGCCCGGCTTGATGATGCGGTCCGAGAAGTTCCGCCAGTTCGGCCAGGTATTCGGCCCGGACGACACGATCACGTCCTCCACGTCCTCCATTCCGGGGATCCGGTAGAGGAACTCCATGATGTGCGCCGTCACCTGGTTCTCGGTGAGGCCGGGCTTGAGCAAGCGCATCGTCTCCCAGTGCGCGGCGTCGCCGATGGCCCCGACGATCCGCAGGCACTCCTGCTCGTCGACGTTCTTGATCGCCCGCGCCTCCATCATGGGCGTCATGCCGTCGGCCCACTTGATCTTCGCCTCGTTGAACTGGTTCAGCATGTTGATGTCGATGAAGTCGACGCCGAGCGTCTGGTCGGCCACGTCGTAGCGGCGCATCTCCCGCATGATAGAGTCGGTGAACTTCTTGACCTGCTGCCGCGACGCCGGGCCGGCGGCGCCCTTGATCCACGCGTACGAGTACCGGATGTTCTCCTGCGGGATCCAGGGGGCGTGGCGCTGGATCTGGAAGCCGATGTCGCCCTGCTCGAACAGCACCGGCGCCCCGTCGCCGCACAGGAGCGCGTACCGGAGGCCGGGCTTGAGCCGGTTCCAGCCCGGAGTCAGCGTGCTCGTCACGTAGCGGACGTTCTCGTCGTACATGAGGAGCAGCGCGCCCAGGTTGTGCGCCTTCATCCGCTCGCGGGCGCGCTCCAGCCGGTACTTGCGCAGCCGGTCCCAGTTCACCCGCTGCTGCCAGTCCACCCCTACCGTACCGAAGCTCGCCATGGCTGTCCTCTCCTCAGATCGTCGGATCAGCGCCGCGGGCTTCATATCAGCGGCGCCGCCGGCCTGTCAAACCCAAATGAAGGCGCGGCCGGCCGATCCCTCCACGGAGCGCTTGTCCTCGCTGCGATAGTGGAAGGAAGGCAAAGGACCGACGATGACGCTTCGCCGGATGGGTCTCGCGGTCGTGCTGACGCTCGCGGCGGCGTCCGGCGTCGTCGCCGTGCCGGTCGACA
>WNGN01002260.1_pt1 | contig 12887 bp, 12 predicted proteins | sample 5400561 | NCBI WGS metagenome assembly WNGN01 (sample SAMN13153379, study PRJNA577476) | soil metagenome | isolation source: 115 cm soil or saprolite under Garry oak tree replicate 2 | place: USA:California | collected 2016-06-15
CCGATCACACTGAGCTTCCCCCGGGCATTCCCGCCGGTCGCGAAGGTATCAAGGCGATCGCATCGGCGTTGCGCCAAGGATTTCCCGACCTCAAGTACAGGCTCGAGCTCCAGATCGCCGAGGGCGAGTTCGTGGCCGGCTATGTGACGGTCACCGGGACGCACAAAGGTGAGATCTTTGGCATGCCCGCTACCGGGAAGCACGCGGAATGGGCGGAGTCACATATCGTGAAGGTGGTCAACGGCAAGATCACCGAGCACTGGGGAATCGTGGATCAGCTGGGGATGCTTCGACAACTTGGCCTTGCCCCGGCCCCGCAAGCAGTGGCCGGCCACTAGAGAGCCAATCGCGTGGGGGGCGGTCCCGAGGCCGCCCCTTTTACGCCCAGGCAATGGCTGGGTTGGCTTTTGATCAGACGTGGGCACGCCGGGCCCACCATCGCAGAACCCCTGACACGGCCCAGCCGGCGAGCCAGTTGGCCGCGAGACCGGCTCGATCCGGAAACCAGGAGATGTAGACGGAGCGCAGATCGCGTTCGGCCGCCTGGGCGACCCGCCGCGCGACTTTCTCGGCTGATACCGCTGGTAGCACCTGGTGTGCCTGGCGACCGCGCGTACCGAGGCGGTTCTCGCCGAAGCTGGACTGCGTCGTTCCTGGGAAGACGTTCATCACCTTGATGCCGCGGTGGGACTCCTCCATCCGCAGGGCATCACCGATCGCAGCCAGGGCGAACTTGCTCGCCGAGTAGTAGCCGATGCGCGGAATGACGACGCGGCCGGCCATCGACGAGATGTTGATGATCATTCCGGAGCCCTGCGCCCGCATGAACGGAATCACGGCCCGGATGGCGGCCGCGGCGGCGATGACGTTGAGCCCGAACAGCTTGTCGACGTCGGCACTGGAAGCGTCCGCGATGGGAGCCGTCAGGCCGATTCCGGCATTGTTGACCAGGATGTCGATCCCGCCCAGCTCGCGGATCGCCGCATCGGCCATCTCCTTGACGGCGCCATCCACCGTCACATCTGTCGGAATGACGACCGCTGAACCGCCGTCCGTCTTGATGGCGGCGGCCGCCTCTTCCAGCGCCGATTGATCTCGCGACGCAAGCGCGAGCCGTGCACCACGGCGCCCGAATTCGACCGCGATGGCGCGCCCGATCCCGCTCGACGCGCCGGTAACGATGACGCGCGCGTTCTTCAGCTGCACGCGCTAATGCTGGCAGCCACGACAGAAATCGGTCGCCTCGCCCCGCGCGGTCAGCTCCGAGATGCGATGTCCGCAGCGCGGGCACTTTTCCTTCGCCTTGCCGTGGACGGCCATGAAGCTCCGATCCTGCTTGTGCGGCTCGTAGCCCGGCTGCGCCTTGATCGATTCGATGGCCGAGCTGAGCACCTTGTGGGTCGCCGCGTAGAGGCGGGACAACTCATCCGGCTTCAGCGTTGTGCGCTTGCGGAGTGGCAATAGCTCGGCCTCGTGGAGAATCTCGTCAGAGTAGGCGTTGCCCACGCCGGCAATGAACGCCTGGTTGCGCAAAAGGTTTTTGAGCTCGCCGGGATGCCGGCGGATGCGCTGGGAGAATTCGGAGAAGGTGACGGTCAGCGCATCCGGGCCGAGTTCCGCCCAGCCCGGGATCGTCGGCAGGGCGCCCGGCACCACCCAGTAGACGCGGCCCATCTTGACCGTATCCAGAAAGCGGAGCTCGTCCCCACCTTCGAGCGTGATCCGAAAGACGGTGGCCGCGGCGACTTTCTCGGACGCCTTGGTCCACTGGAGGCGGCCGCCCAGCATCGGGTTGATCACGAGATGCTGTCCGCTGATGTCGAAGATGACGAACTTGCCGCGGCGCCAGACCCGCTCGAACGTCCCGCCGACGAGCTGCCGGGCATATTCGTCCGGGGGCGTCCGCAGGAGAAAGCTCAGCTTGGGCGAGGTCCAGACCTGGGCGATCTTCCTCCCCTCGAGGCGCGGGCCGAGGTAGTCACGAAGGACTTCGAGTTCGGGGAGTTCAGGCACTGGCGGTCAGGTTACCGCGTGAACGGCGTCGAAACGTGACACTTGACAAGACTGGACGTCCAGTCTAGGGTTGTCGCAACCAAACATGCCGACCGAAGGCCCACCGAGGGAGCGGATCATGAGCGAGGCATCGCGGCTGCTCGCTGGCGACCGGCAGGCGTCGGTCGAGGACATCGCGATCGCGGCAGGGGTCTCTCGAACCACCTTCTATCGAGCGTTCCCATCGCGTGCCCAACTGTTGCGCGCCATCGAAGTGCAGCCAGAGCCCGACACGCGCGATCGCGTGCTGGAGGCATCGGTTCAAATGCTCCGCACGCAAACGCTCAAGGAGCTCTCCATGGACGCGCTCGCGTCTCAGGCCGCCGTTTCGCGCGCGAATCTCTATCGCCTCTTCCCGGGAAAGTCAGCGCTGTTCACAGCCATCCTGCTTGCCTATTCGCCGTTCGCGCCCGTGATGGCGGTCTTCGCGCGCGCGGGTGACCATCCGCCCGAAGAGGTCATCCCTGAAATCGTGCTCACCGCCTACCGAACCGTCGCGGGCCACTCCGGCGTCGTTCGGACGTTGCTGCTCGAGGTCACATCGATGACGCCCGAGTTCACCCAGGCCTTCGCCGACACCGGTTTGCGCGCCTTCGGAACCTTCGGGCAATATCTAGCCGGCCAGATGGCGGCGGGGCGCCTGCGGCGCATGCATCCCATGCTCGCCGTCCAGAGCCTGGTTGGTGGCGTGATGTTTCACCTGCTGGCAGCCCCGGTCATGAGCCAGGGCGCGGTTGATGTTCCGGCCGGTGAAGAGGCTGTGCTCCAGTTCGCCCATCTCTGGCTACGCGGCATGCGACCGGAGGCGGCGACGCGTGGCACCTGACACCTACGCCGTCGAAGTCGAAGGCATCGCCAAACGATTCGGCAAGCAGCCGGCACTCGATGGTGTCAGCTTGCGCATCCGGCGCGGCGAGGTCTACGGCCTGCTCGGCCCAAACGGAGCCGGCAAGACGACCCTGATCCGCAGCCTGGTCGGCCTGGTCGCACCCGAAAAGGGCACGGTGACCGTGCTTGGCCGCCGCATGCCACAGCTCCCGGTACTGGCGCGTGTCGGCTACATGACCCAGCAAGCCGCCCTCTATCCGGATATCTCGGCAGAGGAGAACGTCCGATTCTTCGGCGCGATCCACGGGCGGGAAAACGGCGTCCGCGAGGCGCTCGAGTTCGTCGACCTCTGGGATCGCCGCAAATCGGTGGTGAGCACCCTGAGCGGCGGCATGCGGACACGATGCTCGCTCGCCTGCGCCCTCGTCCACAAACCGGACCTGCTGCTCCTCGATGAGCCGACCGTCGGCGTCGATCCGCAGCTGCGGGTTCAGCTCTGGGACGGCTTCCGCAAGATGGCGGCCGGCGGCACCTCCATCGTGGTCTCGAGTCACGTGATGGACGAGGCCGAGCGATGTGACCGCCTCGGGTTGATCCGCTTCGGCAAGCTGCTGGCCGAAGGAACCGTCGCCGAAATCAAGACGCGGGCCGGTGTCGACCGGTTGGAGGATGCCTTCCTCAAGCTGTCCGAGGTTTCTGAATCATGAGCGGCCGCCGCGTCGGCGCCATCACGAAACGAATTCTGCAGCAGTTCCGGCGAGACCATCGCACTCTGGGGCTTCTCTTCGGCGCGCCGCTCGTCATCCTGGCGCTGCTCGGCTACCTGCTTCGCGGTGGCGGCGACGTGCCGAGGATGGGTGTCGTGAACCTTGACGGCGGCCCGCTCGGCGGTATCGTCGCCTCGACCCTTATGAGCTCGAAAACGGTGTCCGCCTCTTCCTTGGCCCAGGCCGATGCCGAAGGCAAACTTCGATCGGGTGACATCGCCGGCTATGTGCTGCTGCCGTCCGACTTCTCGGCGAAGGCGCAGCAGTCGCGTTTGATCGCTCCCGAGATTCATCTCGAGGGAAGCCAGCCCGGTCTCTCGCAGAGCATCCTGCAGGCGGTCAGTCAATCCTTCGTCGGGCTCGCCGGCCAGTCCGGCGCGATTCAGTTCGCGGCCAGGGTCACCTTTCTCTATGGTGGCCCGAGCTTCGATACGCTCGACTACTTCGGGGCCGCCTTCATCGGGCTCGTCGTGTTCTTTTTGGTCTTCGTCATCACCGCGGTGGCGTTCCTCCGCGAGCGCGGGCAGGGCACGCTCGAGCGCCTGATGGCGAGTCCCCTGCGGCGTGCGGAGATCGTCCTCGGCTACATGCTGGGCTTCACCGTACTGGCGCTCGTCCAGTCCGCCGAGGTGCTCGCCTTCAGCCTGCTCGTGTTGCACGTCCACAATGTCGGCAACGTTGCGCTGATCTTCCTTCTCGAAGCCCTGATGGCGATCGCCGCCGTCAACCTCGGGATCTTCCTCAGCATGTTCGCCCGCACCGAGTTCCAGGCGGTGCAGTTCATCCCGCTCGTGATCGTTCCTCAGCTACTGCTGGCCGGCATCATCTTCCCGGTCAGCACGGAACCCGGTCCGCTCCAGGCGCTCTCCCGGGTCTTGCCGCTGACCTATGCCGTTGAAGGGTTGCGCAACATCATGATCAAGGGTGCCGACCTGAGCTGGTCGTCATTGCAGCTCGACCTCGGCGTGGTGCTCGGTTTCTGCGTCCTGGTCATCCTTGCCGGCGCGACGACGCTACGGCGCCGCATCGCCTGAGCATTTGCGGGCCAGCTTACCGGTAATTGCGCGAGGTTGGGAAGACGTCTTCGTCGGGTAACGATGGAGCGGCCTCGACGTGGTCGACGAGCACGCTCATCACGCCATCCTGTTTCTGCAAGCGCCCATCCATGATCAGGATCGGCTCCAGGTTCGCGACCTGCCGGTAGCGCTGGTAGATCGGCGGTCGCAAGATCACGTCGATGTGGCCGAACTCATCGGCCAGCGTGAAGAACTTGAATTCCTTGCCGGTCGAGGGTGACTGCCGCGTGATCACCAGGCCGCCGACTCGCACCTTCGCGCCGTCGCGGACGCTCGACCGGATCGTCTTCGAGTCGATCACGTGCAGTGCATTGAACTGCGGCCGGTAGAAATGAATCAGGTGATCGGTGGTCGTCAGCGAGAGCAGGCGGTAGTCGGTCGCAACCCGCTCGCGCTGCGTCATCGGCTGAAGGCTCACCGACTCGGACGGCTCCGCCAGCATCGGCGAGCGCTGCCAGTCGTCGGCATGTTCGTTGAAGCGCCAGACCGCCTCCCGCCTATTCGGCTCCAGCGCATCGAAGGCACCGGCCAGCACCAGGTTCTGCACCTGCGTCTTGGTCAGGCCGTTGCGGGATTGCGTCGTCAGCCGGATGCGGCGACAGAATTCCTCGAGCGATGCGACCGGACCCTTGAGTTGCGCCTCCTCGAGGACCTCGAGCGCCTTGTCGCCCACGCCATGGACGTAGTTGAAGCCGAGCCGCAACGCACCGCCTTCGACCGTGCATCGCACATAGCTCTTGTTGATGTCGACCGGCAGAATTTTGACACCGTGGTGCTTGGCATCCTCCACGAGCACGTGCGGGTGATAGAAGCCCATCGGCTGGTTGTTGAGCAGCCCAGCATAAAGCGCAGGCGCGTGATGCAGCTTGAGCCAGGCCGTCTCATAGCAGGTGCGGGCAAAGGCGGCCGCGTGCGACTTGGTGAAGCCGAACTCGGCGAATGCCGCCAGCTTGGTGAAGATCTCTTCGGCGATCGGCTGCGGAATCTCGTTCTGCGCGCAGCCACTGAGGAAGCGCTCGCGGATCGCGGCCATCAAGTCGTGGGAGCGATGGCTGCTCATCGCTCGCCGGAAATGGTCGGCTTCGGCGCTCGAGAAGCTGGCGCAGTCCATCGAGATCTTCAGGATCTGCTCCTGGTAGAGAACCACGCCGAGCGTCTCTTCCAGGATCGGCTTCAGGCGCGGGTGGATGTACATCACCGGTTCCTTGCCCTGTTTGCGCCGCAGATACGGATGCACCGCATCGCCCTGGATCGGCCCGGGCCGGATGATGGCGACCTCGACCACGAGATCGTTGAACGTCTCGGGACGCGAGCGCGGCAGCGTCTGCATCTGCGCCCGGCTCTCGATCTGGAAGACGCCGATGGTGTCGGCCTCCTTGCACAGCTCGTAGACCTCGGGGTCTTTCAGGTCGAGCGCATCGAGATCCGGGCGCACGCCCGTGTCGGCCTCGATCAGGTCGAGCGCCTCGGCGACCACTGAGAGCATCCGCAGGCCGAGCATGTCCATCTTGATCAGCCCCAGCTCCTCGACGTCGTCCTTGTTGAACTGCACCACCATGCGGCCCGGCATGGTGGCACGCTCGACCGGCACGATGTCGATCAGCGGCTCGCCGGTGACGAGCATGCCGCCGACGTGGATCGAGAGGTGCCGCGGGAAATCGAGGATCTGGGTGGCGAGGTCGAAGAGCTGCTGCCAGGGTTTCGTGGGGTTTGCCGTCGGATAGCCGGCCGCCTGCGCGATCGTCTCCGGGCTCTCCGGGTGCCACGCGGATGCCGACTTCGCCAGGTGGTCGATCGTCTCCTCTTTGAAGCCGAGCGCCTTCCCCACCTCGCGGATCGCGGAGCGCTGGCGATAGGTGACGACGTTGCAGACCATGCCGGTGCGCTCTGGGCCGTACTTTTCGTAGACGTACTGGATGACCTGCTCCCGGTGCGCAGTGGAGAAGTCGATGTCGATGTCGGGTGTCGTCGTCATCTCCTCGTGGAGGAAGCGCTCGAAGAGCAGGTTGTGCTCGATCGGATCGACCCGCGTGATGCCGAGCAGGTAGGCGACGATGCTGTCCGCCGCCGAGCCGCGCCCCTGGCCTGGGATGCCGCGCGACCGGGCAAAGCGCATCAGGTCCCAGTTGATGAGGAAGAACTCGCTGAAGCCGGTCTTGTTGATGACGTCGAGCTCTTTCTGCAGGCGGGCCGCGACCTCAGAGGTGACCGGACGATATTTCTCCCGGACGGCATCCTGGCACAGGCGATACAAAAAGGAGTACGGCGTCTCCCCCGCCGGGACTGGGAACCCGGGAAAGCGCGCACTCACCAGGTCGAAGCTGAAGCGGCAGCGCTGGGCAATTTCCGCGGCCTGCGCCAGTCCCTCGTCGACGACCGAACGCGGGTACCGGCTGAAGACCTGGCGGAGCTCAGCGCCTGACTTGAGGTAGTGCTCGGCGTTCGGATGCAGGTAACGCTGCGCCTCGTCGAGCGTGGTGCGGTGACGGATCGCGGTGAGGACGTCGTGGAGCCGGTGCCGGTCGGGTGTGGCATAGAAGACCTCGTTGGTGATGACCAGCGGCGTGCCGTGGCGCTCGGCCAGGTCGAGCAGCCCCTGGTTGCGCGAGCGATCGTCCGGCGCGAGGTGATCATGCAATTCGATGAAGACGCGGTCGCGTCCGAAAATCTCCTGATAGAAGGGCAGTCGCTCTTTGGGATCGGCCACCAGCGCGATCAGATGGTTGCTTAACCCCGCCAATTTGTCTGGAGCTAGCCGTGCCATGCCTTTCGCGTTGGGCATCTGCGCCATGCTGATCACGCGGCAGAGGCTCGTGTAGCCGAGCTTGTCTTCGACGAGCAGCAGCAGCCGGTCCCCCCAGCGGTCGTAATCCACGCGGTCCTTGGGCGGCCTGGTCCCGTCGTCGATCGTCAGCTCGGTGCCGATGATCGGTTGGATGCCCGCGCGCTGCGCCGCGCCGAAGAACTTGACCGCGCCGTAGAAGCCGTTGCGGTCGGTGATGGCGAGCGCCGGCATTTCCAGGTCACGGGCACGCGCCACCAGCTCATCCGGATGCGATGCGCCCTCGAGGAAGGAGTAGTTGGAATGGCAGTGCAGCTCGGCGTAGGCGCTAGTCATAGACCCGCTCGACAAACCATTCGGCGCTGGTCCGGTCGCAGTAGCACTCCAGCGCGAGGTCGTCGTCGATCAGCAGCCGCCAGTACTCGCGGGAGACCGGGTTGCGCCACCAGTCGCAGTCGATGCGCCAGCGGTTGAGCACGCGGGTCACCGGCTGCCACCCGGCCGCCGACTCGAGGTGGGTGGGCACGCCATCCGCATCGACGCGCACTCGAACCGGTCGTGCCGGCGCGAGCAGTTCCGTCATGCGGGTTTCCACAGAATCCGGTGATCCGGGAGCGGCGCGGCATCGCGGCGCACCTCGGCGCGCTGGACCAGCGATGACCCGTACTCTTCCTGCAGGCGCGCGACGGCATCGGCGATCGATTCCTTGAAGCCATCGCGGCGCATCAGCAGTCCTGGCTGGCGGATATAGGCCGCTTCCAGCCGGCCGGCGCGCAGCGTGATCCGTTCCAGCGGCGCGACGATCGACGCGCGCAGCAGGCGGGGGCGGATGCCGTCGAACAGCTCGCCCGCGGTCGTCATCGGATAGGCAAAGCGCGCCTCGATCTCGAGCGCCGGCGCCGACTCCTGGTCGAGCCTGATCCGGATCGCCCTGGTCCCCAGACCTTGAGCAAGCAGCGATGCGCTAACGCGCTCGGCCAGCGCGCGGGCGATGAATTGCAGTGCCTGGGTGTTATCGACCGGAGGCTCGAGCGGCTCGCTTTCCTCGATCCGGACGGCCGGCCGCCAGGGTCGCAGCCGTCGCCGGTCATCGCCCAAGGCCAGGTCATAGACCTTGAGGGCTTTCTGGCCGAACTGGCGGCGAAACGCGGGACGAGAGATCGCCTGCAGACGGCCGATCGTCTTGATCCCCAGAAGCTCGAGGTATTCGCGCAGGTCATCATCGAGCGGGAGGACATCGATCGGATAGCGCGCGAGAAAGGCCCGTGTCTTCTCTTGCTCGACGACCAGGGGGACCGCCGTCGTCGCATGGGCGGCCGCGACCGCACTGACGAACATCGACGACGCCACGCCAATCGTCGGCCTGACGCGAATGGCGGCGTCGATGGCACGGCTGATGGCGGCCAGCAATCGCGAACGGTCGGGCCAGCGCAGAGCCAGGCGGTCGAGACGGAGGAAGGCACAGCTACACGGATCCTCACCGGCAGCCACGTCGGGAGTGAAGTGGTGCAGGGTCAGGAGCAGGGACTGGCGGACCCTGGCTGTGGTCTCCTCGTCGACCGCTTGAAAGATCGCGTCGGGCGCAAACTGTTGAGCCTGGTTGAGACTCATCCCCTCGACCACGCCCTGCGCTCGCGCTTCGGCCGATGCTGTTGTCACCGAAGCGCGCTCGTGGGCAAGCCCGCCGAGAATCAGTGGACGGCCGCGCAACACCGGCGCCGTCAACCAGGCGCCGACCAGTGATGGGTGTGGCGTGCGAACACAGCAAATCATGGAATCGGGTATGGAATGACCCAGCGGGCGGTGTGGCCCGGCGGCGCCAGCCGATTCTTGACGACGGCGGCATCGACTTGCAAACCCTCCAGGTCGCCGTCACGGCGGAAGACCCAGGCGCTGCGCTGGAAGCTCAGGATCAGGCTGGCGTAGTAGCGGATCGCATCTTCGGCGTCGGCGTCGTGGATCAGCAACAACGTGCACTCGGCTTCTGCCGCGCGGTGCAGCAGGTGCGGCAGCTCGGCATCGAGCCCCGACGATCGGGTGCGTGGCAGGTCGATCGCGATGAGGTCGACGCCGGCACGCGCCAGCACCCGCACGCTGGCCATCGCTTCTTTGATGGACTTCGGTCGCACCACCAGCAAGTGGTCGAGCCGCGCATCGAAGTGGCTCAGAAATTCAGGGTCGAGGCGGCCGGGCATGTCGACGTAGGCGACCGGTCCCTCCCGGCTGGCGGCGGCGATGCTGCGCTGCGCCAGCGTTCGCTTGCCCGAGCCCCGAGGACCGGCCAGCAAACTCAGCCTGCCGACCGGCCATCCACCGATCCCGGTCAGCGCATCGAGTTCAGGGATCCCGGTGGACCGCGCCGGACAGGGAGGGCCCGCCGGGCGCGGCGCGGCGCTCCCGAAGCGGGTCTGGAGGACGGTAATCGCTTGTTGCAGCCGATCTGGCATCTGACACGCCCCAAAGGAGAGATGACGAGAACCGTGACATCAGGCCTCCCCGGGGACGCAAGACCAGACGCTGAGGCTGGTTCAGATCTTATCGAACAAATGTTCGTTTCGTCAAGCCGGCGGACCCTCGCTATTGCCAACCCTGTATGACAACATCTTCTTGGTTGGGCCTTTTCCTCGTTGCAGCCGTTGGCATCGCTGCCGGTGCCTGGGTCGCGCGCTGGTGGCTGCTCACGCTGCCATTGGCGATGGTCGCTGGTGCCGGCCTCCTGCTGGCGATGGGCTCCAAGATCAACCAGGACACTCCCCTGCTCTTCCTGGTCCTCCTGCTCGAGCTCAGCCTGGCAACCGGCATCGTAATGCGCCGACGCCTGCGGTTTAGCGGGCTTCCTGCAGTCCGACGCTGAACATCGCCTCGAGGTCGTGTTTCGAGTAGACCTTGAAGGCAACGTGCGTGTGGGTCTTGACGATCCCGGGCACCTGCGACAGCCGCGAGGTCACGACATCGGCAATCTCCTCGTGATTTTTGACTCGCAGGATGGCGACGAAATCGAATTCTCCGGTCACTGAGTAGGCTTCAGCCACGCCTGGCACGTCGGCCAGGGCGGGACCGAGCTTGGCGATCGCCGACCGCTCCGCCTCGATCAGCACGATGGCCGTGACCACGAAGCGGATTCTCTCACCTCGTCCCGGAACCCTCAAATTCTTGACACTACGAACATATGTTCGTATAATGGGATTCATCAAGATGGGGGTAGGGGGAGTCTCGGCGAAGACCAGCTACCGGCTCGAGGATTTAGCCCGAGGCCTTGACCAGCACATCCGTCTCACCAATGAGCGGATTGAGGACGAGCTCGCCAGGGTCGGCCGGCTCCGCCGTGCGCGACGTCAGGTAGAGCTGCGCATGTGGCGGACGTCCCCGCTCTTCTGTAAACCTCGATGAGCCTCGTCGCGGCGCCGTCCCGCAGCAGTCCTGTTAGCGAGCGACTCCGTCGCGACGCCGATGAATACTTGGAGCTCGTTGTTGGCGACCTACCGTCCAGCGACATCACCGGCAGGCTCAGGCGACTCGGCTACGTACGCGATCGCCTCAGCCTGGCCTTCTCAAAGGAGGCGGCACGGCTGTCAGCGGAGTTTCGCGAGGACGAGACGGCTGACCGCCTCGACGCGCCGACCGCCGGCGAGTGGATCCGGCACAACTGCAAGATGAAGAGCGGCGCAGCCTACGACTCCATCAGCGTCGGCGAGCAGCTACCACGTGTTGCGAAATGCGCACAGGCGATGGTCGACGGGGAGATTGGATTCGCCCACCTGTCGGTGATTGCGCGCACGGCGAGCGCGCTCTCGACTAGCGCTCCCGAGTCTGTATTCCCGGAAGATGACCTCCTCGCGCACGCTCGGGAATCGTCGGCCGGACGGCTCTGGCATTACTGCCAGCGCCTCCGGCATGCGCTCGACCGCGAGAGCGTGGAGCAGGAACATCGTGTTGCGGTGGAGGAACGACGCCTGCAGCTGAGCGTGTGGGAAGACGGGTCGGTCCAAATCAGCGGTCAGCTGGACCCGGTCGGCGGCGCCGCCCTGCGGACGGCCCTCGAGCCGCTCGCGCGGCCGATGGGCGAGAGCGACGATCGCTCCCTGGAGCATCGCCAGGGCGATGCGATCGTCGAGCTGTCGCTCCATTCGCTCGATGCCGGGCTCGTGCCTCAGCACGCGAGTCAGCGCCCACACCTCCAGGTCACCACAACGCTTGAAACGCTCCAGGGATTGCCGGGATCGCCGGCGGCCGACATGGAGTTCTCGACTCCCGTGTCGGCGACGACCGTGCAGCGGCTGGCCTGCGACGCCAACGTCGCCCGGGTCGTCTTCGGTCCCGGCTCGGTGATCGTCGACGCCGGCCGAGCAGTTCGGGTGGTCTCCGGCGCAACCCGACGAGCCCTGAACGCTCGCGACCAACACTGCCAGTGGCCGGGATGCGAACGGCCAGCCTCGTGGAGTGCCGCTCATCACCTTGTTCACTGGATTCAAGGTGGCGCGACCGATCTATCCAACCTGCTCCTGCTCTGTCATCGACACCACTGGATGGTTCACGAGGGCGGGTGGAAGTTGGCCCGCTCGGATGACGGTCGGCTGCTCGCGATCCCACCCGTCTATGACTACTACCGCATCCGCGCGCCCGACACGGCCCCGGCCGCCTGAGATCGACGGTCTTCTCCAGAATGGTCATCGATGGCAGGCGACGTCCGGATCGGCTGTTCGGGCTGGTCGTACCCGCACTGGCGAAAGCGCTTCTATCCGGAGAAGATGCCGGCACGAGAACACTTCGCGTTCTATGCCCAGCACTTCAACACTGTTGAGCTCAACAATTCCTTCTACCGGCAGCCGCCCCGCGAGCGTTTCGAGGCCTGGCGAGAGCAGGCCCCACCCGGCTTCCTCTTTGCGGTCAAGGGCAGCCGCTACGTCACCCACATCAAGCGGCTGGCAGTGGAGAAGAAGTCGATCGACCTGGTCGTCGACGCCGCGCTCGGCCTCGGCGAAAAATTGGGACCGATCCTCTTCCAGCTCCAGGCCAATTTTCACGTGGACCTCGAGCGCCTCGAGCGATTCATCGGCATGCTACCGACGGACGAACGCTTCACCCTCGAGTTCCGGCACGACTCGTGGCTCGTGCCGGCGGTCTTCGAGTTGCTCCGCGCCCATCGAATCGCCCTCACCATCCCGGATCACCCGAAGATGCCGAAGGCGCTCGAGACCACGAGCGACTTCACATATATAAGGATGCATCTGCCCCCCAACGGCCTCGGCTACGGTCGACGCGCCCTCCAGCCGTGGGCCCATCGGGTCATCGGCTGGCACCGTGACGGCCTGGACGTTTTTGTGTACTTCAACAACGACATGGAAGGCCATGCGATCAAAGACGCGAAGACGCTCATATCGC
>WNGN01008340.1_pt1 | contig 12878 bp, 11 predicted proteins | sample 5400561 | NCBI WGS metagenome assembly WNGN01 (sample SAMN13153379, study PRJNA577476) | soil metagenome | isolation source: 115 cm soil or saprolite under Garry oak tree replicate 2 | place: USA:California | collected 2016-06-15
TTTGTTGTGCAGGCGGGCAGCATCGTGCCAGGGCTTGCCAAGTTCGCCGCCGCCGCGAACGTGTGCGATTGCGTAGATGACGCCGCGATTGAGCAAGCTCAGGCGATTCGAACTGAAGTTCACCGGAACAGAAATGCCGTAGCTGCCATAACCATAGAGCAGCAGCGGGGCGCTGCCGTCGCGGGGCGTATCTTTTCGAAAGACAAGAGAAATCGGAACACGAGTGCCATCCGCAGCCAGAGCATGCGGGCGTTCGCTTGCGTAGGCGGTCGAATCGTATCCGCCGAGGACCGGCTGCTGCTTTCGCAGTGTGCTTTTTCTCGTTGCGAAATCGAAATCTAAGACCGATCGAGGCGTGATGAAAGATTCGTACGAATAGCGGAAGTGCGTTTGGTCGAATTCCGGATTTGATCCTGGTGCGGCGTTGTACGCAGGTTCGTCAAATGGAATGCGATAGGAAGCCGCGAGAAGCTCTTCAGAGCGCGCGGGGAGAGGAATCACTCGCAGAAACGGGAGGCCGCCTTCTCGTTCGAACAAAACAAGCTGCGTATGGAACGGCTCGACAGCCGATAGCATGACGTTGGGACGGTTCGGAACAAGCTCCTGCCAATTCGACTGCTGAGGATCGTCAACAGGCGCCGTAACGAGCCGGAACGTGCGTCCACCTGAATTCGTTCGAATCAGAAACACGTTTGACGCCGGTGAACCGGCGTCCAAGCGGGGATGGTGTTCTGCGTAATACTCGTGTGAATCTTCGCGGGGCGAAATCACGCGAAATTCACCGGCGGGATTTCCAGCCGTCAAAAAGCGGACCTCGCTCGTCGTGTGGCTGGCTGCAAGCAGAATCAAATAGGCACCGCTGCGCGTTCGCTCGATCTCGATGCGAAACCGTTCGTCGGTCTCTTCGAATAGCAGCGGGTCGGCGGAGGTTTCTTCCAGGGTGTGGCGATACAACCGGTGCGAGCGCTTGGTAACTTCATCTTCGACCGTGTAGAACAGTGTGCGGCTATCACTCGCCCATACGGCGCTGGTCACGCGCTCGGCACGAAAGGGCAAAGTGTCCTCTGATTGTAGGTCCTTAATCTGGACGGTGTACTGGCGGAAACCGGTGGTATCGGTCGAATAGGCAAGCAGCCGATTGTCATCGCTGACTTGGAACACACCAAGTCCCAAAAAACTGTAGCCCTCCGCTAGAGCGTTCAGGTCAAGCAGCAGTTCTTCAGCGTTGTTCTGGTCTTTGCCTTGACGAAAATGAAGCGGGTACTGCTTACCCTCTTCGGTCTTCGTGAAGTAAAGATATCCACGAAGTTGATAAGGCACACTGAGATCGGTCTGCTGAATGCGGGACAGCATTTCCTGATAGAGCTGCTCCTGAAAAGCCTTGGTCGGTTGCAGAACTGCTTTGGTATAGGCGTTTTCGGCTTCCAGATGCTGAATGACCTCGGGGTTTGGTTCCATGATTCAGTTTTGAGTGTAGCTGGTGGCTGGGTTCGCCGCCGAAGACAATTGCAGCGCGTTGGTTATACTAACGGAAGTCGGACGACGACAAAAGCGGGTCGGCGGCGAGGAAGTGCAAGGGAAGGGGAGCGATGGCGAAAGAGATCGAGATCAAGCTGCCGGTGCGCGATAGGAAGGCTTTCGAGCGAAAGATTAAGAAGCTTGGCGGGAAGTCCATCGGTTCGCGAAGCGGCCGCGTGCACGAATTCAACGTCATCTTTGACACGCCTGACGGCGGCCTGGCGAAACACGGCCAGTTGCTGCGGATTCGAACGGAGACACCGCAAGGACCAGGCAAGAGGGCCGCTCCTTCCCGCGTCGTCCTCACGTTTAAGCAGCCATCCGTGCGGGGCGTGGATGAAGAGGGCGACTGGTTCAAGATTCGGGAAGAAACTGAGGTCGAGGTCGTAGAAGCCGGCCCCCTTGGCAAAATTTTCGAAGGATTGGGTCTGCGCGGCTGGTTCTCGTATGAAAAGTATCGGACAACCTGGAAGCTAGGAGCTTCGCAGCGCTGGGCGAAGGATTTGCTGATTGAACTGGATGAGACGCCGGCCGGCACTTTTGTTGAGTTGGAAGGGCCGCCCGAGGCGATCGACAAAGCAGCTGCCGCTCTTGGCTATTCAAGAAAAGACTATCTGCTGAAAAATTATCTGGCGCTGTATGCAGAAGAGTGCAAGCGCCGTGGTGTCGCTCCGGGAAACATGCTGTTCACTTCTGGAAAAACGAAGTAAGCGACGACGTCATTTGTCAAAAAATGACAAAAGGTTCGCGTAAGTGCCCCTTTTTCCTTGACATAGTTCGACAAGCGGCTTATCACTACGCTCGGAGTCAATTTTTTCGATGAACTCGCCCAAGGAACCCGAACCTGGCCCCGATCGTCGCGCACAAAGCTACGGATCGGGACGCGAAGCAGGACGGATTTTGAGGATCGACCTTCCCAAACGCGAGGGGTACGTCCGAGGAGTGGTGCGGGGGGAGTTCATCGGCGGCTAGGGCACACGTCATTGAAGCGGTAGCGCGCCCGCGGCCGAACGATTCCGGCATGCGGGCTTTTTTATGGCCCGAGGAACGAGGTAAGCCATGCTTTACGCAACAGAATTGATGGGAGCAAAGACCTACGATGTCCAGGGCAACTATGTTGGCAAGATTCGCGAGTTTTTTATCGAGCCTGCAGACCAGCCGAACCGCATCGCGCACTACTTATTGTCGCGCGGCAGTTTTCAGCCGCTGGTAGCTCGCCACGACCAGGTGGCATCAGTTGCGCCTGGCAATGTGCGGCTTAACGTGAACGAACGGTCGCTTGAACCTTACGAACCCAACGAAGCCTGGCTCGCTGTTCAGAAGGATCTGCTGGACCAGCAAATTATTGATACCAGCGGCCGCAAAGTGGTTCGCGTAAACGATGTGGACCTCGCCGAGCAGCGCACAAATGGATCGATCGAACTGCGCGTTACCCAAGTAGACGTTGGCTTGCCTGGTGCGGTTCGAAGGCTGTTTCAGGGGATCGCGCCGCAAAAATTCATTCGCAAAGTGCAGGGACAGTTTCCGCCGCGCTCCATCCGATGGGAGTTTGTGAACCTGGTCGAATCGGACCCGCTGCGCCGCGTGAAACTCCGTATCACTCACGAAAAGCTGGAGGATCTGCATCCTGCCGATCTTGCGGACATCGTGGAAGACCTTTCCGCTGCGGAGCGACAGGGAATCATTGCGTCACTCGATGAAGAAACGGCCGCAGAGGTGCTTGCCGAACTCGACGCGCGCCTGACTTCTCAAATCGTGGAAAAACTCGATCCAGAGAAGGCCGCAGACATCTTGGAAGAGATGGCCCCGGACGCTGCTGCAGACTTGCTCGCCGATCTTCCCAAGGAAACGTCGGAAGAGCTGCTGGAAGAGATGCCCGGCCACGAAGCCGCCGAGGTTCGCGAACTGCTGGAATTCGATCCTTCAACAGCAGGGGGCATGATGAATTCGGAGTTCGTTTTTGTAGGTGAAGGCTCGAGTCGAGAAGAAGTTCTGAAGTGGATGCGCGAGCAGGATCTGAATCTGGACCAGCTGGATACGATCGTCCTTCTTGACCGCGCGGCGCAGTACTCCGGCACCGTTCCCGTAGCAAGATTGCTCCTCGCGGACCCTGAGCAGACGCTTGCTGATCTTAAAATCGAACCACTGCTGTCGCTGCCTCCGGATGCCAGCGAAAAGGAAGTATTTGAAATTTTCGACAAGTACAATTTGCGGATGTTGACGATTGTCGATGAAGATAAGCGACCCGTCGGCGCGATTACCGTGGACGACGTCGTGTCAAGACTTTTGAAGTAAACAGGGAAGGGATGACCGGATGTGGAACCGCGAGAACATTGGGGCGCAGTGGGCAGGCTGGACGGAACGCGTAGAGCGCGTGATTTCCGTGGTCCGTCCCTATCGCCATCGGATTGCTTTGTTTCTTGCGGTCGTCGGGCCGGGCCTGATCGTGTCCAACGTCGACAACGACGCGGGCGGAATCTACACCTACGCGCAAGCTGGAGCAAAATATGGGAACACAGTGCTTTGGTCACTGATTCCGATGACCATTGCGCTCTACGTTTCTCTCGAAATGTGCTCGCGGATGGGAGCAGTCACAGGCAAGGGTTTGTCTGATTTAATCCGCGAGGAGTTCGGATTTCGCGTCACGTTTTTTCTGATGGCTGCGATCCTTATCGTGAATCTCGGCAACGTTATGGCGGAGTTCACGGGCGTTTTCTGGGCAAGCGAGACATTTGGCGTTAGCCGGTTCATTTCAGTGCCGCTTGCTGGTCTGCTGGTTTGGGCAATCGTGGTTGCAGGCACGGCCAAATGGGTCGAACGAATTTTTCTGAGTATCTGCGTCGTGTATCTTTCGTATGTGGTTTCGGCATTTTTCGCGAAGCCCGAGTGGCTGATTGCGCTGCTCCACCTGCTGCCGCCGCAGTTGATGCATTACATCCCGACGGTTCGCCCATTCGTGCAAGTTCCCCCCTTCAGCGCCGGTTACGCGATCATCCTTGCCGGATTAGTGGGAACCACCATCGCACCATGGCAACACTTCTACCTGCAAGCGGCCGTGGTTGAGAAAAGAGTTGGCCCCCGCCAGTACCCCGCCACACGGAATGATGTGCTGGTGGGCAGCATCAGTTGCATGATCATCGTTTTCTTTATCATCGTGTGCACCTCTTCCACGCTCTTTGCGAACGGAATTCACGATATTGACAATGCCGGTACCGCAGCTCTCGCGCTGAAGCCGCTTGCCGGGAAATGGGCCAGCGCACTTTTCGCGATTGGCTTGCTTAACGCCTCGCTGTTTGCCGCGTCGATCCTTCCTCTCTCCACCTCATACGTGATTTGTGAAGCGCTGGGATTTGAATCCGGCATCGACCATAAATTCAGCGAGGCCAAAATTTTCTACGCGCTGTACACCGCGCTGATCGCCATGGGTGTGATGTTCGTCCTTTTCCTGGGCCGCTTTGCCAATACGATTCTTCTCTGGTCACAGGTGCTGAACGGATTTCTTTTGCCGGTCGTGATGATCTTCGTTCTGATCCTGGTCAATCGCCGCGACTTGATGGGCGAACAAACCAACCCCAAGGGATTTAATTGGGTCGCCTGGATTTCGACCGTCGCGATGATCGTGTTGACTCTGGTGGTCGCATACTCCTCCATTCGCGAAATAATGTCGCGTCCTGTTTCTTGAGTGCTACTCCAGCATTGCAATTTCGGAAACGCAGCGGATAACCCGTTGCAGCCTCCCCAAATGCCGTGTTAACTTTGTGCGGTAAAGGAGAGAGCGACCTCACGCCGTGACTGACCCTACATCTTCAAAAACGCTGCATGTCGCCTCCTCTCATCCACTCGGCGCCGTAACCGCCGAGGAAGCTTTCCTGCTGGAGAAGCTGAACCTTGGCAGTTTGCCGCGTCATCTTGCCGTGATCATGGACGGCAACGGCCGCTGGGCGCAGCGCCGTCATTTGCCACGCATTGCAGGCCACCGTAAGGGCACCGAAACGGCGCGGGTCACCATTGAAACCTGCTCGCGGCTCAAAATTGAGGCACTGACGCTTTACGCTTTCTCGGTCGAGAACTGGCGCCGCCCGAAGGCCGAAATTGATTTCCTGATGCAGCTTCTTCGCGAATATCTCCGGCAGGAGATGCCGCTGATCCAGCGAAATAATATTCGTATGCGTTTCCTGGGCCGCGCCGACGAGCTTCCAGCGGCGGTGCAACGCGACACGCGCGAGGCCATGGAAGCGTCAATTATGGTGGCCGGGCGGAAATCGTCGACGCTGCGAACGCTTTACTGGCCGAACGCGAAGCCTCCGGCAATTCGCAAAAATTCACCGAAGCCGATGTTGAGCGCCATCTTTACACGTCCGGGCTGCCCGATCCGGATCTCCTGATTCGCACCAGCGGCGAAATGCGCGTCAGTAACTTCCTGCTCTGGCAAATCGCCTATGCGGAGATTTTTGTCACGGAAACGCTTTGGCCGGACTTCAACCGCGCCCGTCTGCTTGAAGCATTCGTCGAATTCCAGAAACGCGATCGCCGCTATGGCGGCATCGGCGAAAGCGAAGACTCGGAAGCCAGTGCTTCACGGCTCGCTCGCAAGTAGTCCTCCTGTCCCGATTTCATTTTCTTCTCCGTAGCTTCTGCCGTTATGATGATTCGTCAATTCGCTCTATCCCTTAGACGAGGCATAACGTTCGATGACTTGGAAACGCGTGGCCACGGCGGCCGTGCTGATACCGTTTGTGGTTGCTTTGGTGTGGAAAGCGCCTACGGCCTTACTGTCTGTTGCGTTATCACTCGTCATTTTGCTTGCCATGTTTGAGTTCTTCGCGCTTGGCGATGCCATTGGTCATCGAGCGTACCGCTACTGGACCGCCGTCTGCGGAATCTTGCTGGTTTACGTGCAATATCTGGCTGCCATGGACGAACAGCACTCCATCGGCAATGGTCCATCGCTGCACAAGATTTTTGGCCTCTTCAAACTTCCGACGCCTACAGCCGCCGATGTTTTCTTTATTTTTTTGATCGGCATTGCGATTTTGACCCTCGCCACCCGCCGGCCGCTCGTGGAGGCGTTGCCTTCCGCGGGCATCAGTTCCAGCGCGCTACTGCTAGTGGCTCTTCCTCTCTCGTTCGCGGTGCGGCTTCACGGGATTGCTATCGATGGGCCTTTTCTACTGTTCTTTTCACTCGTCATCACCTGGGTCGGCGATTCGGCCGCGTATTTTGTCGGCCGGGCCATGGGCCACCATCCGTTCGCGCCACACTTGAGCCCGAAGAAAACTTGGGAGGGCGCGGTCGCAAGCTTTCTCGGTTCCTTGGTGGTCGCATTGATCGCCGCACACTGGGTGAATGGAGCTTTGCTGCGCCTGGTTGGCATGGCAGCGGTGGGCAATGTGGCGGGGCAAATGGGCGATCTTCTCGAATCTGCCTATAAGCGCAGCGCCGGCATGAAGGATTCCGGCGCGTTGCTGCCCGGCCACGGTGGCATCCTTGACCGTATCGACGCACTCATCCTTGCCATCCCGGTTGTCTGGTATTATTGGCTGTGGATCTACTCGCCACGCGCGTAAGTCCGCTGGGTCTCCGCCTCAGGTCTCTCACAACGGGTTTCAGGGTTTGTACTTACAGACCCTGAGCCATAATGGTTCAGGGGTCTCAGGGTTTGTTTTACGAACCGTGAGCTAAAGAGGATTTTTCGCTTCGTGAAGCTGCTTGCCATCCTTGGTTCGACAGGCTCGATTGGCCGCCAGTGCCTTTCCGTAGTGGACGCGCTTGCTCCGCGCTTTGGCGTCGTGGCGCTTGCCGCAGGCAAGAATCTCGACGAACTCACCGGGCAAATCGAACGCTATCAGCCAGAGGTCGTCTCCGTAGGAGATGCCCTGCAGGCTGATGCGCTCGCGGCGCGGTTGCACGCAAAGGGCGTTGCCAAGCTCCCAGAAATCCATCACGGTGCGGAAGGCATGCTCGCGGTGGGCACTCACGCCAGGGCGGCCATCGTGGTCTCCGCTGCTGTCGGTGTGGTGGGCCTTGCAGCTACGTACGAAGCCATAAAGCTCGGCAAAACCGTCGCGCTTTCAAACAAAGAAGTCCTCGTTGCGGCCGGGGAACTTGTCATGGGCGCGGCGCATAAGGCCGGCAAAGAACTTCTGCCCGTGGACAGCGAGCACAACGCCGTTCACCAGTGCCTTCGTGGTGGAGCGCATTCCGAGGTTCGGCGCCTGGTGCTCACCGCTTCCGGTGGGCCTTTTCGCAGGACGCCGATCAAGAACTTGGAGAATGTCACCGTCGAGCAGGCGCTTGCACATCCCAACTGGAAAATGGGCAACCGCATTACCGTTGATTCCGCCACGATGATGAACAAGGGATTTGAAATTATCGAAGCGCGATGGTTGTTTGACATGAAGCCGTCGCAGGTGGATGTCGTGATCCATCCGCAGTCCACGATTCACTCTATGGTCGAATTCGTGGATGGTTCTGTTCTCGCACAGCTTGGCGCAACGGACATGCGCATGCCTATTCAGTATGCGTTAACCTATCCAGAGCGTGTGGCATCTAATCAAGTAGACCTGGACTGGGCGAAATTAAAGCGATTGGATTTTGAAAGAGTTTCCACGCGCCGTTACCCTTGCCTTCGGTTGGCCCGCGAAGCCATGAGAAAGGGAGGAGCGTGGCCCTGCGCCTTGAATGCCGCGGACGAGATCGCGGTTGCGGCGTTTCTGGAACACCAGATTCCGTTCCTCGGAATTCCGGAAATTGTGGAAGCGGTTCTGGCGCGAACTCCACGGATTCGGATCGAGAAGATGGATGACGTGCTCGCAGCAGATAGGGAAGCGCGTCAAATAGCAAAAGAAGAAGTGAGCCGCCTGGCTTCCAGGGCTATGGCGGTTTCTAGTAACTAGGAGAGTTGGCCGCTTTGCGGTCCCAACGAAAGGTTGTTCGAATTATGGCATTGGATATTTTGATCGGCGTCGCCCTCGTTCTGGGGATCATCATCCTGGTTCACGAGTGGGGGCATTTCATCGTTGCGCGCTTCTGTGGCGTGCGCGTGGATGTATTTTCCATCGGTTTTGGTCCGCGTCTGTTTGGCTGGAAGCGCGGCGCTACGGACTGGCGTATTAGCGCACTACCGCTCGGCGGCTATGTCCGCATGGCCGGTCAGGATCTCTCCGATGTCGATTCCAATGATGTCGCACCCACGGGAGCTTCCGATGAGCTGATGAGCAAGCCGCGGTGGCAGCGCGCGTTAATCGCGTTTGGCGGCCCGGCGGTAAATTTTATTTTCCCGCTGATTTTACTGGGTGCCTTTTACGCCGCTGTGGGTCTGCCGCACTCGGCGTCCCTGCGCCAGCCTCTTCAGATCAGCTACTTTTCTACGGCTCCTGCGCCATCCAGCCCCTTGCATGTCGGGGATCGTATCGTGCAATTGAACGATTTGAAGAATCCCACTTGGGAATCAGCGCTGGAGTATCTCGACAAGCGGGGCCCAGATACCGCGATAACCGTGATTGTGGCAAACAAGGACGGCGAGCGCACGATCCAGACTTCTTTGAAGGACGGCAACTCGTTCAACAGGCTGTTTGGGTTCGCGCCTTTCCCGCCGATCATTGACGAAGTTGCAGCCGGCACGCCGGCAAAACGCGCCGGCCTCAAATCCGGCGACCGCGTGGTCGAGGTAAATGGCACGCCCGTTTCCTACTGGGGGCAATTCGTTGATGCCGTGCGGCAGTCGAAAGGGCAACCCGTCGCGCTAAAGATTGCGCGAAAGGGCCAGATTCTTTCGCTGAGCGTTACTCCTCAGCAGGGATTGAGCGACAGCACGGAAAACACCTGGCAGATTGGTGTTGTGAATCAGGACGACATCATTTATCAACGCACCTCGCTTCGCGAATCCACCCAATACGCTTTCCGCAAAACTGGTGATTTCTTTGCACAGACGGTGGGCGTGGTCGGCAAACTTTTCAGCGGACGCGCGAGCGTAAAGCAACTGCAAAGCGTTGTAGGCATCGCTCAGGTTTCCGGCGAAGCAGTGCGCCGCGGTCCGTCACAAGTTATCCTGCTGATGGCCTTCATCAGCGTGAACCTCGGCATCCTCAACCTTTTGCCGATTCCGATTCTTGATGGTGGGCAGATTCTACTGCTCAGCATTGAAGGCCTGATGCGTCGCGATTTGAGCATGGCGGTCAAGGAACGCTTCGTCCAGGTTGGCTTCGTCTTCCTTTTGTTGCTCTTCGCCTACGTCATGTACAATGACGTCGTTCGCTTGATCTCGATACACTCCTGACCTGGCCCGACGCAGGAGCTGTCTCGGGTTTCATGGTTTGTACTTACAAACCTCTAGTTAAAAGGAATCCTATGTCCGCCGCCACGCCCTCGCATCGCGCTTCGACTGGCGAGCGCATCAACACTTCGGAAACCACTGGCCATCTGACCAAAGCTCTTGGCGAGCGCGGCATACGTCTGACCCGTCAGCGACGCGTGATTCTTCAGGTGATGGACGACGCCGAACAGCATCTCGACGTGGATCAGATTTTTGCACGTGCCAAGAGCATTGACCCCGGCGTGCACCTGGTCACTGTTTACCGGACGATCGAACTCCTTAAGAAAGAACGGTTGATCGACGAACTGGATTTGCTGCATCTTCGCGGCGACCGCCACTACTACGAGACTCACGGTCCGCGCGATCACATCCACGTAGCTTGTTTGAAGTGCGGGAAAGTTCGTGAATTTGAGAGCCGCCTTTACGAGCAGCTCAAATCGCAAATCGAAAAGGACTTTGGCATGAAGGTCACCATTTCCCGCACGGAAGTGGGTGGCTACTGCGCGGACTGCCTGGCCAACGGCGCCTCGTAACTGCTTTCCTAAACGTCGATGACCATTTCATCGGGAACTCTCGAGCCTCGACGGTGTCTAACCCTTTATGCCCGTGAAACTCTTGTTGCCGCCGCAGCCCAATACAGCGCCGATTTTGATGTTCTCCATTCTATTGGCTGTATTGTTTTATCCAGCGCTTGAGCGAGCGCTGGAATCGTGGGTGTTCGCGCCGATTTCAACCTCTGTGGAGTGCCGGCAGGGAAGTGGCACATGGCATTTGAGAACTATGTGGCATTGAGGTTCGAAAGAACGTGCCGCGGATTTGCCGGCTAATTTGACAGCATCAAGATCCTAAACTTTCGCAGCAGCGTAAAAAACCTGTTCGCGGACGCAATGTCTTTCGTAATCTGTGCTCGCAGTTCTTCCGGCCCAGAAAATTTCTTCTCGGCTCGCAGCCGTTTCCAGAAACGCAATTCCATCCGCTTTGCCGTGATCCGTCCTGAAAAATCGAGCAAATGGGTTTCAACAGTCAGCGTATGGCCGTTAAACGTCGGCCTCACTCCGATATTCGTCACAGACCTCCGGCTCTGCGTTTCGCCTTCGAGCAGCGTTCGCGTAATGTACACGCCGGTCGCCGGCAGTAATTCCTGCTCGGGGTGCAGGTTCAGAGTCGGAAACGTAAACTTACTGCCCGTTCCTGTTCCTTTGACGATTGCCCCCGTCAGTACAAAGGGGCGACCCAGCAGCCGTCCCGCTTGCGTCACATCTCCGTCCGCGATTTCGCGCCGGATGACGGTGCTCGAAACCACTTCGCCGTGCGCTACTACCGGGCGAATCGTAATTACTTCGAATCCATGCGTTTTTCCCAGTTCGCGCAGCAGCTGCGTGTCGCCTGCCTGCTTGTGGCCAAACCGAAAGTTCTCTCCCACCAGCACCGTGCGCACGCGCAGTTGTTCAACCAGAATTGTTTCGACGAACTCCTGCGGACTCAGCTTTGAGAGGTCCAACGTAAACGGCATCACCACCGCCGCTTCGACTCCCACGACTCGAAACCATTCCAGCCGTTGTTCGTTCGTGGAGAGCCGCTTCGGCGCAGTCTCCGGCCGCAATACTTTCCGAGGAGCCGGTTCGAACGTCAGCGCTGTTGCCACTGCGCCACTTTTCGCCGCGCGATCTGTAGCTTCCTTCAAAATCGCCTGATGTCCCAGATGAATCCCATCAAAGTTGCCGATTGCCAGCACACTGCCACGCCCGCCGGGCGCATAGTATTCGCGCCATGCCTCCGCTGATGTAAACACCGCGAGTCCATCGAGCCGCGCAGCGACAAATTCAGAGCGCTCCGTAGAGGCAGCGGGCGCGTCAGTCGCAATTTCCAGCTGCAATCCGTCATACGCCAGTTCAACGTTCGAATAACCCTGTTTGCGCAGCCGTTCATTCGTCGCCGCGTGTCCCAGATCGTGGGCAATGTGCGTGAACCACGCACGCTTCGGCTTGATCTTCTCCACCAACGCCAAGGCTTGCGCCACTGTCTGGTGCATGGGGTGGGGCGTGTCGCGTAGTGCGTCCAGAATTAACTCATCTAAATCCTGCAAGAGCGCAAGTGAAGATTCCGGAACCGCGTTGAAGTCCGTTAAATATGCGCCGCGGCCAAAACGGAATCCCAAGACTTCCATCTCGCCGTGCTCGAGCGGTATCGGCGTAATCTTCACGCCCAGCAGTTCGAACGGCCCATCGATCTCCCGCAACGTAACGCTTGGCACCGTACTCAGCTTCGGCCGTCCGTCAAACGCATACGAAAACGCGCGGCGCACAATCTCAAACGCCTGTTTGTTCCCATACACCGGCATCGGCTGTTTTCGCCCAATGCTCAGCGGCCGCAAATCGTCGAAGCCCATTACGTGGTCGGCGTGGCCATGTGTCAGCAACACCGCTTCGATTTGTTCGATTCCGGCGCGCAGCGCCTGCGTGCGGAAATCCGGTGTCGTGTCGACCAACACATTCTGTCCATTGCGCGAAAGCAAAATGGACGTGCGCATCCGGTTGTCGCGCGGGTCCGGCGAACTGCACACCGGGCAGCGGCAGCCGATGGTTGGAACTCCCATGGAAGTCCCGGACCCAAGCACCGTCAATTGCAGACCATCTGTGTGCAAATCGTCGTGCGACCGATTGAATTGCGATGTATTAACAGGCATGTTCGGAAAGCTGAAGCAGCACCGTGATCGTCAACGGCAGCGGGTTAGCGCGTCTTGGCTTTCGACACTTGTGCGGCCTGCGCGGCCAACGCCTGGTTGACTTCCAGGTACGTCATTTTCAATTTCCCCAAAAGATCGAGCAGCAAGCTCTCCTCTTCGGGCGCGAGATTTCCCTTGGTCTTTTCGTGCAAGGCGTCCAGCATGTCGATTAACTCGCGTGCCGCGTCCGGGTCAATCACCGGCTGGCCGGTCCGCGGATCGGTGTAGGCGCCAAGCACCATCGCTCCGTTGCTTCCAATCATACGGATCAAATTTTCAAACGCTGGTGAACGCTTTGGGGGTTCCGCAGGCGGCGTTTTG
>WNGN01003443.1_pt1 | contig 12873 bp, 13 predicted proteins | sample 5400561 | NCBI WGS metagenome assembly WNGN01 (sample SAMN13153379, study PRJNA577476) | soil metagenome | isolation source: 115 cm soil or saprolite under Garry oak tree replicate 2 | place: USA:California | collected 2016-06-15
ACGAGCTGGCGAGTAGGAGGACGAGCGCGAGGCCCAGGTACCATTCGCCGCGATAGAATCCGATACCGGCACCCGCGGCCGCGAAGAATCCAATCCACGAGACGACGTTCGGATTCACGCGGATCAGACGGCGAGCGACGGGGACGAGGAAGCGATTCGCGATCTCGCGATAGCGGTCTAGTACCAGCGAACCACCTCGGAGCTCCAGTCGACTTTTCCCGGCTCGTGGCCCTCTGTCTTCCCCTGGAGAATCGCGAGAACTTCCCCGGCTGCCTCAGCCGGGAGACGCGCCGTCGTATCGACCTCATAGACGAACGGAATCCTTTGAGTCGCCTCTTGCGTGATCACATCGATGGCCTCCGCTTCGACGTTCTCCAAAATCTTCTCTTCCGACCATTGGCGTGCTCGGAGACGGTCCCGGAGGACGGAAGGCCGACATCGGAGGACGATCGCCACATTCACGTCCATGAGGTGGCTGTAATGGGACTTGAGGAACGCTAGCTTTGCGGGAACCCGGATCCGCTCTCGGAGCGCGTCCACGTCAACCTCGTCCGCCTGGCGGGCCTCGTCCCGGCCTCGGATGAATCCATACTCCCGCGCCATTCGGTCGAGGTCCAGCACCGCGTACCCGCGGGCCTCGAGCACCTCGCCCACCGAGGTCTTGCCTGTGCCGGGCGTCCCCGTGAGAGCGATGAGCACGCTCTCTCCATAAATCGTCGCGCCTTAGCCTTTTCGGGGATGCGAGGTTGGGGGACGAAACCTTCAAAGTGCAGCGGCGCGTCCTTCCGCGGGGCGTTTCGGCCCTCTCGTCCTCATTCTCACAATCGGACTCGCGGCCGCCTCGTTGGCAGTGATTGTGGAGACGGTCGACATCGTCGTTGTTACGGGCGAAGCCCCTCCTGGGACGGCGTCCCGAGAGATTCCGCTCAACGAGACTCCTTTCTTTCGGGCCACCTTGGCGGTTGGCTCATGCGGCGTCGCTTTCCATCTCTTGATTGATGCCGATTTCGCGGCGTTCTTGGCCGACGGTCGGTTGCCTCCCGCCACGCTTAATTGCATCCGAACGCAGGCTTTGGTCCGATCTCCTGTCGGGCACGTGGTGACCGTATACAACGTCAATCCGGGGACGGCAAATCTTTCGTATTCGATCACCGTGGAGTTCTTCGCGGAGCGCCATCCGTACGCACTCCTTTCAATTCCGAGCGCTTTCCTCGGACTGGGCTCGACCATCTGGATCGCGACGACGATGTTCAGGCGTGGAACTGCGAAACTGGCCGCTGAATATACGGGACTCCCCGGAAGGTTCCGGGAAAGAAAGTAGAAAGTGGGCGCTCGTCGCGCCCACTTATTGGGCCGCCTTCGGCTACAACTCTTCCGACTGCTTCGGCGGTTCCTCCGGCTTCCGCTGCATCCGGCGCGACATCATGATGGCCACGAGCGCCGCGATGACGCCCACCGCGCCGAGTCCGATCCCGACGGCGGCAGTCGTCTGCGCAGCCCCGAGCTGGGCTTGCAGGGCCGCTGTGGCATTCGCCTGCGCGCGCTCCTGCGCGTCGAGCTCGTTCGTGAGCGTCGCGATCTTCGCGTTCTGTTCCGCGACGATCCTGTCGACGTCCGGGAGGGCCAGGAAGCTCAGTGTCGTAAACACCGGTGGTGCCGCCTCCGCACCGACCGTGATCGTACGGAGCTCATAAGCGCCCGCCGCGAGGGTGGCCGTCTGGATCGGGCTCAGGCTGATAGTGTACAGCCCGGGTCCTACCTTTGTCGGCACGCCCTGGTAGAGCAGGGCGCTCGTCGCCGGGTCCACTAGCAGCCAAGTCATGTTGAAGTCGTCGTACGGCGTGCTCGACACCGCCACGTTGACGGTGAACGTCGCCGGCGCGCCAATCAGGACCGGAGGCGCCGCGTCGAACTCCACCCTCGGGATCTTCGGCACGAGGAACTGGTCCCAGTGATCCGCCGGGAATGGGTAGTTCGGGTCGCGCGTCATCCGGTACTGCGAAGCCGCGGCGTCGACGGAGCTCAGGTAGTACGGGCCGTTGCTCGGGAAGAAGTTTCCGTACGTGGTCCGGAACGTCTGGAGGGCTGCCCACTTAGCGGCCGCGACCGTGTCCGGGATCATCGTAGCGTCGAACCCCGGAGGCCGGTGGTTCGCTGTGACGTAACCCGGCAGGTTTGCATCCATTGCGGCCAAGCAGTTGCCCTTCGTCATGTCCAGCTGGTCCACGCCGTCCGCGTCGGCCGTCGTGCTGCTGAGTCGGCAAGGCGCCCCCCCGAGCAGCAGCGTCGACACGCCCAACTCGCTCGCCGTCCATGGTGTGGCCGGGAAGATCGAGGCCGTTGACGCGATCGTGCTCGCGTCCGGGTGCCAGTAGTTCAGGTACACGGTCATGGACGTCGGGGTGTACGTCAGGCCCTTGAAGGCTGAGACGAAGAGCCTTGAACCCACCCGTTGTGCTGTCCCATGTCAACGCGCTGGTCGGGACGGCCATCGATCCGGTGGCGCCTGCCGTGTTCACGTTGAAGGTCGACCGAACCGGCATGTAGTAACCCGTGTGTGGGTTCGGATACACGCCGACGTCGGTCATCGGACCTGGCGACATGGCCAGCGCGTCGTAGAGGTTGTCGATCCTCCAGGGCTGCCAACCTTCGAAGTTGATATTCCTCTGGCCGACCCTCAGGTCGCCGCCCGGTGTCGAGAACCGAATTGTCCGCAACGTGAACGGTGACCAGCTGCCGCCGATCAGGTCGTAGACAAACGCCTGGGCGCGGGTGGACAGGGCGAACACGGCGTTGTTGACGAGGAAGACTCGCGTCCCGTCCTTCATCCCCTCCGTGACAGCCGTCTTCATCAGTGTTTGCCGTTCCGCGAGGCTCCCATAGTTCGCGTTGAACAGCTTGTCGGCCGCGTCCTTCAACGCCGGGGCGGGCACGTACCCACCCAGCGTGAACACCGCGCTCCCGAAGAAGTCGCCACGGAAGTAGCCCCAGGGCTGGCTGTCCGACCATGCCGTGGTCGCGAGGGTCGCAATGCCCTCGGTGTAGATTTGCCACGCACCGGTGTCAGGAGGCCCGTCGTAGACGATTCCGAAGGCGGCGCCGCCCGGGTTATACAGCCGGTCGACGGTGAATCCGAGACCTTCCAAGATGCCGGCGACATAGTCTCCGACATTCCGACGCTCGTCCTCGATCCGGATCACCATGTTGATGACCACCGGGTTGCGGGTTGTAGAGCCGGTCGCGTTCCACAGCCACTTCCCGTTGACGTAGTGGTAGGCCGGGTCCGCATTGAGGGCGTCGAAGATCATCTTCCGGCCGAGGGCCGCGTTAAAGGCGAATTGCCTCTCGATCTCCGAGAAGAATACCGCCTCTCGTCCATACTCGGGATCGGCTCGCATGAACATCGAGAACATCGGACTGTTCTTAGTCGGCGTAACTTCGCGAGTCATGAAGTCCCGGTCGACAAGGTAGTTCAGTGCCTGGCGGAGTTCCCGCTTCGCGAACGGATTCACCGGCTGCAAACACGGGCAATTCGATGCGTTGACCGGAAGTGGGTTCACAAAGAGATTGTCCCAACTTCCGGCCACATCGATCGTGCGGACGGCCGGACTGGTCTTCGCGGCTGCGATGTCCGCGGGCGTGAGCAGATTGTATAACCAGAGATCCAGATGGTTTGGATCTGATCCCGGACGAGCAATGTCGAGGACCGCCTGGGTCCCGCTTGCCACCCGGTACCAAGTCATCGTATCCACGTATCCGCCCGCGGGAACCTGAGCCGCGACTCGAGGGGTAAGTGCGACGAACCCCGCGAGTACGAGCGCTGCTACGACTGCACACACCAACGCAACTTTCATTGAATTTCCTCCCAAGTTCCCATGATGACGCGCATCTCCCTCGCGCGCGTCAATCAATGACATGGAAGCGCAGGACACTATTTATGGGTTTTCCCGCACAACCCGTTGACTTCGAGAATTGTACTAGAACGTGGGTGCGTTGCGCGGGACGACCTGTGAATCGAGTCACATCGGGACGCATCGGCGAAGCGCGTCATCATCGTGTCGGGGTTCGACGTCACGTAGCGAGATGGCAAGCGACGAAATGCTCCGGTCTGAGCTCGCGGAGCTGAGGTTCCACGACGTCACACAGACCCTCCTTCGCAATCGGACAGCGCGGATGAAACCGGCAACCGGGGGGTGGCGACATGAGGCTCGGCGGCTCCCCCGGCAACGTGGGTCGCTCCCGCAGGCGGTTCTCCGGATCCGGATCTGGGATCGCCTCCATCAATGCCTGTGTGTACGGGTGCAAGGGCTCTGCTAGTACGCTGCCGACCGGACCAGATTCCGCGAGTCGCCCGGCGTACATGATGCCGACCCGGTCGGCAAAATGACGCGCGGTCGCCAAGTCATGCGTGACATACAGAAACGAGAGCCCGAGCTTCTTTTGGAGCTGCCCCAGCAGCTTCAAGATGGAGATGCGCACAGAGGCATCGAGCATGGAGACGGGCTCGTCGGCCACGATGAATTCCGGCTCGAGGATCGTGGCGCGTGCGACGGCGACTCGTTGACGCTGTCCTCCGCTTAGCTGATGAGGAAACTTCTGTGCGAAGAATTCGGCGGGTGTCAACTTCACGTTTTCCAGCGCCTGGAGAATCCGTTCCTCTCGCTCGTCGCGCGTCCCCATTTTGTGGACCGCAAGGGGCTCTTCCAGGATGCGGTAGATGGGGAAAGACGAGTTGACGGACGAGTATGGATCCTGGGGGATAATCGCAGCCTTGCGGCGAAGCCACATGAGCTCTGGCTGCCAGGCATGCGTGATGTCCATGCCTGCATACAGCAGGCGTCCATCCGTTGGCTCGAGAAGCCGCAGGACCGTCCGGCCAAGCGTCGTCTTCCCCGAGCCACTCTCACCGACCAGGGACATCGTTTCTCCCCGGTAGATTGCAAGGGACACATCGTCAACCGCCTTGACTGCAAGCGGCTTCCGGAAGACGGAGCCCCCTACCTGGAACCACATCCGGAGGTCGTCGAGCTGGACGATCGGGTACTCGCCATCCGGCTCGGCGCCCGAGCCTCCAGGTGATGTCAAGTCAGGTCGTTCCAGATCCACTCCCCTCCTTTTGGAGTAGCCAGCAGGCGGCCCGCTGATCGTCCTCCCCCATGAGTTCGGGCATCTGGGCTGGGTGAAGCCTGACAACGACGCGACCATCACGTTCGTCAATCTTTTCGATGGCCCGCAGGAATGGGACAGAGGAACGCCGGCCGGCTGCCAACTCGCGAAGGCTTGATGCGATACTGGATGCGGGCGTGCCTTTACCGGGCCAAATGACGAGTTTCCAGGGATCCTTCGTGTCGTACTTGTCGACGCCCGCCAAGGACACGTCTTCTATCTCGACCCCGGGAGCCTGCCGAGCGAGTGTCGCTGCAAGTTCGGAGGAAGACCAGCCGCACAGTTCGAAAGCGTACGGGCATCGCGGGTGGAAGCGACATCCCAGCGGTGCATTCGTCAGGTCGGGGGGCGCCCCTGGAATGAATTCAGGCGTCTCTTCGCTGCGAAGACGCGGGACGCTGTGGATGAGCTTTTCAGTGTAGGGATGTTTCGGGGTGGAATAGACCTTGGACGCAGTGCCGATTTCGACGATCCGTCCCGCGTACATGATCGCGACGTCGGTGGCGAGTTCACTCGCAAGGCCCAAGTCATGGGTGATGAATAAGTAAGCTACGCCGATTTCCTTCTGAAGCCGTTTCAGAAGATTGATGATGTTCGCTTGAGTCATCACATCGAGGGCCGATGTAGGTTCATCGAGGATCACCATCCTCGGCTTCATCACGAGCGCCATGGCGATGACGACCCGCTGCTTCATCCCCCCGCTCAGCTCATGCGGATACCGCTCGCCCACGTAGTCAGGAAGCCCGACGTTCCTAAGCGCCTCTCCGGCCGCCGCCGAGGCTTCCTCCCCGCTCGAGTCGTAGTGGATCCTGAGAGGCTCCGCGATCTGAGGGCCGCACCGCGTCGTCGGGCTCAAGGCGTTCATCGCGCCTTGGAAAACCATCGAGATTCCGCGCCACCGCACTTTCGAGCGAAATTCCTCATTGCTGAAAGCGGTGACATCTTGGCCGTCGAGGAACACCTGGCCCTCATATGTGTCGACGTTGCGGGGCAACAACCGGAGGATTGCGGTGGCCGTGGACGTCTTGCCGCAACCGCTTTCTCCCACGAGCGCCAATGTCTTGCCGGAATCAATGGAGAAACTTACGTCGTCGACCGCCTTCACGGCCCCCCGCCGCGTCCGGTAGTAGTAGCGAAGATGGCGGACATCTAGGACGACCATCGCTCCCTTCGCCCCTCACTCTTCGCGCAATCGCGGGTTGATGACCTTGTCGAACGCATACCCCAGGAGGGCGAACCCGATGGCGGTGTACACAATCCCTAGGGTCGGGAATGCGACCCACCACCAATAGCCGTAGTACAGAGCACTTCCATTATAGGCATTGCCGAGGGTCGCACCCCATGTCGGCAACGTCGGGTCGCCGAGACCCAGGAAGCTGAGGGACGCCTCGAGGAAAATGAACGCAGGTACGCTGAGCGCGACGAGGGCGAAGACATAGGGCATCACGCGAGGCATGATGTACCGGAAGAGGATTCGGAGCCGACTCGCCCCGTAGGACTGGGCCGCCTCGACGAACTGCTCTTCGCGGATCTGGAGCACGATGCTCCGGACGACCTTCGTGGTCGACCCCACAATCCCGAAGGCGACGACCACGAAGAGAATCGCAACTATTCCGGGTCGATGGAATACTAACTGGATGATGATCAGGATGGGAAGAATCGGGATGATCAGGAAGACTTCCGCGGACCGCTGGATGGCTTCGTCGATTCCGCCCCCGTACCATCCGGAGATGGCCCCGAGCACGGTCTGGATGAGGACCACGACGACAGCGGCTGCAACACCGAAAGCCAAGGCGACCGGAGCCCCCCAAAGCAGTCCCGTCATCAAGTCCCGTCTCTGATCGTCCGTTCCCGCGAGACCAAAGACGGTGCCGTATATCTTGAGCCCGATGCTCATCGTGTCGGTAAGGCCAAACCCCGTATAGCGAACGACGAGCTGGTATGTCCCGCGGAGGAGGTGTGCGCTTCTCGCGGGGTCGAGCTGGGCGGAATCGTTCTGTGCGAAGAGCGCGACGTGAGGTTGGACGGACGCATTATTGACGATCGGTTCGGGGATTACTCCCTCGCGAACGACCCAGTTTTGGATCTTCCGAATGACGCCTTGAGCGGCGCCCGTACTCGATGAGAAGTGGTAGGTTGTCGTAACGTTCTGCTCCCGGCCGGGAATCGACCGGGTGACCAGGTTGATGACCTGTTGATCCGGCCGGGTCCAGTTGATCACGATGAACGGGCTCTGGCCGGTTACGTTGGGGGTGGCGCCAGGGAAGCTCGCGGTTACGTAAGCACTAAGCTCGGACGGGAAGTCGTCGAAATCCCAGAAGAACTTTTTTGAGGCTTCGACGGTTGTCAGGTTGAAAGTTGTCCCATCGGGGAGAATGGTCGTGGTCCGCGTGACAACAGACCGGAAGGTGGATGGGTCGAAAAAGGTGTTGGTAGGGTCCTTACGCCCGGTGAAGTAGTGAACCCACTCGGGGGCGGCCCACCGCGGGTTGTCCTGCCAGTAATCGACGTTGGACCACTGGCGTACGACATCAAACGGGGCGAACAACGGCGTAATGACCGTGACCGCGAGGAGCGATGCGAGAATGCCGAACCCGACGAGCCCCGACTTCATGCGAAGGGCCTCGATGAAGGCTCCTTTCATTCCCACCGTCGGAGCCGAAGCCGGCACCGTGTCACCTGTTGAGGGCCCGAACCCTCGGATCAAGATAGCTGTAAATGACTTCGAGCAAGAACACGGTTCCCCCGAGGAGGTATGCGTAGATTGCAGTCAGGGCGATGACTACGGGTGCATCGAACGCCACAATCGCCTCGAAAAAGAGCTGACCGATTCCCTCGTACTGGAAGATGGTCTCCGTGATAATGGCACCTTGCCAAGACACAATCAGGGCGAGAGCGAGCGATGTGACGATCGCAGGCGAGGCGGCGCGAAATACGTATTTTCGCAGCACGATCCGTTCTGGCAATCCCCGCGCCCTCGCGGCGCTGACGAAATCCTCGTCCATGATCTGCAATACAAGGTTGCGTGTCGTGTAGGACCATGCGCCGAAGGAGGCGACGATAAAAGCGAGCATCGGGAGGATCATGTGCCACCCGACGTCGAGGTACCAAGCCCCGCTCCCCGCCGGCGGGGCAGGGGCGCCAATCCATCCGAAGGGGGGAAACACGGGTACGTAGTAGGCAAAGAGAAGCAAGAAGAAAATACCGAAGACCCACGGTGGCACGACATTCGTCGTCACCGAAGCGATCGTTGAGCCGCGATCAAAGATGGAGAGAGCTTTGCGGGCCATCCGAAGCCCGAGCCAAATTCCCAAGACCGCGCCTATCGCGGTCGAGGTCGTGAACAGGATGAGCGTGCGCGGCAGGCGCTCGCCGATGATCAGAGCAACCGAATGGGAGCCGTCCGTCGAAGTGAGGGCCTGAGAGCGTCCGAGCTGAAGCGTGAGCGCGTCGACCGTATACGTGAACGTCCGCTCTAGGAAGGGCTGGTTTAAGCCGCGGGCCTCAATTCTTGCCGCGTATGTCTCATTGAAAATCCGGGCTTGATCTTCGGGAGGGAGGAGCCGGTATGCTCGATCGTTGTTCAACTGGGCGTGGAGGTCAAACGCGATCTGCCCTTTCAGGAGATCGTCGATGTAGCCTCCGCCATTTGCAATCAGGACGGTAAGATAGATGGCGAAAATAACTGTTACAATGAGAAGAACCCCACGCTTGGCGAGATGCCGAACTAGGCCCATTCCATCGCTCCTATCGCACGCCGCCGAATATAACTATGCCTTATGGAACAATCGTGAATCAGATAGGGCATCCTCAATTCACACCTTCTGCTTCTGGCCCGTGACCGACGCGGCCCAAAGACGGTGGATCTTCCTCAGGATGAGTCGAGCAAGGAACGTGTTGAGTAGGCCGGCACCCATGACGAGGCCCCCAGCGGCCACGCCGAACCAAGCTCCAAAGAGTCGTCCGACGCCTAGGAAGATGGCGGAGAGCGAGATGGAGAGGATTCCGAGGGTAATCCATCCGGCGCCAATTTGGGCCTTCTTCAAGAGCATGAGAATTGAAGAATAGAAGCCGACAGCCGCAAACGCCACGCACTGGAAAATCCAAAGGGTCGCGATCAACGAAACTCCGGAGAGCAGCAGGACCGCGGAAAAGTCAACGCCGAGGCCCACCGCGAGGTAGTAAATAGCAAGCGGGGCTGCGGCGACGTAGAGCGATGCGGCTCCGAAGCCGAGCAGCACGCCGAGGAACTGAAGGCGTGGATCCGCACGCGCAGGAAGCGGGATCGTCTCTGCGCCGTACACCCGCCGCGTTCCAACTCCCGTTGCGCGCGCAACCGATGAAGATACGGCGGTCACGGGACTGTGAGGAGCGGGCGTCGCTTCACCGCAGTTGCCGCATCGAAACCAGTAGGGAGTGATGGCCTTCAGGTTCGCGGAGCCGCAGTGTTGACACAGTAGTCCGGTCACCGTCACGCCCCCCGTCGAACTCCCCGCGTGTCAGCATGACGAATCACGTCAAAAAAGCTTCCGTTCGCGTGACAGGAGGGCATCGCGGCCTCGACCGAGCCCTCCTCCGAGAGGCCGGTTCCATGATCGAACGCCGGGCGTACGCTCGGGTACGATGGCTTGGCGCAAACCACGAAGCAATCGCAGCCGGAGGAGGACGATCCTCTCGATGTTTCGCCACTCATCGATGACCTTTGGTTTCAGGATAGACTGAAAAGAGAAGTCGTACCGAACGTCCATCAAGAAAAGCGCCTCCGGAGGCACCATCCCGAAATCACGGTACTGGCCGTGGAGGGCGCGTTGAATAGCTCCCAAAGAGGCCTCTTGCCTCGCATACGCCACCATCGCGGCCACGATTCGCCGGACCAAACCGCGACGAAAGCTCCGAGCTCGGACGTCGATGACGGTCGCATCGCGATCCCGTCGCACCGCGACGAGGTCAATCGGAAGGGGATTTTCGGGCGGGTCCGTCGTGAAAGAGCGAAGGTCATGGGCACCGACGAACTCTGCACCCGCCTCGCGAAGTTTGCCAATCGGCAGGTCTTCAAAGATATGATACCGATACCATCGTTCTGTTGCATGACGCGGATGGAAGCGAGCCGGGACGATGGCATAGGCCCAAGCCCACACATCGTGCGCGCGATCATTGAGGGCTCCGACCACGGCATCGGGGCGCAAATCCGTATCGAAGGCGATCACATTCCCGAGCGCGCTCACCCCGCGATCGGTTCGGCTCGCGCTGCGGAAGAACGCCTCCCGCGAGTCAGAAAATAGGCCCGCCGACTCCGCCGCCGCGATGCATTCCCCCTCGACGGTCCTCGCGTCGGGTTGCCGCTGATGTCCGTGGAACAATCGCCCGTCGTACGCGATCTTCAAAGCTATCCGCACGGAACGGTGATAGCGGGCGGTGGTATATCTTCAGGTCCATCGCCGGATGCCGAGGGTGACCGCCTGCCGACGATTCGAGTAGTCCTCGTCGAGCCCAAGTATGGAGGGAACGTAGGTGCGGTAGCCCGGGCCATGGCAAACTTTGGGGTCGAGGACTTGGTCCTCGTGGGACCCGTGGCCCTGGATGAGGAAGCGAGCAGGCGGGCGATGCACGGAAGGGGCATCCTCCAGGCTGCGAGGATTGTACCAGACTTGGATGCCGCCCTGCGGGAGGTCGATTTCGTTGCAGGGACATCGGGGATCACCACGGAGAGCGAGAAGCGGTTCGCGCGCATATCCGTCACTCCACGCGAACTCGCCGAACGCATTGCGACCATCGAGGGAACTGTGGCAGTCCTCTTTGGACGCGAGGACTTCGGGCTCCTCGACGAAGAACTCCGGCGGTGCGATTTGCTCGTGACAATCCCTGCTTCAAGCGATTATCCCATCCTGAACATATCCCACGCCGCAGCGATTCTTCTATACGAAGTTTGCAGTCCGAAGGCGCCATCGCGTCAGCTGCGCAAAGCTTCCGGCTTCGAGAAGGAGAAGCTCTATGAAGTCTTTCGGGCGTTCCTCGACGCCTCAGACTACCCACCCCACAAGCGAGGGCGGACGGAGACCCTCTTTCGACGGCTCTTGGGCCGTGCGACGCCGAGCAAATGGGAATTCCACGCCCTCATGGGGGTCTTCCAGGGAGCGGCGAAACGCATTCTCCGGCTCAGGGGAAAGCCGTAGCCCGTCGGATCCTAGCGCGCGAGGCCGATCCCCAGGGACCGGTCCGTCTTCTCCATGCTTCGGCGTCCGTCCTTCTCGAGTTCGAGCAGCGCACGGATCGCATCGACGTTCTCGGGGACGACGTCCGACTCCTGGTGGACCGCCTGGAAGTAGTAGAGTCGCTTCCCGTCGACGACGTGGACGCCGTCGCGCCACACCGCGACCTCGTAGAGGTCGGACCGGTTCCGCGAGAGATCGCGGGCCATCTCCATGATCTGCGCCGTCGACTTGACGCCGTCGCCGCCTTCGACGAACGTGATGCGGGGCTGCCGCTTCCAGACTTCGACGATCCGATCCTCGTCCGCGGCCTTCTTCAGGTCCACGCTCACGATGTGCACGTGCATGAGGGTCGTGGGGACCTTCAGAGCGATCGTGTGGATGTTCAGTTTCGGGAGGACGCTCTGCACGTCGGGTCCGTGGTGGCTCGGCATCTCGAGCTCCGGCTCGATCGCGTTGATCGGCCCCTTCTTCGAGTCCCCGGGGTCCGTCGCGCGGCGCACCAGGACCGCGAGGACGCGGTCCACGCCGAGCCCGGCGTCGAGCGGATGCAGGGTGCGGATGAGCCCGGTCGTGTTGCACGACGGGACGCGGACGAACGAAGCGCCGACGCACTCGTCGTAGTTCGCCGCGGCGTTGAACGAGAGATTCGTGAGCGCGTGATCCTCGCCGCCCTGCCAGATCGCCTTCACGCCCGCCTTCTCGTAGAGCTTCTTGTAGCCGCTCTCCTCCGGCGTACAGTCGACGACGAGGTCCGCGTCTTTCAGCGCGTCTCCGAGGACGCCGGACGCCTTCACGCCCGCTTTCTCGAACTTCCGGAGGGCGTCATCCGTCGCGGCGTAGAGGGCGTACGCCTTCCGCACGGCGAGCTTCGCCTCGAAGTCGGGTCGCGTCTTCACGACGCCGACGACATTCATGTCGCCCTGCAGGGCGACGGCGTCGGCCACGCGCTTTCCGATCGTCCCGTACCCGTTGATCACGATCTTCGCCGGCATCGGGAAGCTCCGATCCCAGCGAACGGCCGAGGGACGTAAAAGCATTGTGTGGACGCGCCGTCCGACCGGGCCGCAGAAGGTACTTCCGGGCCCGCGAGGATTCCGGGCCATGCACTGCTATTACTGCGACAAGGACGCGAGGGCCGTGTGCCGATTCTGCGGCGCCGCGGTGTGCTCCGATCACACGAAGGCCGGCCGGTTCGTGAGCGGCTGGGCGTCCCACGGGGAGCTGAGCGGGACGCGGGCCGACTACGTGATCGTCAACAACGCGATCTGGTGCGGCTCGTGCTCCGTCCAGCCCGTGTACGCGATGCGCTAAGTCGGAAAGCCCCCGGAACTTTCTTGCCGTCTCCGGGGCTTGGCCACGTTCATGCGTTGCAACTACTGCGACAGCGAAGCCCGGGGGACCTGCCGGTTCTGCGGTAGCGGAGTCTGCCGGGATCACATGACGACGCAGCGATCCGTCAGCGGGATCGAGTGCCATGGATCGTATCCTCTCATGA
>WNGN01002272.1_pt1 | contig 12867 bp, 15 predicted proteins | sample 5400561 | NCBI WGS metagenome assembly WNGN01 (sample SAMN13153379, study PRJNA577476) | soil metagenome | isolation source: 115 cm soil or saprolite under Garry oak tree replicate 2 | place: USA:California | collected 2016-06-15
TATCCGGGCGCATCGCGAATTTATTCGGAATAATCTCAGCCGATTCGGCTGGTTCCTGCTCATTTCCGGGATCCACTTTTTCTTTCTCACAACCGCGGATGCCATCATGCGCGGCGCCATCGCCGATCGGCTGATCGCGATGGTCATTTGGAAGTCGATTTTCGTTTTCCTACGCGGGTTTATCACAGGTTGGCTGCTTGCTTCATGGGTTTGCTTGTTCCGGCGCGGCGAGACCGGCCATGTTTATCAACAGGCGTGGATTGAATATTAAAAAGCCTAAACTCTGGTCGTGAATGCGGCGAAAATTACTCGAACCAGCAAATCAAATCTCGCGCTCGCTTTTGTTTCGCTCGGACGGGAACGCCGGGGCGATATCACAACTTTCTATGCCTTTTGCCGCGTGATTGATGACATCGCGGACGATGTCGATCTTAGGACGGAGGAGAAAAGGCGCCGGTTGAACGGGTGGCGGGAATGGTTGCGGAAGGCTCGGCCTGACGAATCCTCATTCGCAGCTGACGTCCGCCAGCTGATGGAGAAGTACGCGCTTACTCCGGAAATGCTCGAGGAGATCATCGCCGGCGTCGAAATGGACCTGAGCATCAAGCGTTACCAGACGTTCGATGAATTGCGGGTCTATTGTTATCGGGTGGCCAGCGCCGTCGGACTAGTTAGCATTGAAATTTTCGGTTACCGCAATCCCGCCTGTAAGGAATATGCCGTCCAGCTCGGGCTGGCTTTGCAGATGACCAACATTATCCGGGACGTCGGCAAAGATCTCCGCGCCGGCCGGATTTATTTGACCCAGGAGGATCTGGCGCGTTTCAATTATTCGGAGAAGGAACTTCAAGATCGGCAATACAACGGTCGGTTTGTGCGGCTCATGCAATTTGAAGCGGAGCGCGCCCGCCACTTTTTCGCGCGCGCGGCCGAAATCTTACCGCGCGAAGATCAACGATCGATGGTGGCGGCGGAGATTATGGCTTCGATTTACCGGGGACTGTTGCGCCGAATGGAGCTGGACAAATTTCGTGTGTTCGAAAAAGAATATGGCCTAAACAAATTGGAAAAGGCCGCCCGGATTGCAACCCAACTGCTCAAACTCTTTTGAATGAGCAGAAAGCGCCATCCGTCTGAGCCATCGAAACCGTAATTATTAATATGAAGAAATACTTAGCATTAGTTTCAGCATTGTTGGTCGCATCCGTAACGTTTGCTCCACTTACCAAGCTCTACGCACTCGGCGAGGAACCCAAGGCGGTTGTGGTATCGCCCGAAGATGCCGCCAAGAAATATCCGATGCCCAAGGGAAAGGATTATCCGGCGGGAATAAACGCGAACAAAGGCTCCGCTACGGCTTCGGGCTTCGTGCAAAGCCCGTACTCCGCCCGGGTCTACGATGCCCGAAAATTGGGACACGGGACGTTGATCCTGGACGAGGGCGTGAACAAACTTTTCCGCAAGCCGTAGTCATTTTCGCGGGGAATAGTTCGTTTTTGGAGCGCAACATTCGTTTTACTTGCGCGTTCAATGGGCTAGCGAAGAGATCATTATGAACAAGAAGCTTTTCACACTGATGTGCGGCGTTTTGCTCGCCGCGTTCGGTCTCTACTCGTGCGATACCCCAACCGGCCAGGGAGCTGCGGCCGGCGCCGGTGCCGGTGCTCTCATCGGCGGTCTCGCCAGCGGTGGTCCGCGCGGCGCTCTAATCGGCGCAGCTGCCGGAGCCGCGACAGGCGCCTTGATTGGCCACGCGATCCAGGAAGATCGGGCTCGCGAATACGGTCCGCCACCGTCGGGAGGTTATCCGTTCGCGACCCGTGCCGGTGGACCGGGAATGTATCGCAGTCCTTACACCGGACGCGTTTATGATTTGCGCGGGGTTCCGCCGGGTGGATTGACGCGCGATGTCGATACCGGCAAGTTATTCCGCAGACCGTAATTTAGGAATTGATTACTTCAGAGACGCGTTGATCCCGCGAGCGCGGATCAACGCGTTTTCTTTTGCAGCGCATCCACCAGTGCCTTCGCTTCGTCTGTCATCCTAAGCAGCTCCGGCCATTGCCGGTGATAATTTTCACCCGGCAATTTGCGCGTTGCGTCAAACCCCATGTGCGAACCGATATTTTGCTCGGTCGGCGCGTGATCGAGGGAATCACTCGGATTTTTGATGACGGTTGTATCGCGCGCAGGATCGGTATTGGCGCAGAGGCGGAACAACACTTCGCTGGTGTTGTGCACGTCGCAGTCTTCGTCCACGACCACGATGTATTTGCTGAACATCATCTGGCCCATGCCCCAGAGTCCGTGCATCACCTTGAACGCCTGATAGGGATACTGTTTCCGAATGCTGACGAAGACAAGATTGTGAAAAACACCCTCAGCCGGCAGCGTCATGTCCACCAATTCCGGAAAATTCATCTTGAACACCGGCAGAAAAATCCGCACGACCGCGTCGCCGATGTAAAAATCCTCCATCGGCGGAATTCCGACGATCGTCGTTGGGTAAACGGGGTCCCGTCGATGCGTGATTGTGGTCAAATGAAAAACGGGATAGTCCTCGACCGCGGTGTAATAACCGGTGTGGTCGCCAAATGGTCCTTCCGGTCGCATCTCCCCTGGTTGGACGTAGCCTTCTAAAACAAAATCGACATCGGCCGGGACTTCGAGGTCGATCGTTTTGCATTGCACCATTTCGATCGATTTGCGCCGCAAAAATCCGGCGAACAAAATTTCATCCAAGCCGTCCGGCAACGGTGCAGTGGCGGCAAACGAAAGCGCGGGATCGCCGCCGAGGGTGACCGCGACCGGCATCCGTTCGTTGCGTTCGTAATAACGTTTGCCGTGGCGCGCGCCCACTTTGTGGACCTGCCAATGCATCGCCGTCGTTCGTTCATCGAAAATTTGCATCCGATACACGCCGACGTTGCGCGCGCCGGTTTCGGGATCGCGCGTGTGCACATTCGCCAGGGTGATGAAGCGGCCGCCGTCATTTGGCCAGCATTTCAAAATCGGCAGGTCGCGCAGCGAAAAATCATCCGCCGGTCCGGTACCGGACTCGATGTTGTGGACGACTTCCTGGCATGCGGCTTCACGCACATTCTTCGGTCGCGCGTGCAGCAGATGAATTCCCTGTTTGAGCAAACTCCAGCCTTCGCGCAGATCGGTCGGCGGTTTTGCTTTGAGAATCAGCTGAATTTCCTGCGCGATCTCATCAATGCTTTCGCGTCCGAGCGCAATCGCGATCCGCTTGCGCGAGCCCATCGTGTTGATCGCCACCGGAAATTTCGAAATTTTCCCATCGACGACAGGCTGCTCGAACAGCAAGGCCTTTCCGCCGCCGGGTGATTTCATCTCGCGGTCGGCCCATTCCGCAATGAGCAAATTGGTGTCGACCGGATCGGCAACGCGGGTCAGCTCGCCCGCTTGTTCAAGCGTTTCGAGAAAATGCCGAAATGAGCGATAAGCCATGTGTGCTCTGGCACTACACTGGCGCGCTCCGCGTTATTACGCGACCAGAATTTATCGATATGGTGGCGCCAAATACTGGAACGACATCACGCGCCCGCTTGAAAACGTGACGGTTCGGTACGGCACCGAAATCGTCGGCGGAATGTAGGAGTAATAGAAAGGGTCGTAGAACGGATCGCCGAAGAAAATGAATGAGCGACCATGATGATGCGTTCGGGCGAATCCGAAGCCGCCGCCAAAACCGCCATAAAATCCCGGACCGTAACCATAATAGGGGTAATATGCTGAGCCGTACGGCGCGGTCCTATTTTCCACATAAATCCAGGTTTCGGTGGGATGGCCGCGCATTTCGCCGACGGCCTTTTGCTCGGGCGAACCCCACGCCAGCCAGACTGCATTCATCGACATGCCAGATCGAATTTGCCCTTGTCGCACCAGCGCCTGATCGCGCGGCGAAAGACTATTGAACATGTCCTGATGCTCGGAAATCCGGTTCTCCACCGTCTCGCAACTTGTTAGGCACAGCCCGACGGCGGCCAAACCTAACAACAAAGTCTTCGAAATTGTCTTCATAAAAAATGATACAGCTGCGACATGGTCAGTCAATTATCCCAGCTCCTTGATTCAACACCGGGAAAACCGTAACGTTGCTTCGCACATGGAAGATCGTTACGGCCATCGCATCTCTTACCTCCGCGTTTCGATCACCGATCGTTGCAACGAGCGTTGCAACTATTGCATGCCCCGCGAGCTCCAGGAATGGCTGCCGCGTGATGAGATTCTCAGCTACGAAGAAACGCTGCGGCTCATTCGGATCGCAGCAGATTTGGGCGTAACAAAAGTTCGCGTTACCGGTGGGGAACCGCTCACTCGCCGCAATGTCGTCGATTTCGTTCGCGAAATTCCAAAAATCCCCGGAATCGCGAGTCTCGGGATTTCGACGAACGGGACGTTACTCACGCGTGAAATTGCGCCGGGACAAACAATGGCGGCGGCATTGCGCAGCGCAGGCGTGCAATCGATCAACGTCTCACTCGACACTTTGGATCAACATCTTTACGCGCAAATTACCGGGCGTGATTTCCACGCGCAGGTCCTGGAAGGGATCGAAGCGGCGATCCAGGCCGGATTCGACCAAATTAAACTGAACACGGTTCTGATGCGCGGTCGTAACGACGACCAATTGGTTCCGCTGATTGAATTCGCGGCTGCCCGCAATCTGATCCTTCGTTTCATCGAGATGATGCCAGTCAGCACCACCGAAGTGTTGAGCGACGAAAATTTCCTTCCGATCGCCGACGCAAAGCGGACGATCGAAAAACGCTTCGGCGATTTGATTCCCGAACCCTCATTTCGAACAAATGGCCCGGCGACGTATTATCAAATCCCCGGTCGTGAACAACGGATCGGATTCATCGGGGCGATGACGAACCTTCACTTCTGCGAAAGTTGCAACAAGCTTCGCCTTACGTGCGACGGCAAGCTGCGGCCGTGCCTCGGCAGTTATCTCGAGTTCGATATCATGAAACCGCTGCGCGCGGGCGCGAGCGATGACGAGTTGCGCCGGTTTTTCATCGATGTGGTCGACCGCAAGCCGGAGCAGCACGATTTCCGGAATAATTATCAGCCGGACCGCAAGATGATTGCCATCGGCGGCTGAGCGATGGAGCGATTGTCTCACATCGGCTCCGACGGCCGCGCCCAAATGGTTGATGTCTCAGCGAAACCGATGAGCACTCGTACCGCCATCGCGAAGGGAAAGATCAAGCTCCAGCGCAAGACGCTCGATCTGATCTCAAAGGATCGGATCGCAAAAGGAAACGTTTTCGCGACCGCGCGCCTCGCGGGAATTCAAGCGGCGAAACAGACCGCGAATCTCATTCCGCTTTGCCACACGCTGCCGTTGAGCGATGTGAAGATCGATATCATGGGCGCAAGCGACAGCGCCGAGGTCACGTGCACCGCGCGCACGGTCGCCCAAACCGGCGTCGAGATGGAAGCGCTTACAGGCGTCTCCATCGCTTTGCTCACCATTTACGACATGTGCAAAGCCGTCGATAAGAAGATGCAGATCGCAGATGTCCGATTAATTAAGAAAACGAAAGTTTAATGCAGATCGTTGTCGGGATTATCACCATTTCGGATCGGGCTAGCGCTGGCGATTACAAAGATCTTGGCGGACCCGCGCTCAAGGAAGTCGCTCAGGAGAATGAATGGCAAGTGCTGTGTGAAGCGGTAATTCCGGACGACGCTACGAAAATTCAGGAAACAGTCCGTTCGTTTTCGAAACAGGGCTGTGGGTTGATTCTGACGACTGGCGGCACCGGGATTGGACCGCGTGACGTCACGCCGGAAGCGATTCGCGCAATCATGCGGGTGGAACTCCCGGGTTTTGGTGAAGTAATGCGCGCCGAATCGATGAAGATTACGCCCAACGCGATTATCTCGCGCAATCTCGCCGCGGTGGTTGATGATTCGCTCGTGATTGCGCTTCCGGGCAAACCGAGTGGTGCCGTGGAATGTCTCGGGTTTGTCGCCGGCGCAATTCCGCATGGCGTCGCGGTCGCGCAACGTGCGCCGACTTCGTGTTGATTGTGAATCTGGCGGAGAAGAGGTAGGGCGATTGACCCCAATCGATCCGAGCCGGATTGGCGTTTGCGGGCGGTTCGGTGAACCGCCCCTACCTGGTTGGCGATCTTTCAATCAGGAAACGTCAGCAGCTGCATTAACTGTTTTCCATGTTCGGTGAGATGCGCATGAGTCGTCGGCCCGGTAGCGATGCCATCCGTTAGGTAAGACGCATTAAGCGAGCTTGGTTTCACATAAACAATCTCCGGCTGTTTCACCTTCAGCTCGCTCGGCTCGATTTTGAGCGGCAACCCGCTCCGCGCAAAGCTAACGGTCCAGGATCGCGCCTCCGCGGTTTCGCTTACCATCCAGGGGTAAAGGTTTGGAAGTTCGAAGTGACGCGATTTAGGCAGCGCTACTTTATAAAAAATCTCTTCTTCGCCGAGAAATTGCGGAATCGTGAGCGATGGATTTTCGCGCAACTTCAAGTAGAGCCGCGCAATATTGAGCCCGACCAGATTGATCCCGTTGTAAATGCCGTGGTGGTTCGGATCGTTTTCGTGGAGGAAGGAATTGTACCATTCCTGGAAGTTGTGGTCGAGCATCAGGTTCAACTCCAAGTGCAAATGCGCCCGCTCGCGATTGATTCCCGCTCCAGTGTAACCCATCACCGCGATCTGCTGACCGCGATGCACCGCGTCTCCGGTTCGGACGTCAATTTTACTGAGATGCCCGTAGAGACTGAAATAAGGCGAGCCGCCCCAGCGATGTTCGATCACGATGTACTTCCCGTAGTTTGAGTAACCGGGAACCGAATTCGTGTAGACCACTTTGCCGTCGGCGATCGCGCGCACTTCGTCGAACGGTTCGCCATGCTCATCGCGATGAAGACAGCGAATGTCGATGCCTTCGTGAAAGCGGGTGTAAACAACACCGGCGCGCGTCTGCTCCGGATCGCGCACGAAACCGTATTGGCCGCCTTCCCACGGCGTCGATTTTTCACCGCCGTAATCGCGCTCGACGTATTGATAGAAGTCCGGCCCGCCACCGCGAAAAATCGCGTCATTGTCGGTCGGCAACGCCAGATCGATAGTCGCCGTTTCTGTTTGGGCCACGGCCATCACTTGAAACGAGCAGACCACGATCAGGATGACTAATATTGAACGCATCCGAATTAGCGTTTTCGTTTTTGTCCGATCAGTCGCCAGTCCTTTTTCATCAACTCGATGTCGGCTTTGGTCAGTCCGGATGCGATATAAATCCGGCCGTCGGAAACGCGGCGGTCGATCTGCAATTCCGTGATCGACCGGCCATTGATCAGGACAAAAAGCAAACCGCCACGCCGCTCGATGCTGAGCGCGTCGAGCGCGAGACGGCCGTGTTCATCCAGTTCAAAGAGCGCGCCGTAATTTCCATCGCCAGCCGAGTATGGATAAAAGGCGACCACGTCGCGTTCGGACAAGCGCGGCATGCGCTCGATCGCGACCTGTTTTCCGGAAAACAATGCGCGAACCGAGCTGGAGAAGACGGCCGTATCGTTTGGGTTCGCTTCCGCGTGGACGCGAAATATACAATGTTGCTCTTTACCCGCGACGGAAACGGCGAAAAGTGCCAGAATCAGACTCGCGAAAATGGATTTCATGATCGATTGATAACGCTACCTTTTCGTGTTTAACCCGTCGATGATTCGTCTCGCCATCATTTTTTCGATCCTGCTCGCCTCGGCCGCTGGTCTGCCGGCGCAGGAAACCGGGCCGGAGCCTTCGGCCGCACCAGAAACAAGGCCGTCGGTAGCGGCGACCCCGGTTCCGACGCCGACACCGATTACAACCACAACTCTGAAGAAGCGAGGCCTCTTCGGCCGCATCCTGCATCCGTTTTCCTCATCCGAAGTGCTGCCAAAATACAACGATCGCAAACTGCGCGGATTGATTCTCGACCTCCAGGTCTCACCCCAGCCGGTGCGGCTCTCGGAGGTTCGACAAATGGAAGTCAAAGTGACCGTGACCAACATGGGCAACCACATGATCCCGCTCGATTTCCCGACCGATCAACGAATCGAGATTCAATTGCTCAATGCCGCCGACGCCGTCCTGACCAAATGGTCTGAGAACCACGCCATTAAAGACAAGCCCGGAACTATTCTAATCAATCCGGGGGAGCACGTCGAATACAAGGAAAACATCGCGACCCGCGATCTGACACCAGGCCGAGTCTTTACCGCCGACGTTTTTTTTCCGAAATATCCCGAGCTTCACGTCCGGCAGAAATTTCTGACCGAGCCGTAGGTGGAAAAGGTGGATCGAGCAGTCCCTTGTCCGCCGACGGACGGACTCGTCCCGTAGCGAGCTCGATGTTATAAATGTCGGCGAAGCGAGTAGCTTTAGCATCGCTCGCGGGGCGGCCGATCCACCATGAAACTTTTCAGCGATTACCATACCCATCCGCAAGGACATCGCGTTCAACCGTATTCGCGAGAACTCTTGCAGTCGTGGGTCGACAGCGCTCGCGCCCGCGGTTTGAACGATATTGCGTTTACCGATCACGACCGTTTCCATGCCGGGATCGATTTCGATGAAATCGACAAATTGCGCGCGGTGAATCCCGATCTGAAGATTCGTGCCGGTATCGAGCTGGATAACGATCCGCAAACGTCAGCAGCTGGACGGAGATGGGTCGAAAAGAATTGGGACAAACTTGATTTCGTTCTCGGCTCAGTCCACTACCTCGATGACCCGACACAAATGTTCGACAGCGTGCCTGACGGTGCGGGACAGTTTGTCGGGCGCAGCATCGACGAGATTTATGAGGACTACTTTCATCGGGTGCGTGACATCGCCGCGACAGGTCTGGTCGATTGTCTATCGCATCTTGATCTGATTAAGATCCACGGACACCGGCCTTGCGGCGACGTTCAATCGATCATCAACGAGACTCTCGATTTCATTCGATCGCGCAATCTTGCCATCGAACTTTCAACCGCCGGCTGGCGCAAACCGGTTGACGAACTTTATCCGAGCGGTCGCATCATCGAGCTCGCGATCAAAAAAGGAATTGCGTTTACAACTGCGTCCGACGCGCATTCACATGTGCAGCTCGCCGAAAATTTCGACCGGCTGGCCGGGAAGGTGTCGATCTTGGGAGTGCGCGAAGTTTGTGTTTACGACAAGCACAAGCGCTTAATCAAAAGATTGTAGGGCAGGCGGGGTGCCTGCCCTACAATTCTCGGAATGACAGACGTTCCCACCCGCTGGTATTCGCGTCCTGGTATTTGGTTTTGGGTCGTTATCACGCTCGGAGCCGCGCTGCGTTTTTATCTGGTCGTTTTCACGGAGGGAACGCAAGACGTCGCGATTTGGGAGCGCCACGCCCGTGATGTGCGCGACCATGGACTGATCGGTTATTACCACGGCGACCCTTCGGCGAATCATCCGCCATTCATCACCGAAGTAGAGTCGCTCTTTCTGCGCGCAGCAGAAAAAAGCGGTGTTCCGTTTCGAATTTTCTTGCGCGCGCCGTTCGCAATGCTCGACGCGGTGACGGCTTTTCTCTTGCTCTTATTGCTAGGCGCAAGCCAATGGCGCTTTCTAAGCGCTGCGGTTTACTGGTTGAACCCGTTGTCGATTATTTTCTCTGCCTATCACGGCAACGCCGATTCAGCGGTTGCTTTCTTTTTGGTGCTTTGTGTCTGGCTATTGTCGAACGACAAATTGCTCGCGGGCGCGATTGCCCTGGGAGTGAGTTTGTGGATCAAACTCCCGACGGTGCTGGCGATTCCAGCGCTGTTCTTTTTCATTTCTAATTGGCGTCGGCGATTTGTATTTTTAACGGTCGCCGCAGTCGCCGCGCTCGCGACCTACGTTCCACCGTTAATTGAGGATCCGGCCATTGTTTGGCAAAACGTTTTCGGTTATCGCGCGCAAATCTTGCACACCACCGCTGGCGTCCCGGCGTGGGGACCTCGCCTGCTTTTATTTTCGGTCATCGCCGCGCCGCAAAACTGGCCGGAGCCGTTGCACGCCCCGATCTTACTTTTTCTTGCGAATAGTTGGCTAATTGCGGTGGCGCTTGCGCTCCTGATCACCTGGCTGCGCCGTTCCGTGGGCAGCGTGACCGAACTTTGCGCCACGATTGCCGGCATTTACATCGTGGTGCTCGCATTGAGCGACGGCTTTTCTTTCCAATATTTTGCCTGGTCGCTGCCGTTTTGGTTCTTTTTCCCACGCTGGTTCTTCATTCCTGCGATTATTCTCGCCGGCGGATACATTTATTTTTTGTATTGGTATCTGTGTGGCAACCCCTGGTTGATCGGTAAATGGGACTTTGCCGGCCGTCCTTATTGGCCTTTTCTCATCGTCGCGCTTCGCAACGCTGCCTATCTGCTCTTTTGTGCCGGCGCGATCTGGTTTTTGATCTCGACTACAGTCCAGGCATTCCCAAACCGCCGGTGATCTTTTTCATTTCAGATTGAGCCAGCCCTTTGCCTTGCTCAATCGCCTGTTGCACGCCGCTCAAAACAGCTTCTTCCAGAAATTCGGCATCGCTTGGATCGATAATTGCCTGATCGATCTTGATTGAGAGAATTTCGCCGGCGCCGTTGGCAGTCACTTTTATTTTTCCGCCCGCTGCGGTTACTTCGACGGTTTTTTCTTCAAGCTCAGCCTGGGCCTTGGCCATTTGGGCCTGCATCTGCTGCGCCTGTTTCATCAATTTGTTGAGATTCATCGTCGTGAATTCAGGATCTGATCTGGCCTTTAAACATCTGCAGCGCCTCGCGAATCAGCGGATCGTCTGTGTAATTCTCGGATGCATTTTCGCCCGCCGGTTGCACTTTTGGTAAGAGATTTTCCCGGACAGTTATTTTCAGCGTCCAATCTTTGCCGCTGACTTCGCGCAACAGCGTTTCGATGAGTTTGCGGTTGGTCGCCGTGCTCAAAATATCCATTGGCGATTTTTGATCAGGCGAAAATCCGAGGACGAAATGGCGGCCTGCGCTCGGTAGGACGTGCGCGACTGCGGCTGAGTTTCGCACGAACGCCTTCTGAGTTGGAATTTTTGCAAAGGCGCGCTCCCAGATTTTTTCGACGTCGTTGTTACCATCCGCTGATTCAGCGACTCGCGGCGCTCTTTGTTCGCCGTTGTCAGCAGGGGACGCAGCCGACACGGCTGCCACTACAGAAGACTGCTTCGCGCTGCTCTCAGGCGCGGCGGCTAACGTTTTTTTTTCCGTAGACGTTTTTCCGTCGCGCAGCTCGCCCAGTCTTTCGATCACTTCATCAAGCGTGGCCTGGTTCAAACTTTGGATTGCTTTAATGATTGCCACTTCGAAATGCAGTTTCTTGTTCGGCGCCCATTTCATTCGGCCCTCCGCTTGGGCGAATTGGTCGATCAAATCGAGGAGCCGATCGTTCTCGATCAATTCGGCCTGGGCTGCGAGCGCTTTCTGCGTTTCAGGATCGACATCTTCCTGGAGCGCATCCGGCTTGGCCTTAAACACAAGCAGATCGCGGAGATAACTGATCAAATCCGACATCAGCCGCATCATGTCTTTGCCGGCTTCGCACTGCTGATAAAGAACATCGAGCGCGGGTGCGGTCTCGCTGCGAAGAATTTTACCCATTAGATCGACCACGGTTTGCTCGCTGGTGAATCCGAAGACGTTGAGCACGTCGTTCTCGGCAATCTTTTCGCCGCAAAACGCAACCAGCTGGTCGAGCATTGATTCGGCATCCCGCAATCCGCCTTCCGCGCCGCGCGCGATTGCGTGCGCGGCTGCCGGCTCGAGCGTGATTTTTTCTTTTCCGGCGATGAATTGGAGATGATCGGCAATCAATTTTGCCGGGATCCGATGGAGATCGAAGCGCTGGCAGCGACTCACGATCGTCGGCAGAACTTTTTGCGGTTCGGTCGTCGCAAAAATGAATTTCACGTGGGGTGGCGGCTCCTCCAGCGTTTTCAAAAGCGCGTTGAACGCGGCCGCGGTGAGCATATGCACTTCGTCGATGATATAGATCTTGTAGCGCGATTTGGATGGCGCGTAGCGCACGTTTTCGCGCAGCTCGCGCACTTGCTCGACGCCATTGTTGCTTGCGCCGTCGATCTCGAGGACATCGAGGCTGTTGCCGGCCGCGATCTCGCGGCAATTGTCGCACGTGCCGTCCGGGTTAATGGTGGGCCCCTTCACGCAATTGAGCGCTTTTGCCAAAATGCGCGCGGTCGAAGTTTTGCCGATGCCGCGCGGCCCGACGAACAAATAAGCGTGCGCCAGCCGGTTCTGCGCGACGGCGTTCTTGAGCGTGCGCGAGACGTGCGATTGTCCGACGAGATCGTCAAACGTCTGCGGTCGATATTTTCTGGCGAAAACCTCGTAGCTCACACAGTCAGTCTAAATGCGTTGCTTCGTTCGCGAAATGCAAAAGCTGACTTGAATAAATTTTTCAGCTCGAGACAAACGCCGGGCTTTGGAGTTGCTCGCCCGTTTTGTGGGCCAATGCAGTTCGCGTCCCCGAAAAAAGAAAGTTCGGCTTGACTGCATGTAATCTATACGTTACTTTTTGTCGTGTTTAAAATACTCCACGTTGAACGGCGAGTGACGGTTGGCTCCTTGTTCAACCGCACTTCCCGCAATCAACTCGCATCCTGATCGCATTGCTGCCGGTGCCGGCAAATCTCGTCCTGGTAGTTCTGATCATTCGGACGATTCGCAAGCTCGATGAGTTTCTGCGGCAAGTGCACCTGGAAGCAGTGGCGATCGGGTTCCTGCTTACCGGCCTGGCTGTTTTTGTCTACGGCTACCTTGAGCGAGCAGATGCCGTTCGCCCGCTTAAT
>WNGN01002739.1_pt1 | contig 12862 bp, 13 predicted proteins | sample 5400561 | NCBI WGS metagenome assembly WNGN01 (sample SAMN13153379, study PRJNA577476) | soil metagenome | isolation source: 115 cm soil or saprolite under Garry oak tree replicate 2 | place: USA:California | collected 2016-06-15
GCGGCCGCGGTCGCGCTCGAGGTGCAGAAGATCTACGCCGAGATGGACATCGTCGCCCGCGTCAGGCGCCTCGGCCCCGTGCTGCAGGCCGCGCTGGGGCGGCTCGCGGCGCATCCGCTGGTCGGCGACGTGCAGGGGACCGGCCTCATCCTCGGCATGGAGCTGATGCGCGACGGCGAAAAGCGCATTCCGTTCGACGCCGCGCTCAACGTCGGCGCGCGGGTCGACGCCGCGGCGAGAAGCCACGGGCTGATCCTGCGCGTGGTCGGCGACCGCCTGGTGTTCGCGCCGCCGCTGGTGATCGAAGCCGCCGAGATCGAGGAAATCGGCGAGCGGCTCGAGCGCGCGCTGGACGACGTGGCCGCGGAGCTCAGGAGCGAAGGCGCGTGGGGATGAGCATGTAGCCCGGATTGAGCGCCAGCGAAATCCGGGGCCGGCTGGCCGCAAGGATATCCCGGATTTCGCTCCGCTCAATCCGGGCTACTGCGTGCTTAAGCTGGAGAGGCGAGGGGCTTTCCCTTCTCCACGACATAGGTGATCAGAATTCTCGACTTGGCGTCGCCCGGCTTGCCGCCCGCATGCGGCGTCTCGGGCGGGATTTGGAAGCCGTCGCCTGTTTTGAGCATGCGGGTCGGTTGACCTTGTATGGGAAGCTCGAAGCCGCCTTCCAGGACATAGGCGGATTCGACACCCGGATGCGTGTGTCGCCCGACCGGCACTCCCGGCTCTATTGTCGCTTCCACGAGGATCGTCACATAGCCCGGCACCGGACCGTCTGTCTGGGATAGAATCTTGCGCGTGACGCCGCCCGTCGCTGCGGGCGGCGCACCCTGGGCCGACGCTTCGGTGGCAACAAACTCGGTAATTCCGCAGATCGCGCACGACGCAAAACCCGCGAATCCTCGTCGTGTCAGCATGACGCTCTCCCTGCCTGTGCCCGGATCACCAGCCCGAGCTTTCCTGACGCAAATCGTAAGCCTTCCACGGTTGGGCTGACAAGGTGAAAAGCCTGGGGCGCGTGATCACCGGCGGGCTCGTAGCGCGTAGCCCGGATTGAGCGCCGGCGAAATCCGGGACTGGGCTCGTTGCAAGGATTTCCCGGATTTCGCTCCGCTCAATCCGGGCTACCGCTACCGGTTGAGCCACCTCCTTGCAAACCCGAGCAGGCCCTGCGGCATGAAGATGACCATGGCGATGAAGATGATGCCGACCGGAATCAGGTAGTACTCGGTGAAGAAGCGCGAGAACAGCTCGCGCAGCAGGAAGAAGAAGGCCGCTCCCGCCACCGGCCCCACGAGCGTCCCCATTCCGCCCATGACGTTGAAGACGACGACCTCGCCCGACACCAGGAAGAAGACGAAGTCCGGCGCGGCGAACTTGTTCTGGAGCGCGTAGAGCACCCCGGCCAGCCCCGCGAAGAGCCCGGACAGCATCACCGCGACGATCTTGTAGCGCTCGACGTGGTAACCGATCGCGCGGGTGCGCGGCTCGTTCTCGCGGATCGACTGGAGCACCATCCCGAACGGCGACTGGGTGATCCGACGCAGCCCGAGGTACGAGACGGTCACGACGGCGAGGACGAACCAGTGGAGCGTCACCGGCGTGAACCGGGCGGACACCACGCCCGGGATGGCGAAGGCCGGCTGGCTGAAGCCGAGGCCGTTCTCGCCGCCGGTGACCTCCGTCCACGTGAAGATGATGACGTAGAAGATCTGCGAGAAGACGAGCGTCGTGATCGCGAAGTAGATGTCGCGCAGGCGCGTCGAGAAGTACGCGACGAAGACCGCGACCGCGCCCGCCCCGACGAGGCCGTAGAGGATCGCGAGCCAGAGATTCGGCGGCCGCACGGTGAGGAGGGCCGCGGCGGCGCCGTACATGCCGAGCCCGAAGAACGCGGAGTGGCCGAACGACACCATCCCCGTGTAGCCGATCAGGAGGTCGAGCGACATCGCGAGCAGCCCCCAGATCAGGATCTCGGTCACGAAGCGCCGCCAGAACTCCGGGAGCACGAGCGGGGCGACGACGAGCAGAGCCAGGACGACGGCGAAGCCGATCCAGTAGCCCGCCGCCGATCTCGTCATTTGGGCGTCGGGACGAAGAGGCCCGTGGGCCGGAACAGCAGGGTCAGGATCAGGACGACGAACGAGACGATCACCGCCTGGGCCGGGCTCACCCAGATCGACGCGAAGGCCTCGAGCAGGCTCAGGAAGATGGCGGCCAGGATGGAGCCGCCGAGGTTGCCCATGCCACCCACGACCACGACGATGAAGGCGCGCAGGATGAAGTCGAGTCCCATGGCGTGGTTCACCCCCGTGAGGGGGCCGAAGAGGACGCCGCTCGCCGCGGCCATCGCCGCGCCGATCGCGAAGACCACCGTGTGCACCAGCGGCACGGGGATCCCCATGGCAGCGGCCATGACCCGGTCCTGCGTGGTGGCGCGGATCCAGATCCCGTACTTCCCGTACTTCATGAAGAGCCAGAGCCCACCGATGATGGCCGCCGAGAGCACCGCGACCAGCAGGCGATACCACGGGTACTCGAGGTAGAAGAGCGAGAAGTGCCCGGTGATGGGCTCGTTGATCTTGCGCGGCACGGGCCCGTACTGCCAGAGCGCGTAGTTCTGGAGCACCAGGGACAGGCCGAACGTGGCGAGGATGGTCGTGAGCGGGTCGCGGCCGAGCAGGGGCCGCAGCGTCGTCGTCTGGATCACGGCCCCGAGCAGGCCGATCCCCATAACGGCGGCGCCGAGCGCAAGCCAGAAATTCCCGGTGGTGAGGAACACCGTGCTCCCCAGGTACGCGCCCAGCATGAAGAGCTCGCCGTGGGCGAAGTTGACGACGTCCATGATCCCGAAGATCAGCGTGAGGCCCGAGGCGACCAGGGCCAGGATCATCCCGGTGACGATGCCGTTGATGACCTGGATCAGGAGCAGATCGAACGGGATCGTCACGCTACACTCCCAGGTACTGGTGGATGACCGCGTCGTTCCGCCGGAGGTCGGCCGCGGGCGCGTGATGGCGCACCACACCTTTCTCCATGAAGTACACGCGGCTTGACACTTCGAGGGTCAGTCGCACGTTCTGCTCGACGAGCAGGATCGCCACCCCGTCGCCGTGGAGGACGTCGATGATCTCGTGGATCTGGGCGACCATGCGGGGCATCAGACCCTCGGTCGGCTCGTCGAGGAGGATGATCTTGGGCTCGAGCATCATCGCCCGCGCGATCGCGAGCATCTGCTGCTCGCCGCCCGAGAGCGTGCCACCCGCCTGGTTGCGCCTCTCCCGCAGCACAGGGAAGCTCCCGTAGACCTTCGCGAGCAGGGCGTCGCGCCGCTCCGGCGGCACGCCGGGCCGGTCGAGCCCGGTCCGGAGGTTCTCGAGGACGGTCAGAAGCCGAAAGATGCGACGGTCCTCCGGCACGTAGGCGATGCCGAGCCGGGCCAAATGATACGGCGCCGCGCCGGCGACCGAGCGCCCCTCGAAGGTGATCGTGCCCTCCGAGGGCCGGACGAGCCCCATGATGGTCTTGAGGGTCGTGCTCTTGCCGACGCCGTTCCTGCCGAGGAGGCCGACCACCTCGCCCTGGCCCACGTCGACCGACACGCCGTGCAGGATGTGCGACTTCCCGTAGTAGGTGTGGACGTTCTGGACGGACAGCATCAGGTCTTCAGATAAACTTCCTGGACGCGGGGGTTGGCCTGGATCTCGGCCGGCGTGCCCTCCGCGACCACCTCGCCGTAGTGCAGCACGGTGATGGTGTGGGCGAGCCCCATCACCACCTCCATGTCGTGCTCGACGATGAGGATCGTGAGGTCGGTCGCGATCTGGCGGATCAGCTCCACCGTCGCGCGCGTTTCGCTCACGCTCATGCCGGCCGTCGGCTCGTCGAGGCAGAGCAGCTTCGGCTCGGTGGCCAGCGCAATCCCGATCTCGAGATGCCGCTGCTCGCCGTGAGAGAGGTTGGCCGCCAGCTCCTCTTCCTTGTCGCCGAGCCCCACGGCGTCGAGCACGGCCCGAGCCCGGTCGATCACGTCGACGAACGCGCGGTGGTGGCGGACCAGGCTCCAGCTGTGGTGGCGCGACTGGGCGGCGATGCGGACGTTCTCGAGGACGGTCGCGCCGGGCAGGATGTTGGTGATCTGGTACGACCGCGCGATCGCCTTCTGGGAGATCCGGTGCGGTGGTAGCCCGGTGATGTCCTCGCCGTCGAAGACGATGCGGCCGCTGGTCGGGCGGAGCACGCCGGTGACGCAATTGAAGAAGGTCGACTTGCCGGCGCCGTTGGGGCCGATCATGGCGCGGATCTCGCCGCGAGGCACGGCGAGGGTCACGTTGTCGAGGGCGGTCAGCCCGCCGAAGCGGACCGTGAGGCTCTCGGTCCGGAGGATCGGAGGCCGGACGGCCCCCCGCCCATTGCCGTGCGGGGGACCGTGCTCCGGCAGTCGGTCCGGCGTCACGCCTTGGAGAATGTGCAGGCGGGCGGGACGACCGTCTTCTCCTTGGGAATCACCTCGATGAGACGGTGCTTGTTGTCCTTGATCTCGAAGATGAACTCGCGCAGGAACGCCTGGTGGTCCTCCTTGCGGAGGGTCTTGTCGCCCTGCGGGAAATCGTCACTCTCCTTGACGTCCATGCCCTCCAGCGCCTCGATCAGCTTCATCGTGTCGTCACGCCCGCGGAACCCGGACCTCTGCATGCCGAGCTTGAGAAAGTTCATCGCCTCGAAGTTCGATTGGACGTAGCGGTCCGGAAGCGGCCCAGACGGGTCGATCTTCTTGAGAGCCGCCACCGCCTCGTCGAAGAACTTCTTGTGGTGCGGCGTGTTCAGCGGGGGGTCGAGCACGGGCACGTAGCGGTTGATCCCGACGAACCCCTCGATCTTGTGGCCGAGGGCGGGCAGGTGGGTGGACTCGGCGATGGCGCCGTCACCGGCGAACTTGTACTTCCGCGTGAGGCCGAGATCGTAGGCTTGGGTGGCCAGGACCACGGCGTTGGCGCCGAAGAAGATGCCGAAGAAGCCGTCGAAGTTTCCGCTGACCTTGGAGAGGAACGGCGTCATGTCGGCCGTCCCCAGCGGGATTCCCGTTCCCCCGACCACCTCGCCGCCCAGCTTCTTGATCTGCTCGACGTAGGCGTCGCGGGTGGACTGGCCCCACGCGTAGTCGAGATACGCGATGTGCCACTTCTTCCCCATCTTGTTGACGAGGTAGTGGGCGAAGGCCACCGCCTGGGCGGGGGCGTAGTCGAACGGCCGGAACACGTAGCGGCTGCACTTGGTTGTCGTGATCGTGGTGTCCAGGCAGACGCCAACCATGAAGACCGTGCGGTGCTCGTCGAACACCGGCATGCAGGCCAGGCACACGTTGGAGAGGTAGCCGCCCTCGGCCACGTCGACCTTGTCCTCCACGAGCAGCTTCTCGACCTTCCGGCGGCCGACGTCGGGCTTGGACTCGTAGTCGGCTACGACGGCCTCGAGCGGCCGGCCGTTGACGCCGCCCGCCTTGTTGATGCGGTCGATGCCCATCATCGAGCCCACGAGCGCGGTCTTCCCGCCCGCCGCTGCCACTCCGGTGAGCGGTTGCATGATCCCGATCTTGTAGGGCTTTGCCTGGCCGAACGCTTCGCGCCACGGCGCGGGGACCAGCATGGTCGCGCCGAGCGCGCCGGCAGTCGCGGCCGAGAGCCCGAGGAAGCGGCGCCGCGTGGTCTTGCCGCTGCACCAGATGTCCTTCGCCCAGGGTTCGCCCTGCCAACGTTCGGCCATGGTGTCCTCCTCAGCGCGCGAAAATGCGTCGAATCGACCCGAGGATTGCCTTTTATAAACTAATCGGTCGGACCGCGCAAGGGGTGCCGGGCTCAGAGCGTTCCCGGGTACGCCCCGCCGTCGATGAGGAAGTTCTGCCCTGTAACGAAGCCCGCGTGCGCGCTGCAGACGAAGGCGCAGAGCTCACCGAACTCCGCAGGATCGCCGAAGCGGCCGGCGGGGTTGGCCCGGTAGCGGTCACGCACGACCTCCTCGACAGTCCGGCCGCTCGTCTTCGCCTGGATGGCGATGGTCGAGCGCAGCCGGTCAGTGTCGAAGGGCCCCGGGAGGAGGTTGTTGATCGTGACGTTGTGGCCGACGGTCTTGCGCGCGAGCCCCGCGACGAAGCCCGTGAGCCCGGTGCGCGCTCCGTTCGAGAGCCCCAGGATGTCGATGGGGTGCTTCACGGCGCTCGACGTGATATTGACGATGCGGCCGAAGCGGCGAGCGATCATGCCGTCCACGGTCGCCTTGATGAGGAGGATCGGCGTGAGCATGTTCGCGTCGAGCGCCTTGATCCAGGTGTCGCGGTCCCACTCGCGGAAGTCGCCGGGCGGCGGACCGCCCGCGTTGTTGACGAGGATGTCGGGCGCCGGGCACGCGGCGAGCAGCGCCGCGCGCCCGGCCTCGGTCGTGACGTCGCCGGCGACGGCGGTCACGCGGACGCCCGTGGCGTCGCGGATCTCTTTCGCGGCCGCCTCGAGCACGTCCTTCGTGCGGGCCATCATCGTGATGTTCACGCCCTCGCGGGCGAGCGACATGGCGCACGCCTTTCCCAGCCCGCGGCTCGAGGCGCAGACGATCGCATTCCGGCCCCTGATCCCGAGGTCCATCGGCCCCTCCTCTGCGAGTCGCCCCTGTCTACACCAGCTACGTGGTGGCTGGGAGACCCGCGGCAACGATCGCGCGGCGAATCGCCTCGCGCTCCGTGGCGCTGACGGGGGTGAGTGGCGGGCGCACGTGCGCGGCGGGGATGCGGCCGAGGAGCACGAGCGCCTCCTTCATGCGGTTGTGCATGTCGACGAACGGCGGCGCGTAGAAAACCCTCACCAGGGGGTCGAGACGGTCGTTGATCCACCGTGCGCCGTCCACGTCCCCCTTCTGGCACGCCTCGAAGAGCTCGGCCTGGAGGTCGGCGACGACGCTCCCCATTCCCGAGATCGTGCCGTCGGCGCCGAGCAGGAACGTCGCCATGAGCGACATCGTGAAGGCCGAGAGCATCGCGACGGGGCGCCCGGTCGCGCGCAGCGCTCGGAGGTTCGCCTCGAACGCGACGATGTCGTTCGACCAGTCCTTGACCGCGCAGACGTGAGGGATCTCGGCGAGTCTCGCGAGCGTCTCGGGGCTGTAGCCGATCCCGGAGGCTGGCGGGTACTCGAAGACGATGATCGGCAGGTCAGCCTTCGCGGCGATCTCGGAGAAGTGGCGCAGGACCATCTCGGGCTTCTCCTGGGCGCCCCACATGAAGAGGGTCGGCGGAAAGACGAGGACCCCCGCCGCGCCCTCGGCTCTGGCATCGCGAGCGAGCGCGACTGCCTCCTGCGTGCCGTCAGAATAAACACCCGCGACGACTGGGCACCGGGTGCCCACCTCGTCGAGCGCGATCGCGAGGGCGCGCGTGCGCTCCTCGCGTGAGAGCGAGGAGACCTCGGCGGCGTGGCCGTTGGCGACGATCCCGGTGACGCCGCGGGTGTCGGCGAGCCAACGGAGGTGCTTCCGGTAGGCCGGCTCGTCGATCGCGAGGTCGGCCGTGAACGGCAGGAGGTTCGCGGGCATGATTCCTGAGAGGCGAAGGCGCTCACGCATGGTCGGCTCCCTCATGTCCACTTATGCCGCGCCTCGGTGGAGGGATCGGTCTCGTCCCCGAGCCTACTTCTTCGGGGGGGCCGCTGATGGGGGCCGGATACCGGAGCCCCCGCGAGGGGGGTTAGCAAGGGCCTGGGGGCTCACCGGCTGCTGCGGCTGATAGCCTCTCTTCTCTGTGGGTCCGGCCGACCGCGGGGGCAGGGGCTGATACCTTTCACGAACTCGTGCAGGCGAAGCCATCCAGATACCTCCGGCTCGATCTTACTCCTGAAATTCCAAGAACTCGATGGTACGGATAACCTCCCCTCGGATCCATACGCCGCGATTCATCGGCACTGGCTGCCATGGGCCGTCGTCCTCGACCTTGTAGAGCTGCTCGAGAAACAGGTCTCGCTCCGCTGCGTCCGAGGAGGCGAACGAGCGGGCGCTGAAGACCCCGCCTACCGTGGAGCCATCCGCGAGAGTGATCAGCACCCAGGATCCCGTCGAATGGCCGAAGACAAAGTCCCACGCCGTCGGAACCGGGTGGACGGTGTAGATGCCATAGCGCGCTAGGAGCCGACGGACCATGGCCCGTTGGCTGAGTAGCCCGTTGGCCACTCCGAACGCGACTGGGGAAACGAGGAGAATGAAGAACCAGGTGAGCGCAGCCATCCATGGCTGCGCCAGCAGCCCGGCCCGTACCGAGAGCAAATAGATGAGCCATGACCAGAATGCGTAGTTCAAAGCGCTCAAAGTTAGGAACCTCACCCACGCCCGGTCCGCACGGTCCTCGCGCCGTCGGAGGAAGAGGTGTAGGACCATCTCCCAGATGAATCCAGGAATGAGGAACGCGACCGTGAAAAACACGGCGTCGAAGGAGGTGAAAATCATCGACGGGTCTTCCTTGGACTCTATCGCTACGCTGACGGCACATTCAATGTCACGAGATCGATACGGTGCTCAAGGGGGCAACTTCGCGTCGGCACGATCGCGCGCCTGTCCATAGCCATCGCTCGTCGCAGAGGGCGAAGAGCTCGCGCCGGTCGCTCACGTGAGCCTCGGAAGGACCTCGTGCGCGATGCGCTCGACCTGCTCGGGCTCGTAGCGGTAGGGGATCAGGACGATCCGGTCCACCCCCGACGCGACGTGGGCGCGGAGCTGCGTCACGCACTCCTCGGCGCTGCCGCGGATCGCGTGCTCGATCGTCGACTCGCTCCAGGCGGCGACGTCCCACTCCGTCTCGAGCCATCGGCGCATCGGCGTCTCGGTCTCCTCGCGGGAGCGGCCGACGTAGATCGCGAGCTGGTTGGTGCCCGTGAGCGTCTTCGGGTCGCGCCCGGCCTCGCGGGCGAAGCCCACGATCTTCTCCCACGACTTCCGGTAGCTCTCGGGCGTGTAGAAGTAGGTGAGCCAGCCGTCGCCCATCCGGGCGACGCGCCGAAGGACGGCGTCCACGTAGCCGCCGATGAGGATGGGCGGGCGGGGCTGCTGGACGGTACGGGGCCGCATGACGGCCTCGCGCAGATTGAACTCGTCCACGCGGAGAGTCACGCGGTCCTCGGTCCACAGGCGGGTCAGGATCTCGAGGTTTCGCTCGAAGAGGCGCCCGCGCTGCTTGAAGGGCACGCCGACGGCGTCGAACTCGCGCGCGTACCAGCCGGCGGCGACACCGAGGATGAGCCGGCCGTGAGAGATCGCGTCGAGCGTGCCGAGGGCCTTCGCGGCGAGCGTCGGGTTCCGCAGCGGGAGCACCAGCACGCCCGTGCCGAGCTTGATCCGGCGCGTGCGCGCGGCGAGCGCCGTGAGGACGCCCACGGCGTCGAGGATCGGGAAGGCGGGCTCCACGCCGAGGATCACGTGGTCCCAGGCCCAGAGCGACTCGAAGCCGAGCGCCTCGGCGCGCTCGGCGTACGCGTAGAGCGCGTCCACGTCGGGCGTGTCGCGCGGGCCGACGAAGTTCCTGAGCGCGAGCCCCCAGTGCATTGCAGCGCTCAGCCGAGGAACCGCCGCTCGGGATCGAGCGCGCGCAGCCTCTCCAGCTCCTCGGCCGACGGCGGCTCCGTCGTCTCGACGCGCGGCGCTTCCGGCAGCTCGAAACCAGTGTGCTCGCGGATCGTGGCCACGGAGACGCCGGGGTGGACCGCCTCGATCCGCATGCGCCGCGATTCCGGATCGAAGCCGAGGATCCCCAGCGTCGTGACGACGCGAGAGACGCCGCCGAAGCGGAGCCCGGCCTGGTGCCGTGAACCGTCGCCGCGGAGCCACCCCGGGCTCGTCACGAAGTCCACGCGCTCGACGAAGCGGCGACGCTCGTGCGGCGTGACGATGATGACCTCGCGGCAGAGGGAAGCGATATCGTTGGCGCCGCCCGTCCCCGGCAGCCGCACCTTCGGCGCCCAGTAGTCGGCCCCGATGACGCTCGTGTTGACGTTGCCGTAGCGGTCGATCTGGGCACCGCCCATGAAGCCCGTGTCCACGAAGCCGCGCTGCGCGAAGAGAAACGCGTCGGTGATCGCCGGCAGCATCGTCGCGCGGCGGCCGGCGCGCATCTCGTTGGTCGAGATGGGCAGGCGGCCCGGCGCGATCTCGGGGCCGATGATGCCCCCCTCGATGACCAGCGTGAGCCGCGGGGCGTGGCGCTGCTTGGCGAGCGCGGCGGCGAGGAGCGGCACGCCGACGCCGGCGAAGACGGTCGTGTCGTCCCGGAGCTCGCGGGCGGCGACGACGGCGAGCAGCTCGGACGCTGTGCAGTCCATCATCCCCCTGTCAGCTCGCGGGCGCGCCGCCCCTGGAGCGCGAGCCGCTCGCCGCCGAAGAGGTCGAGGTAGTCGCTCCACGTGGGGGGCGCGTACGCGTAGCGCTCGAGGTAGTCGGCCACGGCGGCAGGCCCACGCGCGTCGATCGCCCGCGTGTACTCGGCGAAGTGGTCGACGTCCGCCTCGTAAAGGCCGTAGCACTCGTGGGGGAACGACCCGAACGGCACCAGCACGAGGGCGTCGACGGCGAAGCCCGGGATCACGGTACGCTCGGGGTGGCGGCGGATCTCCTCCTCGGTGACGACCTCCTCGGTCGTGACGAGCACCGTCGTGGCCGCGCGCGCGATGTCGGCGTCCATGTGCGGGTAGCCGTCGATCTGGCAGTTGCCGAAGACGTCCGCGCGATGGACGTGCAGCAGCGCCACGTCGGGGAACAGCGCGGGCACGGCGGCGAGCGTCTCACCCGTGTACGGATCTTGTAGGCTCTTCATCCCGCCGACCGCCATGAGGTCGGAACCGAGCATCGTCAGCGCTGGCAGGAACGGGACGCCCATCGCCGCCGCGCGGAAGCGAAGGCCCAGCGCGAGGTGGCTCCACTCCTCGAGCGCGACCCGCCCGGACTCGACGAAATGGCGGAGGATCTTCGAGACGCCCCACGGCAGGCCGATCGACATCCACGCGGTCACGATCCGCTCGACCGCGCCGGCGACCATGAGGAACTCCCCCTCGGTGCACGTGAGGTTGCGCGAAAGGGTGAGCCCGCGGCGGCGCGCGCGGAGGAGCTCGCGCACGAGCGCCATCGGCGTGCGCGAGAAGAGGCAGCCCCCGACGGCGACGTGATCGCCGTCCTTGATCCGGGCGACGGCGTCCTCCAGCGACGTGAGCTTCTCGGCCGCCGACTTCGGCTTGGCCTCGAGCCGCCTACGCGCAGCGACGAAGTCGTACTCGGCGGGTTTCACCGGAGGAGCTCCCATCCCGCCTGATACCGGTCGAGCGCCTCGCGCGTCCGGGCATCCATCGGATGGTCGCGCGCCGGGACGTCCACGTGCTTGGCCTCGCCGCACAGCCCCGTGGTGAAGTAGCGCTGCCCGGTATCGTTCGCCATCGTCACGATCGGGGCGAGCTCCGGGTGACGGAGCGCGAGCTTCAGCGCCGCGGCGACGTTGCACCCGGTCGAGATACCGCAGAAGATCCCCTCCTCGGCGCCGAGCCGCCGCGCCATCGCCACGCTCTCGTCGGTGGTCGTCGTGATGACGCCCGAGAGCAGCGCCACGTCGAGGTTCGCGGGAACGAAGCCGTCGCCGATGCCTTCGATCCCGTGGGGCCCCCACTCGCGCCGCGCGAGGAGCGCGCACTCGTCGGGCTCCACCGCGTAGAGCCGGACGCGCGGATCGCGCTCGCGGAGGAGGCGACCGACGCCGGTCAGCGTCCCGCCGCTGCCCTGCGCGGCGACGAAGGCCCCCACCCGGCCCCCGCACTGCTCCCAGATCTCGGGGCCCGTCGTGCGGTAGTGCGCCTCCACCTTGACCGCCGCGACGAAGGCGCACGCGATCCCCGCGTTCCCGGTGGAGCACTCGAGGACCCGCATGCCGCGCGTGAGCTCGCCGCGCGCCTCGGCGCGCTCGAACATGTGCAGGTAGATCCGGTCTTTGAGGCTGCCGGTGGGGCCGTACCACTCGATCTTGAGCAAGACCTCCGGCTTGACGGCGGCGGTCACGCGGTTCAGTCGGACGAGCGGCGTGCGCCCGACCGCCTCGGCGATCGACGCCAGCGCGGTGCGGGGCGCGTCCCACCGGATCGGCATGCGTGCGGGATTGTACCCGCGTCAGTCCCTGCGGTCCAGGCGATAGGCGGTCCTGGAGGATCGAGGCCTCAGTGCCGCTTGACGGCGAAAAGAGCAATAATGTCCGGCGAGGAGGGGGCCATGCGACTCAAGGACAAGGTCGTCATCGTCACCGGAGGCGCCAAGGGCATCGGCCGCGCTTACTGCCTGGGCGCGGCAGCGGAGGGCGCGCGCGTCGTCGTGGCGGACCTGGCCGACCCGAAGCCCACGGTCAAGGAGGTCGAGGCCCGCGGAGCGCAGGCCCTCGGGGTCGAGTCCGACGTGTCCCGCGAGGCGGACACGCAGCGCCTGGCCACCGAGACGCTCGCACGGTTCGGCCGCATCGACGTCCTCGTGAACAACGCTGCCCTCTACGGCACCCTGAAGCGCCGGCCCTTCATGGACATCTCGGTCGAGGAGTGGGATCGGGTGATGTCGGTCAATCTGCGCGGGCTGTTCCTCTGCGCCCGCGCGGTGTTCCCGGCGATGAAGGCGCAAGGCAAGGGCAAGATCATCAACATCGCCTCGAGCACCTTCTTCAAGGGCGTCCCGCACTACATCCACTACACCACTTCCAAGGGTGGCGTGGTGGGGTTCACGCGCTCGCTCGCCCGTGAGCTCGGGGAGTTCGGCATCCGTGTGAATGCGATCGCGCCGGGCTTCACCCTGAGCGGCGAGAACGAGAAGAATATCT
>WNGN01018594.1_pt1 | contig 12860 bp, 13 predicted proteins | sample 5400561 | NCBI WGS metagenome assembly WNGN01 (sample SAMN13153379, study PRJNA577476) | soil metagenome | isolation source: 115 cm soil or saprolite under Garry oak tree replicate 2 | place: USA:California | collected 2016-06-15
GGATGCTCTTGCCGTCCAGGAGGGACAGGATCTCGTTCTCGTCCCTGCAGACGTAATCGATGAGATGGAGCTTGAGCGCCTCGCGCTCGGTGAACGAGCTGCTCTTGCGCACGACCTCTTCGGCCAGTTTCTCGTTGCGCCCGCGGTTCGAGGCGAGGCTCCGCGCGTAGGCCGCGAGGTCGTTCTCCTCCTTGGTCATCAGGGTCGGGTCGACGGCGGCCCCGCCGCCGGTCGGGAGGATCGGAAGGAGCACGGGGTGCGCCGCGCCGATGCGGGTCCCCGGGGCCATGACCGCCACGTCGGCCGCGATCGTCAGGAAGAAGCCGCCCGAGGCCGCCTTGCTTCCGTTCACGAAGACGACCACCGGCGCCTTCGAGGAGGTGATGTCGCGCACCATCTCCTCGACCGTAGAGACCAGCCCGCCGGGCGTGTCCAGCTTCAGAATGAAAAGCGCGGCGCCGCCCTCGTTCGCCTTCGCGAGCGCGTCCTTGAGATAGCCCGCGCTGATCGGAAACAGGGCGTCGTTGAGGGTGACGGAATAGACAACGGCCTCCGACGCGGAGGAGGCCGGATGCGGCTCGGATGCGAGCGCGGCGCCCGCCACGAGAAGCGCCGCGAGAGCCGCCCCGAGTGCGAAGCCGCGCCGCGTCGTCATGCGTCCCGCGCGCCGAGGAGCCGGCGCAGGCGCTCGACGCCGGCGCGGATCCGATCCAGACCCAGGGCATAGGACAGACGCAGGTACCCGGGTGCGCCGAACGCCTCCCCGGGGACGGTGGCCACGCCGATCTCCGTCATCAGGCGGCGGGCGAAATCGGCGGAGCTGGCGCTGCCGAGCGCTGACATGGCGTCGCGGACGTTGGGGAAGACGTAGAAGCTTCCGGGTGGAAGGGTGCACGCAATGCCGCGGATGCGGTTCAGCGAGCGCACCAGCTCGTCCCGGCGCCGGCGGTACTCCTCGCGCATGGCCTCGATCGAGTCCTGGGGGCCGGTGAGGGCCTCGATCGCGGCGGCCTGGGAGATCGACGATGTGTGCGTGGCGTCGTGCGATTGCACCTTGCGCAGCGCGTCGATGAGAGGGCGGGGACCGAGGGCGTAGCCGACGCGCCAGCCGGTCATGGCGTAGGTCTTGGAGAGCGAGTTCACGAGCACCAGCCGCTCGCGCAGCCGGGCCTGCTCCGACGCCAGGGACGCGAACGGGCCGGGCCCGTAATGGAACGTGTCGTAGGTCTCGTCCGAGATCACCCAGGCTCCCGTGCGCTCGGCGAACTTCGCCAGGCGCTCGATCTCCTCCGGCGGGATCACGGCGCCGGACGGGTTGCACGGCGAGTTCACGATGATCGCCTTGAGGTCGGTGTGCGCCTCCAGGTCGCGGGCGCGCGCGACGAACCCGTCGGCCTCGCGCGCCTCCAGGACGACCGGTGTGGCGCCGGCGAGCTTCACCTGCTCGGGGAACGACACCCAGTACGGAGCGTAGAGAGCCACCCTGTCCCCCTCCTCGAACAGCGACAGGGCGATCAGGAACAGGACATTCTTCCCGCCGCATCCGGTCAGGACCTCGTCCGGCCCCCAGGCCGCTCCATGACGCTCCCTGTAGCGGGCGGCGATCGCGCGGCGCAGATCGAGGACGCCGCCGGTGTCGGTGTAATGGGTGAGGTTGTTCTGGAGCGCCTGGACCGCGGCGCGCTTGATGTTCTCCGGCGTGTCGAAATCGGGCTCCCCCGGCCCGAAATCGATGACGTCCACGCCCCGCTCCTTCAGGGCCTTGGCCTCCATCATCACGGCCAGCGTCGGCGATACGCTCACGGCGTGGAGCCTGCGCGCCAGACGCATCTCCTTCGATGTCATGCCGTCACCGCGAAACGCTTCTTCAGCCGCGCGACGACCTCGGCCGGCACGAGCCCGGTCACGTCCCCTCCGAGGCGCGCCACCTCCTTCACCAGCCGGCTGCTGACATAGGAGTAGGCCTCGGACGGCATCATGAACACCGTCTGGATGCCGGGCTCCAGACGCTGGTTCATCAGGGTCATCTGGAATTCGTACTCGAAATCCGACAGCGCCCGCAGACCCCGCACGATCACCTGCGCGCCGCGCTTGCGCGCGAAATCGACCAGCAGGCCGTCGAACGACTCCACTTCCACGTTGGACCAGCGGCTCACCACGGCCTTGAGGATCTCCGCGCGCTCCTCGAGAGGGAACAGCGGGTCCTTGTCCGGATTCCTCAGGATCGCGACGATGATCCGATCGAACATCCGGCCGCCCCGCGTCAGGATGTCGATGTGGCCGTTGGTGATGGGATCGAACGTGCCCGGGTAGACCGCCGTCAGCTTCACCGGCCCGCCTCGGGTCCGGCCGGAGCGCGTCCGCGGGCCCGCATCTCGGCGGCGTGCCGCAGGGCCGCGGGGGTGACCTTTTCTCCGGCGAGCATGCGCGCGATCTCCTGCACCTTGCCCCGGTCGTCCAGCGTCTCGACGTCCACCTCGGCCCGGCCGCGCGCCCGACGCTTGCGGACCAGGACGTGCCGGTCCGCGTGCGCGGCGATCTGCGGCAGATGCGTGACACAGATGACCTGATGGCTTCGCGCCAGCTCGGAGAGTTTCCGGCCGACCGCTTCCGCCACGGCCCCGCCGATCCCGGAGTCCACTTCGTCGAACACGAGCACGCGGGGCTCCGCCTCTCTCCTCAGGACGACCTCGAGCGCCAGCATGACCCGCGACAACTCCCCCCCGGAGGCGACCGAGGCCAGAGGGGCCAGCGGCTCCCCCGGGTTGGCCGACAGGAGGAATTCCACCACGTCGTATCCCGCCGCGTCAACGGCGACCTCCTCCCCTTCCACCCACAGACCGGAGCCGGGGGACGGACGGGTCCGGAAGTCGACGGAAAAGCGCGCCGGCATCGCCAGTTCGGCGAGCTGGCGCTCCACCTTGGCCTCGAGCGTCTGCGCCGCGGCGCGCCGATCCCGCGACAGCGCCGCGGCGATGCGGAGCGCCTCGGCCCGCAGACCCTCGACCTTCGTCTCCAGCTCCTCGACCGTCTCTCCGCCCCCCACGAGCTGCTCGATCTCGAGCACCGCCTCGTCGCGCAGCCTCAGGAGATCCTCCTCCCGGCCGCCCGGGGCGTGCTTGCGCAGCAGCGACTCGAGCGTCTGGATACGGTCGTCGATCGACTCCAGACGGTGCGGCTCGAAGTTCAGACGGGCCGGATAGTCGCGCAGCGCGAACGCCGTCTCCTGCAGGTCGGCCCGCGCCGCCTCGGCCCGCTCCAGCGACTCGTGCAGCCCGGGGTCGAAGCGGGCCAGCTCCCGCAGCGATCGGATCGCCTCCGCGAGCCGCGACAGCGCGGCCGCCTCCCCCTCGTACAGCGCCTCGTAGGCGCCGCGCGACTGGCGGAGGATCGTCTCGGAGTTGCGCAGGAGCTCGCGCTCGGCGCGCAGAGCGTCGCGCTCCCCCGATCTCGGAGCGGTCCTCTCGATCTCGTCGATGAGATGGCGCAGGGCGTCCGCCCGTTGCAGGAGCCTCTGCGCCCCCTCGCGCAGCGAGTGCAGGCGGGCCGTGGCCGCCGCAAGAGCGTGCGAGGCGCCGTCCATGACGTCGAGGCGGGCGTCGAGACCGGCGTGCCGGTCGAGCAGGTCGCGGTGGTTCGCCGCGTGAAGGAGGGTCTGCTGCTGGTGCTGGCCGTGCAGATCCACCAGGGCGGCCCCCAGCCCCTTCAAGTCGGAAAGGGGCGCGAGCGTGCCCCCCAGGAAGGATCGTCCCTTCCCCTGCGCCAGGATCTCGCGCCGGGTGACGATCGCATCGCCGTCGAGGGCGTAGCCGCGCTCCTCGAGGAAGAGGCGGGCCGCGCGGTTGGACGAGAGGTCGAACTCGACCTCGACGGAGGCGCGCTCGGCGCCGGCCCGCAGCATCTCGGGCCCGCTCCGCCCCCCCAGGACGAACGCCAGGGCGTCCACCAGGATCGATTTGCCGGCACCCGTCTCTCCCGTCAGCAAGTTGAGCCCGCTCCCCAGATCGAGCGTGAGTTCTCGGACGATGGCCAGGTTGGTGATGTGCAGGCAGCGGAGCATCGAACTCGTCGTGTGGAGGGTGCCGTTGCGCGCGGGTCCGATCAGTCCCGGATGCTATCAGACCGATCAAGGGTTGTCAAGGAAGGGACCGTATGCTAACTTGTGCCGCTCGAATCTGTTGCGCGATCGCGCACCCTGCTCGGGAGACTCCGGATGCATCTCACCCTTGCCAGCACTCTGGCCGTGACGACCGCCGGCTTCCAGGGAGACATCCTGCGGCTCGTCGTGGATTCGGGCCCCCTGGTCAAGATCGTTCTCCTGGTCCTTTTGGGCTTCTCGGTCCTGTCCTGGTCGGTGATCATCGAGCGCTACCGTTCCCTGAAGCGGGCCGAGGACGACTCGATACGCTTCCTGCGCGATCTCGCGGGCGAGAAGCGTCTCGCGGACCTGCGCGATCGGAGCAGCCGGTATTCGAAGAGCCCCCTGGTGTCGATCTTCACGGGCGGCTTCAGGGAGCTGACGACCGGGGTGGCGGACGCGGTGGGCAAGTTCCGCGGCAGCCCCTCCATCCCCGACGAGGCGCGCGATCGTGTGCTCGACAGGGTGCGCCGCCGGGTGGAGGAGGCCGCGGCCGCGGAGGCGGAGCGGCTGGACCGGAACCTCGGGCTTCTGGCCACGACCGGGAGCGTCACTCCATTCATCGGCCTGTTCGGGACGGTGTGGGGGATCATGAACGCGTTCCAGGCCATCGGCGTCTCGGGATCCGCGAGCCTGGCGGCGGTCGCACCGGGGATCTCGGAGGCGCTGGTCACGACGGCCGCCGTTCGTGTCGATCGCCGAGTCCCAGATCGAGTCCCACCGCGCCGCCTCGACCGCCGTCGAGGCCGGAAAGATCCGGCTGTAGACGATGGCGCTCTCTCTGCCGGGACGGGGCGGCGGGCGGTTCGGTCCTTCCCTCTCCGAGATCAACGTGACGCCGCTGGTCGACGTCGTCCTGGTGCTCCTGATCATCTTCATGGTCACGGCCCCGATGATGACCCGCGGCATCGACGTGCGTCTCCCGAAGACGGAGTCCGGCGCCGACGCGACGGAGCAGCGGCTGGTCGTGACGGTGGACACCGATGGGACCATCTATCTCAACGATCGTCCCGTCAACATGGCGCTCCTGACGGATCGTCTGAAGACGGAGATCAAACGCACGGGCGTCGATTTCGTCTTCCTGCGCGCCGACCAGGAGGTGCCGTACGGTCGCGTCATGCTGGTGATGGACCAGATCAAGAAGGCCGGGGCCGACCGTGTCGGCATGGTCACACAGTCCGCGCGCGCGCCGGAGGGCCGGAGCAGGAAGAAATGATCGGGCGCTTCGATGCGGGAGAGCTGGCCGCCCCCGCGAGCCCCTGGGGCACAACGGTCGTTCTGTCGCTGGGTCTGCACGTGTTCGGCCTCATCCTGGCGTTCGGTGTGCCCCGGCTGCTGCCGCGCCCCGCGATCGAACCGGTCTACATCGTCGATCTCGTGTCGCTCCCCGGCGGGCCGGCCGCCGCCTCCCTGCCCCCGGCGGCCCCCTCCGAGCCCGCGACGTCGAGCCTGCCCCCCGTCCCGAAGGAGGAGAAGGCGATCCCGATTCCGGATCACAACAAGAAGCCGGTGCCGAAGAAGACTCCGGTGCCGAAGAGCACGCCGGCCAAGCCCAAGGCCACCGCGACCCCGGTGAAATCTTCGGAGCCGCCGTCCAAGACTGCAAAGCAGACCGAAGACCAGCCGCAGCCCCAGGGGACGCCCGCGCACGGCGCCAGCATGTCGGGGGTGTCCGGTGGCACAGGTGCCTCGGGTGGAGGGTTCGGCGGAACCGGAGCCGCCCAGGCCGACATGATCCAGATCTACGGCAACATCATCCAGAAGGGTGTCTACGGCGCCTGGCGCAAGCCGATCTATCCGCCGGGTGAGACCCGCCCCGCCCTGAACGCGACGTTCCTTTTGACCCTCGCCAGCAGTGGCCGGGTCAGCAACATAACGCTCACAACTTCCAGCGGCTACGAAACCGTGGACCGATCCTTCACGACGGCGATCCAGGACGCCATCTTTCCGCCGCTCCCCCAGGGACTGGCGCCGAGCTTCACGGTCCAGATCGAGTTCACCTTCACGCGTGATTGACGCGGGACAGGACCAAGCAGGAGACACATCGACGTGAAATCAGCGAACCGGCGGTTGTGGGTCACGGCGTTGGTCGCGTTCCTCGCGCTCGGCGCCTCCCTCCAGGACTCCTTCTCCCAGAGCGCGACGCCGCCGCCGGAGGCGCCGATCCCGTCGGTGCCGATCATCCGGATCATCGGCCCCGCGAAGCCGAAGCCGATCGCCCTGCCTGCGTTCACCGCGAGCGCGGAGTCGAAGGCGCAGGACGCGGCCCGTACGATCCACGACACCATCCGCGACGATCTCGACTTTTCGGGCTACTTCGCGATCATTCCGGACGAATATTACAAGCTGGTCCACGCCGACCCGGGCGGCCGGATCAACTACAAGGAGTGGGTCGGCGTCGGCGCCGACGCGCTCCTGCTCGGGCAGATGTCGATCGAGCCGGGAAATCTCGTATTCGAGGGGAAGCTCTACGACACGATGGAGCAGAAGATCCTGCTCGGCAAGAAATACCGCGGCGAGTCCGATCAGGCCCGCCTCATCGCGCACAAGCTGAGCGACGCCATCGTCGAGCAGTTCATCGGCCAGCCTGGGATCGCCCAGACCAAGATCGCCTTCGTGTCGCAGGTCGGCAAGGCGAAGGAGATCTACGTCATGGACTACGACGGCGCCCGGGCCAAGCGGATCACCGCCAACAACACCATCAACCTCTCCCCGGCCTGGTCCCCCGACGGCCGGAAGATCGCCTTCGTGTCCTTCCGCTCCGGGACGCCGGTGCTCATGATCGTCAACAGCGACGGCGAGCTGAGCCAGGCCTTTCCGCAGGAGGGGGACCTGAACAGCGCACCGGCCTGGAGCCCGGACGGTCGGAGCCTCGCCTTCGCCAGCACGCGCGACGGCAACGCGGAGATCTACGTCCAGCGGATCGACAGGCCCGTCCCCACGCGCATCACGAAGGAGCCGGCCATCGACACCTCCCCCACGTGGTCGCCCGACGGGACGCAGATCGCCTTCACGTCCGACCGGGCCGGAAGCCCGCGCATCTACATCATGGACGCCGACGGCGGGAACGTCCGTCCGTTCACCCCCGAGATCGGCTACTGCGACGCCGCCTCGTGGTCGCCTCTGGGTGACAAAATTGCATTCACGGCCCGCGTCCCGGGCGGCTTCGACATTTTCGTAAAGGACATCAAGACCGGGCAGGTGGGCCGCCTGACCGAGAACAGCAACATCAACGAATGGCCGCGCTGGTCGCCCGACGGCCGGCATCTGGTGTTCGCGTCGAACCGCACCGGCAATTTCGATATTTTCATCGTCGATCTCGACGGCACGCGCGCCCGCCGTCTGAGCCACGGGGGGAACAGCTATTCCCCTTCCTGGTCCCGCTGAGCAGCTCGAATCGCGTGATATAATCCGCTCGCTTCGATGTATCGCTGGCTCGGCGATTCGGGTCTACGCCGCGCCCCCGGGATCGGACGCCTCGCTAGGTCCGGTTCCTCCAATCCTGTGGAGGTGACACGATGGGTCATGGTGTTCCCCGCTACGTGGCGCTTCTGATTCTTGGCGCGTCCCTGGTCCTCGCGGTCCCGGCCTGCAAGAGCGCGCCGCCGGCCGAGGCTCCCGTGACCACGGCGCCGGACTTTTCGTCCGCGCCCTCAAAAGCCGAAAAAGTCGACGAAACGACGGGATTCAAGGAGTCCCAGCCGGAAGCCGAGGCCGTGAAGGAGTCCTCCTCCTCCCTGGCCGAGAAACTGAACGCCCAGGGCGCCCTCAAACGCGTCCACTTCGACTTCGACAAATACGATCTCAGATCGGACGCCATCCGCACGCTGGGCGACGATGCGTCGACGATGAAGCAGTACGCGCAGTTCAAGGTGCGCATCGAGGGGCACTGCGACGAGCGCGGCACGGTGGAGTACAACCTGGCCCTGGGTGAGAAGCGCGCCCGCGCGACGCGCGACTACCTGGTGTCCCTGGGAACGCCGGCGCAGCGGCTCAGGATCATCTCGTACGGCAAGGAGCGACCGATCGACCCGGGCCACAACGACGAGGCCTGGGCAGCGAACCGGCGCGCCGAGCTCGTCTTCCTGGCCGAGTAGGGCGGGAGGCGCCGGTGAGCCGTTGAGAGAGGCTGCGGGCGGCGCCTGTACCTCGTGGCTGATCGTGGCGGCCCTGGCGCTCGTGTGTTCGTCCTGCGCGACGGCCGGCGGTGGCGCGCAGCTCCAGGCCGATCTCGACGCCTTGCAAAAGCAGGTGTGGAAGCTCGAAAAGGACAACGCCGCGCTGGTCCAGCAGGTGGCGCGCACCGGGGCGGCGCCGGCCGCGCCGGACACGGCGATGGCCGAGTTGCGGCTGCGGCTGGAGGGGCTGGAACGGGACGTCCAGGTGCTGCGGACACGCTCGGACGAGACCGACCAGCGTCTCGGGTCGCTGCAGGCCGAGCTCAAGGCGGCGCGTCAGGCGCTGGAGTCGGCGGCGCGCTCGCAGGCCGCCCTGGCGCCGCCCGCCGCCGTGACACCGTCCCCGGCCACTGAGTCCGGGGCTCCGCCGGGCACGGGCTCCACGCCCCTTTCCGCGGCTCCGGGAGCGGTTCCCGGTACGGCGATCGGCGTGGATCTGTACCGCCTGGGATACAGCGATTACTCCAAGGGGAATTACGACCTGGCGCTGGCGGAGCTTCAGGATTTCGTCCGGCTCAACCCCGCGGACGATCTTGCGGACGACGCGCAGTACCTGATCGGCGAGGTCTATTTCAGCCAGCAGAAGTATCCGGACGCGGTCACGGCCTATGACCGGCTGCTCGCCGAGCACGCGGGGGGCGACAAGGCGGCGGCCGCCTATTTGAAGAAAGGACTGGCACTACTCGAGATGAACCGGACCGCGGACGCGGTCATCCAGCTGCAACATATCGTCAGCGCCTATCCGAAGTCGGAGGAGGCCCGCCTCGCCCGCGAGCGGCTGCGGGCCCTGGGTCTCCGGGAGCGGTAGGGCGCGGGGAGGGACTCGTCGTGGCACGCATCAAGTCGGCCGTCAAGAACATCCGCAAGACACGCCGGCGCCGGGCAATCAACATCATCCGCCGCGGCCGCCTGCGCTCGCAGATCAAGAAGCTGCGGCTCCTCCTTTCCAAGAAGGATGCCGGCGGGGCGCAGCGCGAGCTGGGCAGGACCCTGGCGCTTCTCGACAAGTCGATCGGCACGGGCATCATCCACCGGAACGCGGCCGCCCGGCACAAGTCGCGCCTGACCCGGCAGGTCAACGCGCTTCAAGGCGGACGCTGAAGGACCCCTTGTCCATGGTGCGCATCCGCCGCAGCCTCTCCCATCCGATGCTCGACATCCATCGACGCATGGAACAGGTGATGGAACGGCTGCTGCGCGACGTCAAGCCGGTGGAGCCGCAGGCCGCGTGGCTCCCCCGGGCCGACGTCTACGAGACGGCCGAGGGGTTCGTGGTGACGCTCGAGCTTCCGGGCGTCGAGAAGGAGGAGATCGACATCCTCGTCGAGGGGCTCTTTCTCCATGTGTCCGGCCTCCGCCCTGAGCCACTGGCCCAGGGCTGCATGCGCTGGCACCAGATGGAGATCGCCCACGGCCGCTTCGAGCGGGTGCTCGCCCTGCCGCAGGAGGCCGACGCCGAGAGGATCACCGCGACCTACAAGGATGGCTTCCTGATGATCCACATCCCTCGCGGATCATCCGGCGCGCGCAGTGTGCCGATCGACGAAGCGTGAGGACCGTGTGGCCGCCATGTCCGAGCAAGGTCTAGACGACACCACCGTCCTGGGGCCGGTGGAGGACCAGGAGCGCCCGCCCTCGCCAGCAACGCGTGCGCTGCCGGCGTCCCTGCCCGTCCTCCCTCTGAAGGGGACCGTGGTCTTCCCGCACATACCGACCCCCCTGGTCGTGGGCCGCCCGTCGTCCATCAAGCTCATCGACGAGGTCATGATCAAGGACCGCATGGTCGCCCTGGTCCTGCAGAAGGACGCCGCGGTCGAAGAGCCCACGGAGCAGGACCTGCACCAGGTCGGCACCGCCGCCGTCATCCAGAGGATGCTGAAGTTCCCCGACGGCTCGATCCGGATCCTGGTCGCCGGCTTCGACCGCATCAGGCTCGCCCGCGCCGTCCGCACCGAGCCCTACCTGGTCTTCGAGGTCGGTCTCCTGGCGGAGCAGGTCGAGCAGACGGTCGAGATCGAGGCCCTGGTCAAGAACCTGCAGGCCCAGATCAGCAAGATGCTGTCGCTCATGCCGATCGCCGCCGACGAGCTCGGCGTTGCCCTCCTGAACGTCGAGGGGCCGGCGCGCCTGGCCGACCTGGCGGCGGCCCTCCTCGTGCGCGACGCGAAGGACAAGCAGGAGTTCCTCGAGACCCTGTCGGTCCGTGAGCGCCTGTTGAAGCTGACCCGGCACATCAGCCGTGAGATCGGCGTCATGGAGCTGGGGAGCAAGATCCAGAAGGACGTGCAGGACGAGGTCGAGAAGGGGCAGCGTGAGTTCGTGCTGCGGCAGCAGCTCAAGGCGATCCAGAAGGAGCTGGGGGAGGGGGACGAGAACGAGACCGCCGTCCAGAAGCTCAAGGAAGAGGTCGAGAAGGCGGACATGCCGCCCCCCGCCCGCGAGGCGGCCGACCGCGAGCTGAACCGACTGCGCACGATGCCGCCCGCGTCGGCGGAGTACATCGTCAGCCGCACCTATCTCGACTGGCTGGTCTCCCTGCCGTGGTCGAAACTGACCGAGGACAAGATCGAGCTGCAGGAGGCCCGCCGGGTCCTGGACGCGGATCATTATGATCTCCAGGTGGTGAAGGACCGGATCCTCGAGTACCTGGCCGTGCGCCGGCTCAAGTCCGAGTCCCGGGGCCCGATCCTGTGCTTCGCCGGACCGCCGGGCACCGGCAAGCCGTCGCTCGGCAGGTCGATCGCGCGCGCCATGGGACGCTCGTTCCACCGGCTGTCGCTCGGCGGCACCCGGGACGAGGCGGAGATCCGTGCCTCGACGTGCCGTTCGATCTGTCGCGCGTGGTGTTCATCACCACCGCCAACATCCTGGATACGGTTCCGGCGCCGCTCAGGGACCGCATGGAGGTCCTGGAGCTCCCCGGGTACATCGAAGAGGAGAAGATGCAGATCGCCCGGCGCTATCTCATCCCCCGGCAGTGCGCCGAGAACGGCATCAGCCCGGACGACCTGTCGATCGAGGACGCGGCCCTCTCCGCCATCATCGCGAACTACACGCAGGAGGCGGGACTGAGGAACCTGGAGCGCGAGATCGCCAAGATCTGCCGGAAGATCGCCCTGAAGCGGGCCGAGGGTTCGACCGAGAAGGTGACGGTGCGGACCGCCGATCTCCTGTCCTACCTCGGCCCGGTGAGGTACATGCAGGAGGCGGCCGAGAGGCTCAAGGTCCCCGGGGTGGCCATCGGTCTCGTCTGGACTCCCTTCGGCGGCCACGTCCTGTTCATCGAGGCGACCGCGATGCCCGGGGGAAAGAAGCTCATCCTCACGGGTCAGCTCGGGGACGTCATGCGCGAGTCCGCCGAGGCGGCGTTGTCGTACATCCGCAGTCGCGCCGAGGATCTCGGGATCGACCCGCGCTTCTTCGATCGATCGGACGTCCACGTGCACGTGCCCGCCGGCGCCGTGCCCAAGGACGGACCGTCGGCCGGAGTGACGATGGCCACGGCGATGGCGTCCCTTCTGACCGGGAGGCTGTGCCGCGCGGACACGGCGATGACGGGCGAGATCACGCTGCGCGGGAAGGTGCTGCCGGTGGGCGGGATCAAGACGAAGGTTCTGGGAGCCCAGCGCGCCGGCATCAAGACGATCATCCTGCCGGCGGAGAACGAGAAGGATCTCTTCGACATCCCGAAGGACGTCCTGAAGACTCTCTCGTTCCATTTCGTGCAGACGGTCGACGAAGTTTTCGAAGCGGCCCTGCAGCCCGCGGCCAAGCCGGCTCGCGCCCGCAACGCCTCCCGGCCTGCCCGAGCCGAAACTCCTCCCGCCTAAAAGCCCTCTGATTGGACGCGCGACGCGGGAGCGCAGCCCCCCGCGCGGTACGGGTCCGGCTCGCTGCGCGAGCCTCCCCTACCTTCGCCTCGCGCCGCCCAACGGTCGGGAGGGAAAGGGGCGCGGGGCCTTCGAGGCGAGGCATGCGCACCGGATGACCTCGTGTGGGCGCGAAGCCGACAGGTCCCGCGCCCCTTTCCCTCCCGACCGCTGGTCGCGGAGAGATCTTCAGCCCTTGATGACGGCGAGGGGGACGAGGCGGGCTACCTTGCGGGAGATGCCGGCGCGGTGCACGACGTCCACAACGTCGGCGACGTCCTTGTAGGCCTCCGGGATCTCCTCGGCGATCGTGGCGTAGCCGTCGGCGCGCACGAAGATCCCCTGGTCCTCCATCTCGCGCACGACCGAGCGGCCGCGCGCCAGTTTCTTCGCGGCCGCCCGGCTCATGCGGCGGCCGGCGCCGTGGCAGGTCGAGCCGAACGTCTCCTCGTACGCCCTCTCGGTCCCGACGAGGACGTAGGAGTAGCGTCCCATGTCCCCCGGGATCAGGACCGGCTGTCCGACCTCCCGGTAGGCCGCGGGTGTCTCCGGGTGGCCGGGCGGGAAGGCGCGGGTCGCCCCCTTGCGGTGCACGCACAGCCGTCTCTCCTTCCCGTCCACGCGATGCGTCTCCACCTTGGCGATGTTGTGACAGACGTCGTAGACGACTTCGAG
>WNGN01004003.1_pt1 | contig 12859 bp, 10 predicted proteins | sample 5400561 | NCBI WGS metagenome assembly WNGN01 (sample SAMN13153379, study PRJNA577476) | soil metagenome | isolation source: 115 cm soil or saprolite under Garry oak tree replicate 2 | place: USA:California | collected 2016-06-15
CGAGTGGCTCGAGCAGGGCCGCGCGGTCACCGTGATCGACGTCCGCGAGCACGCCGAGTGGCTCGAGGGCCACATCAAGGGCGCCACGCACCTGCCGATGCTGGAGGCGGCGGCGCGCTACGCCGAGGTGCCGACCGAGGGGCCGAAAGCGGTGCTCTGCGCGGGCGGCCTTCGCTCGAGCACGGCGATCAGCGCGCTCACGCGGCACGGCCTCAAGGGCTTCTACAACGTCACCGGCGGCATGACGGCGTGGAAGCGCTCCGGCTATCCCGTCGTCCGGTCGTCATCGGATCCCGGCTCAGCATCTCGCCCGTGACCGCCTGATGGCGAGCTCGTTCGCCCCGCAGTACGCGGCGCTGTTCGCGCGTCCGTGGGTGGTATGGGGCGCGGCCGTCCTGATGGCCACCCTGAACGTCTTTCTCTTCGCCTTCGATCGTCCGTGGACGGCGTCGGACGGGCTGCGCAACTGGGGCGACTGGGTTCTCACCGGCCTTGGACTCGTGCGCCGTCCCGACCTCCTGCCGCCCTGGCTCTACTCGGGATCGATCCTGAACATCGGCGTGATCGTCGGCGGCGCGATGGCCGCGCTGCTCTCGCGGGAATTCGCGATTCGCGTGCCGCCCGCTCCGGAGCTCGCCAAGGGCGCCGCGGGCGGACTCCTGATGGGCGTCGGCGCGGTGCTCGCCTTCGGCTGCAACATCGGCGGCTTCTTCTCGGCGACCAGCGCGCTCTCGCTCTCCGGCCTCGGGATGATGCTGGGGCTCGGCGGGGGCGCGTACCTCGGGCTGCGCTATCTGCTCTGGGAGGTCGCCCACCGCCCCGGCTGGTCGCGCGGCGGCGGGCGCACCTTCTTGCAGTCGCGCGCGCCGGCGGCCGGGCGCCAGCCCGCGGCGGGCGCCCTGATCCTCGCGCTGATCGTCGCGACGCTGTTCGTCTACACTCGCGCGGGCTACGGGACCCAGGGCATCTTCCTACTCTTCGGCGCCGGATTCGGCGTGATCTTCCAGCGCTCGCGCTTCTGCCTGGTCCGCGCTTTTCGCGAGCCGTTCCTGACCGCTGACGGCGAGCACACGCGGGCGGCGGCGCTGGCGCTCGTCGTGTCGACGCTCGGCTTCGCGATCTTGAAGTTCACCGACCTCAAGGACAAGACCGAGTGGGTGTTTCCGGCGGCCGGAGTCGGCGCGCTCGCCGGCGGGCTCGCCTTCGGCATCGGCATGACGCTCGCGGGCGGTTGCGGGGCCGGCTCGCTCTGGCGGGCGGGCGAGGGCCAGGTGAAGCTCTGGGTGGCCGTCGCCTGCTTCGCGCTCGGCGCGTCGCTCGTGCGTCTCGCCATGACGCAGTCGGGACTCCTCAGGAAGCTGGGCGCGGCCGTGTTCCTGCCGGCCTCCCTCGGCTGGGCGGGCGCCATCGTGCTGATCGTCGCCATCGCGCTCGGCTGGGCTATGCTGGCGACCTGGAACGAGGCCACCGGCCGGCTCAGCGCGGCCTAGTGACGGCCCGAACGCAGTCAGCGGAGGACGGAATGAAGGATCCCACGCGAAGGGAATTCCTGTGGACGTCCGGGCTCGGCCTGCTCGCGGCGGGCTGCGCGCCCACGGCGGCGGACTACGCTCAGAAGAGCGGACGCCGCGTCGTCGTGATCGGCGGCGGCTGGGGCGGCGCGACCGCCGCCAAGTACGTGCGGCTGGCCGATCCCTCCATCGAGGTCGTCCTGCTCGAGCCGAACAAGCAGTTCGTCTCGTGCCCGTTCTCGAACCTGGTGCTCAGCGGCGTGCGCACGATCGACAGCATCACCTTCGGCTACGACCGGCTGCGCGCCCACGGCGTCCGGGTGCTGCACGACACGGCGACGGCGATCGAGCCCGACGCCAAGCGGGTCCGCGTGGGCAACGACTCCCTCCCCTACGACCGGCTCATCGTGTCGCCGGGCGTCGAGTTCCAGTGGGAGCAGGTCGAGGGGCTCGCGGCGGCCCAGGATCGGGTGCTGCACGCGTGGAAGGCGGGGCCGCAGACCGTCGAGCTGGCCCGCCAGCTCCAGGCGATGCCGGACGGCGGGGTGTTCGTCCTGACGATTCCGCCGGCCGCCTATCGGTGCCCGCCCGGTCCCTACGAGCGCACGTGTCAGGTCGCCTGGTATCTCAAGAACAACAAGCCGAAGTCGAAGCTCATCGTGCTCGACGCCAACCCGAACATCATCTCGAAGACCGCGCTCTTCCGCGCGGCCTGGGCGAGCTATCCCAACATCGAGTACCGCGGCTCCAACAAGGTCGTGAAGGTCGATCCGGGCACGCGCGAGGTGACGACCGAGCTCGGCGACAAGGTGAAGTACGACGTCCTCAACCTCATCCCGCCGCAGCGCGCGGGGACGATTGCCGTGTCGGCCGACCTGGTCGGCGCCGACAAGCGCTGGTGCGAGGTCAACCACCTGACCTACGAGTCCGTGAAGCACAAGAACATCCACGTCATCGGCGACTCGACGATCGGCTTGCCGGTGCCGAAGTCGGGCAACATCGCCAACGCGATGGGGAAAATCTCCGCGCTGGCGGTGGTCAGCCTCCTCAACGACAAGCCGGTTCCCCCGATGGCGCCCGGCAACACCTGCTACAGCTGGGTGAGCGACCGGGAGGCCATCGCGGTCGTCAACGCGTACAAGATCGAGGGCGGCAAGGTCGTGCAGATCGAGCAGAAGCTCACGCCCGGCCAGTCGGAGATGTGGGCGCAGAACGCGGTCGGATGGGCCACCAGCATCTGGCAGGACATGCTCGGCTAGCGTCGACACATGGAAAGGGACAACGTGATGCCGATCGCTCTCATCAGCCTGCTGCTCCTCGCGCTCACCGGCACGGCCGAGGCGGGACCGCTCGACGGCCCGGGCGCCCCCACCGCGGTGATCTGCAGCGCGTGCCACGGATTCGCCGGTCAGAGCCAGTCGAACACCATGCCGATCCTCGCGGGCATGGCGCCCTGGTATTTCAAGAAGGCGATCCAGGACTTCGCGGCCGGCAAGCGGACGTCGCCGGAGATGGAGCCCTACGCCAAGCAGGTCGTCCAGTTCGGCCTCGACGACGTCGCCGCCTACTTCGCCGCCCAGAAGCGGACGGTGACGCCGGTGGCGTCCGATCCCGCGGCGATCGAGCGCGGGCGCGCGGCGGCGGCGCAGTGCACACTCTGCCACGGCGCCTCGGGCAAGGGGGATCCGGCGAAGGGCGTGCCCGATCTGACGGGTCAGCCGCCCGGCTATCTCAAGAGCCAGATGCTATTGTTCAAGGCGGACAAGCGGAGCCCGGGCGACGCTCAGCTGAAGGTGGTGAAGGCGCTGATGGCGACGATTCCCGACGAGCAGCTCGCCGACCTGGCCGCGTACTGGTCGAGCGTCAGGTAGCCGCCATCGAGCTCCCCGCGGCCGAAGCGCTGTCGTCGCGGGCCCGGCGGGCGGCGTGACGCTCGCCTTCTGCATCACCCTCCTGGCGCTCGGGTTCGCCGGCGCTTTCGTGGCGGGGCTGCTCGGCGCCGGCGGCGCCTTCGTCATGATTCCGCTGTTGCTCTACGTTCCGCCCCTGCTCGGCGTCGGCCAGCTCGACATCAAGGAGGTTGCCGGCGTGACGATGGCTCAGGTGCTCGTCGCGGCCTCGGCCGGCATGCTCGCCCACCGCCGACACGGCGCCGTGAACACCGGGATCGTGTGGGCGGGAGGCGTCGCCATGGCCATCGCGTCCTTCGTCGGCGCGCTCGCGTCCAAGTACGTGAGCGGGCGCGCTCTCCTTTTCGTGTTCGCGGTCATGGTGACGACGGCGGCCGCCCTCGCCTTCGTGGGGGCCGGGCGCGACGCGGCGCGGATCGACGGGCCCTTCGCGTTCAGCCGGCTTCGCGTCGGCGCGGTCGCGGGCACGGTCGGCCTCGCCGCCGGCCTGGTGGGCGCGGGCGGGGGATTTCTCCTGGTGCCGCTGCTGCTCGTCGTCGCCGACATTCCGATTCGCGTCACGATCGGCAGCTCGCTGGCGATCACGGCGCTGGCGGCGATCTCGGGCTTCACCGGCAAGCTCGTCACCGGTCAGATTCCACTGGCGCCGACGCTCGCCGTGGTGGCGGGCGCGATTCCCGGTGCCCGCTTCGGCGCCGCGATGAGCCGCCGCCTGCCGCCCTTCGGTCTCCGGGTCGCGCTGTTCGCGTTCGTCACGGTGACGGCGATCAGGGTGTGGGCGGATCTCCTGGGTCACTGAGAGTCAGGGGGGGCACGTGCGCTATGGGTTCGTGATCGATCAGCGCCGGTGCATCGGCTGCCACGCCTGCACGGTGGCGTGCAAGGAAGAGAACCGGGTGCCGCTGGGCGCCTTTCGCACGTGGGTGAAGTACGTCGAGCGCGGCACCTTCCCGCAGACCCGCCGTTACTTCTCGGTGCTGCGATGCAATCACTGCGACGACGCACCCTGCGTCACGATCTACCCGACGGTCGCGCTCTACCGGCGCCCCGATGGCATCATCGACTTCGACGGCGCGCGGTGCATCGGCTGCAAAGGCTGCATGCAGGCGTGTCCGTACGACGCGCTCTACATCGACCCGGACACGCACACCGCCGCGAAGTGCAACTATTGCGCGCATCGCATCGAGGTGGGGCTGGAGCCGGCGTGCGTGATCGTGTGCCCCGAGCAGGCGATCATCGCGGGCGACCTGGACGACCCGAAGTCGACAATCGCCCGCATCGTCGACCGGGAGCCGGTGCAGGTGCGCAAGGCCGAGCAGGGAACCCGGCCGAAGGTGTTCTATCTCGGCGCCGACGCCTCGGCGCTCTCGCCCGAGCTGCAGGCGCCCGCGACCCGCTACCTCTGGGCCGAAAGGCCGCGCGAGGAGGTCGACCTGGTGAAGATGGTCGCCGCGGCCCAGCGCGGCGACGCATCCGGTGCCGGCGCGCTGAGCCGGCCAGTGTACGACGTGCCCCACCAGGTGAGGCCCTGGGGCTGGAAGGTCGCCGCGTACCTGTGGACCAAGTCGATCGCCGCGGGCGCCCTCCTCGTGGCCGCACTTGCCGAGTCTCCGGGTTGGGGAAGCCTGCTCGGCGTCGCCGCTCCGGCGCTCAGTCTTTTCTTTCTGGTGCTTACGACCGCGCTGCTGATCTTCGACCTCAAGCGCGCCGACCGCTTCGCCTTCATCCTGCTCAAGCCGAACTGGCGCTCGTGGCTCGTCCGCGGCGCCTGGATCCTGATGGCCTTCGGCGCGGTCGGCGTCGTCTGGCTGATCGGCGGATTGACGGACCGTGGCGATGTCGTGAGGGCGACGTTCGTGCCGGCCGTCCTGCTTGCACTCGCGACCGCCGGCTACAGCGCGTTTCTCTTCGGGCAAGCCGAAGGGCGCGATTTCTGGCAGAGCCCGCTGGTGCTGCCGCACCTGATCGTCGCCTCGCTGGTCGCGGGGAGCGCCACGCTCTCGCTCGCCACCGTCGTCTGGCCGGCCGGCGTCATGGTCGCGGGCCGTTACGTCTCCCATCCGGGAGACACTCTCGGCGCGCTGATGGTGCTCTCGCTTCTCGCCAACGCCGGGCTCCTGGCGGTCGAGCTCGGCAGCCGCCACCCCGTGCGCGACGTGGCGAAGGCGGCCCGGATCATCACGCACGGAGGGTACCGGGCTCGCTTCTGGGGCGGCGTGGTGCTGGCCGGGACCGTCCTGCCGATCGCGCTCGTGATGGCCGACTTCGCCCTCACGCTGTGGCCGCTGAGCCAGCTCGCCGCGATCCTCGCGCTCGCCGGCCTCTGGCTGTGGGAGGACCTGTGGGTGAGGGCCGGCCAGTCCGTGCCGTTGAGCTGACGTCCATGCGGAGAATGGCATGACCGATCGTCTGGCCGAGCCGCTGCACCCGGTTGCCCGTGAGCTGCGCCCACCCGAGGGCGGGCTCTCATCGTATCCGCCCGTCGAGCGCTGGGAGGACTGGGAGGAGTACGACCCGGTCGCGTGGCCCCGGAAGGTCAAGCGCCGGTACTCGCTGATCCCGACGATCTGCTTCAACTGCGAGGCCGGCTGCGGCCTCCTCGCATACGTCGACCGCGAGACGCTCCAGATCCAGAAGTTCGAGGGGAACCCGGTTCACCCGGGAAGCCGCGGCCGCAACTGCGCCAAGGGGCCCGCCACGCTCAACCAGGTGACCGATCCGGAGCGGATTCGCTATCCGCTGCGTCGCGTCGGGCCGCGCGGCGGCGGCCGGTGGGAGCGCGTCACGTGGGACCAGGCGCTCGACGACATCGCCGGACGTATCCGCGCGGCGCTCGTGGAAGGCCGACAGAAGGAGGTCATGTACCACCTTGGCCGGCCGGGCCACGAGCTCGTCTATCTGCAGCGCGTCTTTCACGCCTGGGGGATCGACGGCCACAACAGCCACACCAACGTCTGCTCGGCGAGCGCGCGGGCGGGCTACGCCTTCTGGCACGGGATGGACCGCCCCTCGCCCGACCACGCGAACGCCCGCTTCATCCTGCTCCTCTCCTCGCACCTCGAGACCGGCCATTACTTCAACCCGCACGCCCAGCGCATCATCGAAGCCAAGGCGCGCGGCGCGAAGGTCGCGGTGCTCGACACGCGCCTCAGCAACACGGCATCGATGGCCGACTGGTGGGTCGCGCCCTGGCCCGGCTCGGAGTCGGCCGTGCTCCTGGCGATGGCCCACGTGCTGGTGCGCGAGAAGCTCTACGATCGCGACTTCGTGCGCCGGTGGGTGAACTGGGACGAGTACCTGCGCGCGGAGCGGCCCGAGCTGCCCGTCACGTTCGAGGCGTTCGAGCAGGCGCTCGACGAGCTGTACGCGCGATTCTCGCCCGAGTTCGCCGAGGCCGAGAGCGGTATCGCCGCCGCAACCATAGTTGAAATTGCGCGGGAGATCGGGCGAGCCGGGTCGGCGCTAGCGACCCACGTCTGGCGCAACACCGCCGCCGGCAACCTCGGCGGCTGGCAGGTGGCCCGCGCGCTCGAGCTCGTGGTGGTGCTCATGGGCGCGGTCGGCACGCCCGGCGGGACGGCGCCGAACGCCTGGAACAAGGCGATCCCGGCGCCGCCGATGATGCCGCCACCCGCGAAGATCTGGAGCGAGCTCCTGATGCCGCGCGAGTACCCGCTCGCGTTCTTCGAGATGAGCTTCCTGCTGCCGCACTTCTTGAAGGAGGGGCGCGGCAAGCTCGCCATGTATTTCACGCGGGTCTACAACCCCGTGTGGACGAACCCGGACGGGATGTCGTGGATCGAGATGCTGACCGACGAGAAGAAGGTCGAGCAGCACGCCTGCCTGACCCCGATCTGGAGCGAGACGGCGTGGTTCTCCGATTACGTCCTGCCGATGGGCCACGCGTCGGAGCGCCACGATCTCATGTCGCAGGAGACGCACGCGGCGCGGTGGATCGGCTTCCGCCAGCCCGTGCTCCGCGTGGCGCTCGAGAGGGCGGGCAAGCGCTTCGACCTCACCTGGCAGGCGCACGAGGCCGCGGGGCTCGGTCAGGTCTGGGAGGAGGACGAGTTCTGGATCGAGCTGTCGTGGCGGATCGATCCCGACGGCGCGCTCGGCATCCGGAAGTACTTCGAGTCGCCGTACCGTTCGGGTGAAAAGCTCCGCATAGAGGAGCTGTACCGCTGGATCTTCGAGAACAGCGTGCCCGGCCTCCCCGAGACGGCGGCGCGAGAGCGGCTCACCCCGCTCGAGTACATGCGCAAGTACGGCGCGTTCCTGGTCGAGGACCAGGTGTACCGGACCCACGAGCAACCGCTCGCCGCGCGGGATCTCGCGGGCGCGACGGTCGATCCGGTCACGGGGGTCGTGCAGAAGGGCGGGGAGGCGATCGGCGTCGAGATCGACGGCCGGCGTCACCTCGGGTTCCCGACGCCGTCGCGCAAGCTCGAGTTCTTCTCGGGAACGCTCAAGGCGTGGAAGTGGCCCGAAGAGGCTGTGCCCAACTACATCCGGAGCCACGTCCACTGGTCGAATCTCGATCGCGCGAAGGGCGAGATGGTCCTCCTGCCCACGTTCAGGCTGCCGACGCTCATTCACACGCGCTCGGGCAACGCCAAGTGGCTCTACGAGATCTCCCACACGAATCCGCTCTGGATGCATCCCGAGGACGCGGCGCGAGCGGGCGTCGCGACCGGCGACCTGCTCAAGGTCTCCACGCGCATCGGTCACTTCGTCGACCGGGTGTGGGTCACCGAGGCGATTCGGCCGGGAGTGATCGCGTGCTCCCATCACCTCGGACGCTGGCGCCTGCACGAGGATGCCGGCGGCGAGCGCTGGTCGACGTCGCTCGTCGATCTCGCGCAGCCCGAGCCCGGGAAGTGGCGCATGCGGCAGGTCCACGGGCCGCGGCCGTTCGCGAGCGACGATCCCGATTCGGAGCGCATCTGGTGGGAGGACGGGGGCGTCCACCAGAACCTCACGTTCCCGGTCCAGCCCGACCCGGTCAGCGGCCAGCACTGCTGGCATCAGAAGGTGACCGTGTCGCGGCCCGGTCCCGACGATCGATACGGCGACGTGTTCGTGGATACGAACCGCTCGTTCGAGGTCTATCGCGAGTGGCTGGCCCTCGCGCGCCCGGCGCCGGGCCCGGGCAACCTGAGGCGTCCGCTGTGGCTGCCGCGGGCGTTCAAGCCCGACGCGTCCGCCTACCGGCTGGACGGCGCCTGAGAAGGAGCAGAAGTTGTCGCGGGCGCGCTTCGGGAGCATAGTGTTTTCTCGGCGTCATCGCCGAGCTCGCAGAGAGAGGGAGATGGGCAGCATGACCGAGGATCACCAGATGACCCGGCGGACGGCTCTCGGGGCGCTCGGCGCCCTCGGCGTCGTCGCCGCCGGCGGGTTCGTGGTGGGCGCGCCGGCGACCGCGCGCGCCCAGGTGCTGGGACTGAACGAGAGCGTCCAGGAGACGATGAAGCGGCTCTTCGGCGACCGGCCCATCAAGGACGGTGAAGCCGTCATCAAGGTCGATGTCCCGCCCATCGCCGAGAACGGCTCGGTGGTCCCGATCTCGATCACCGTGGAATCGCCCATGACGCCGGCGAGCTACGTGAGGCACATCTACGTCGTCGCCGACAAGAATCGCATCCCCTTCGTCACCCGCGCGACGCTGGCGCCCGAGGCGGGCCGCGCGTTCATGGGGGCGAACATCCGTCTGGGCGAGACGGGGGACCTTCGCGCGATCGTGGAGCAGAGCGACGGCACGCTGCTCATGGTCAAGCGCGAGGTCAAGGTCACCGTCGGCGGCTGCGGAGGCTAGCGATGCCAGACAGCGACAATGTCCGGCTGCGGCTGCCGTCGACGATCAAGGCCGGCGACATCGTCCAGGTGCGCGTGCTCGTGCTCCATCCGATGGAGCGGGTCGAGCGCGACGCGCAGGGCAAGATCATCCAGAAGAACTACAACTACGTCAACAAGGTGATCGTGACCTACCTCGGCAAGACCATCCTGACCTTCGACACCTCGCAGGGCGTGGCCGAGAATCCGTTCTTCTCCTTCACCTTCAGGGCGACCGCTCCAGGCCCGCTCAAGGTCGAGTTCCTCGACACCACGGGCGGCCGGTTCGAACGCACCGCCGACGTCAAGCTCTCGTGAGCCCGATCGCATGAGTCACCCGCCCGCACGGCGGGTGGTGCGCTGGGTGGCGCTTGTCGCGCTCTGCGCCGCGTGCGCCGGGCCGACCGCCAACGCGCCCGACGCCGCGCGCGTTCCGGCGTGGACGTCGCGCGCCACACCCGAGGCGCGCGGCGAGTTTCAGGTGCTGCCGGACGGCAAGCGCATGGCGGTCCGCTACCGCGGCTGGTCGACGCGCGACTTCAACTTCCAGACCTACGCCTACGACGACCGGCGCCCGGAGCCGGCGGTGCAGACCGTGACGATGCCGGCCGGCGTGACGGGCAATCCGCGACTGGGCCACGTGGTGTTTCTCAGCCGCGCCAAGGGGCCGTGCACGGGCTGTCATCTGATTCCGGGAGACGACGTGTGGCCGGCCGGCAGCGTCGGCCCCGACCAGTCCACCATCGGCGACCGGAAGCTGACCGACCAGTACCCCCAACACGTCGATGCCGCCGTGGGGCACGGTCGGCGTCCTGAGCCCGGAAGAGGTCGTGCATCTCGCTGCCTATCTGCAGACGCTCAAGGGACCGGTGCCGCCGGAGAAGGATCCCGATCGCAATCCGTTCACGCGGCGCAAGCCGGCGGGATTCGGCGATAACCTCGACCCCACGAACAATCCCGCCGTGCTCCTGGCGGACAGCGCCGAAGCCCTGTGGGCCGCGAAGGGGCCGTCCGGCAAGGCCTGCGCCGATTGCCACGAGGGCGGGGTCGCGCGCGCCATGAAGGGCGTCGCGACGCGATATCCGAAGTTCGTCAAGGCGTACCGGCGGGTGATGAGCACGGAGGACTTCCTCACGGTCCACGGGCCCGAGACGACGGGCCGTTCGCTCCCCTCCGAATCGAACGACAACCTCAATCTGAGCATGCTCATCCGGCGCGCCTCGAACGGGATGCCGGTGAACGTGGACACGGAGAGCTCCGAGGCGCGCGCGGCGATCGCGCGCGGCAAGGCGACGTTCGACAAGCGGGTGGGCGAGCGCAATCACGCGTGCGCCGATTGCCACACGCCGGAGCGGGGCGCCAACAAGTTCCTGGGTGGGCGCCTGCTCGCCGACGTCACCACCGGGCTGACCCGGCACTTTCCCCTCTGGCGCACGGACCGGAGCGAAGTCTGGGACATCCGCAAGCGGTTCCAGTGGTGCATGATCCCGCTCGGGATGAACATGCTCGCCGCGGACTCCATCGAGTACGCCGAGCTGGAGCTCTATCTCGCGACCTTCGACAACGGCAAGCCGTTGAGCGTGCCCGGCATCCGTCATTGACCGCCGGCCTCACCCGCCGCGATCTGATCAAGCTCCTGGCCGTCGCGGCGGGCGCCGGCCTGGCGCCGCGGGAGCTGGAGGCCGCCGACGGTCCCGCGCGCCTGCTGGCGTTCGAGCCGCTGGGCAACGTCACGCTGCTGCACCTCACGGATTCCCACGCGACGCTGCGGCCCGTCTTCTACCGCGAGCCGGACACGCTGCTCGGGGTCGGCCCCGAGCGCGGCCGTCCGCCGTTTCTCACCGGCGCCGAGCTGCTCCGCGCGTATCACTACGCCCCGGGATCCGTCGAGGCCTACGCGTACACCTACCTCGACTTCCCGGCGCTGGCGACGCGCTACGGGCGCATGGGCGGCTACGCGCACCTCGCGACGCTCGTCGCCCGGATTCGCGGGGAGCGGGCCGGGCGCACGCTGGTGCTCGACGGCGGCGACGCCCTCCAGGGCTCGGCGACCGCCCTCTGGAGCCGCGGCGAGGACATGGTGCGGGTCGCGAACCAGCTCGGCGTCGACGTCGCCACCGCGCACTGGGAGTTCACCCACGGCCTCGATCGCGTCAAGGAGCTCTTCGGCGACCGCGAGCGGCGTGGCCTCTTCGCCGGCGACTTCGTCGCTCACAACGTCACGGTGGCGGGGTGGGGGGACCACGTGTTCCACCCGTACACGATCCGCGAGGTGGGCGGCGTCCGTGTGGGCGTCATCGGCCAGGCGTTTCCCTACACGCCGGTCTCCCATCCGCGGCGCTTCGTGCCCGACCTCACCTTCGGCATCCGCGAAGACGGCGTCCAGACGCTCGTGCACGAGCTGCGGAACAGCAAGAAGGTGGATCTGGTCGTGCTGCTCTCGCACAACGGGATCGCCGTCGACCTGAAGCTGGCGTCGCGCGTTCAGGGACTCGACGTCGTACTGGGCGGCCACACCCATGACGCGCTGCCCCAGCCCCTCGTGGTCGGCAAGACGCTCGTCGTGAACTCGGGCGCGCACGGCAAGTTCCTGAGCCGGCTGGATCTCGACGTCCAGCGCGGGCGCGTCGCTGGCCACCGCTACCGCCTCATCCCGGTGCTCGCCCAGGATCTTCCGGAAGATCCGGACATGGCCAAGCTGATCGACGAGATCCGCGGTCCCCACGAATCGGCGCTCGGCGAGCGCCTGGCGGTCTCGGACTCGCTCCTTTACCGTCGCGGCAACTTCAACGGCACGTTCGACGAGCTGATCCTCGACGCGCTGATCCGGCTCGGCGACGCGCAGATCGCGTTCTCGCCGGGCTTCCGGTGGGGGCTCACGGTCCTGCCGGGCCAGGAGATCACGCTCGAGGACGTGTACGCGCACACCGCGCTGACCTACCCGAACACGTGGGTGCGGGAGATGACCGGGAGCGAGATCCATCAGGTCATGGAGGACGTGGCCGACAATCTGTTTCACCCCGATCCGTACTACCGCCAGGGGGGCGACATGGTCCGGCTGGGTGGGCTCACCTACGCGATCGATCCGTCCAGGCGCATGGGCCGACGCACCTTCGACATCCGCGTCGCCGGGCGCACCCTCGATCCGGACCGCCGGTACAAGGCGACCGGCTGGGCCAGTCTCGGCGAGGCGGACGGACCACCGGCCTGGGGCGTCGTGGCCAGCTATCTCAGGAGCGTGGGGCGGGTGAAGCTGAACCCCCGTGCGCGCGTGCGGGTCGTATGAGCGGTTGCCACTGGGCACGGGCATGGCGACAGCGCCGCGCCCGCTGCATTACTCGAAGGAGGCCAACATGAGAACAGCGCACTGGACACTCGCGGTGATCGCGGCCGGAATTCTGGCGCTGAGCGCCGGTCGCGCCGAGGCGTCGCACTCGCCGGAGCATCCCCAGAAGCACAAGGTCTTTTATCACCTCAACGACGGCGGCGTCGAGAAGGCGAAAGCGGCGCTCGTCAACATCGAGAACCACCTCCAGGTCGTCGGCTGGAAGAACATCGAGGCGCTCGAGCTGGTGGTCCACGGGCCCGCGCTCCGCACGTTCCTCG
>WNGN01008131.1_pt1 | contig 12857 bp, 9 predicted proteins | sample 5400561 | NCBI WGS metagenome assembly WNGN01 (sample SAMN13153379, study PRJNA577476) | soil metagenome | isolation source: 115 cm soil or saprolite under Garry oak tree replicate 2 | place: USA:California | collected 2016-06-15
TGTAGGGTTCTAGTGGGTTACTCGGCCTCCAGCGGTATCCAGTTTCGTTGTGCGGGTACCGGCGAGGTTTGAGGGCGGTTTTCGATGGGAAGTGGCGGTCGCGGCCTAGGTGATCTTGCCGTTCAAGCGTGCCGCACTGCCCGCCAGTTTCATCCGCAATCCAAATTCGCGTGCGCAAGCGGAACGATGATCTCGGGGACCTCGAAGCATTCAGAACCAAGCAAATCCGCACAATTCGGCTCGTGGGGGGATAGCTTATGAGGAATTGGAAACATTTCGTAGGTTTGTTGGCACTCTTAACTGCTTATGCAGTTTCCGTGTCATCGCAGACCGCGCTCACTTCCCTGCGCGGCGCGGTGACCGATCCTTCAGGAGGAGTTGTGCCGAACGTACGGGTTGCGCTGGACAATAAGGCCACCGGCGCGCACATGACCCGGACCACGGATTCTAGCGGTGAATATAGCTTCCTGCAGATCCCCCCTGGCCAATACACGGTGACGGTGACCATGACGGGCTTTGGAACTCAGTCCAAAGGGGCCGAATTACTTGTAAACCAGCCGGCGACGATCAACTTTGCGCTTTCCGTTCAGGAGTCCAAAACCACGGTCGAAGTCAGCACAGAAGCGCAAACCATCAATGCGACGGACGCTACCATCGGAAACTCCGTCAGCAACACGACAGTGCAAGCACTGCCGATGGAAGGGCGAAACGTTCCCGACCTGTTGAGTTTGCAGCCTGGCGTGCTGTACCTGGGCCAGAAATTCAACAATATCAGCAGCGCGAACCGCGACACAGACAGCCGCAGCGGAGCCGTTTCTGGAGCGCGCTCGGATCAGAGCAACGTGACTTTGGATGGAGTCGACAACAACGACCAAAGACAGGGTTACGCCTTCACAGGCGTCTTGCGTTCAACACTGGATTCCCTCGAAGAGTTCCGAGTGACCACCACCGACGCCAATGCTGAGAGTGGCCGATCCTCCGGCGCGCAAGTCGTTCTTGTGACTAAGAGTGGCACAAACCAACTCCACGGAAGCATTTATGAATACAATAGAACCAATTTCGGTCATGCCAACGATATCTTCAACAAGACGGCCCAGCTTCAAGCCGGACTGCCGAATAAAGCTGCGCCGCTAATTCGCAATACGTTTGGGGGCTCGCTCGGAGGCCCAATCAAGCATGACAGACTGTTCTACTTTTTGAACTATGAAGGCCAACGAACGGCTGAGAACAAGCAAATCTTCCAAACCGTGCCTACGCAGTCGTTTCGCGATGGCAACTTAAAGTACATAGACACGGCTGGTAACGTCGTCACGCTTTGCAGCTCCATGTCCGTATCCAATGGCAAGTGCCCGAACGCCAGCCCCAAGGACGATCTAGGGTCCATGGATCCAAATTGCTCGTCGAAAGGAACTTGCCCCTGGGGACCCGGTGCCGACCCTAATTCTCTTGCCACGTTCAATTCCTACCCTTTGCCGAATGCCCCCGGCGGCGACGGACTGAACACAGGAGGCTTGACGTTTTCCGCCCCTAATCCAGCTAACCTGAATACCTATATCGCCAAGATCGACTACGAAATGTCCGATCACAGCCGCTTTTTCATTCGCGGCATTCAGCAAGGCGACAGGATTTCGGCTAGCCCGCAGTTTTCCGGCCAGCCACCCAATTCAGAAATCATCGACACTTCGAAAGGGCTAGCCGCGGGCCATTTGTGGACCATCAGACAAAACTTGATTAACAACTTCCGTTACGGCTATATCCGGCAAGGATTGAATGTCGCGGGTGCCGGAACCGCATCCTATTCCGACTTCGCGGGACTGAGCCCGCTGACTGCGGAAAACCGCAGCACCTTTCTCAACGTTCCTGTGCACAATTTCCTGGACGACGTGAACTGGATCAAGGGGAAGCACACGCTGCAATTCGGCGTGAATTGGCGCATCATTCATAACAACACGGCTTCCAACGCGGTATCGTTTGATTCGGCCACCAGCGGCGCGGGCAACATCAGCCAAGCAGCAATTGCAGGCACTTTCCAGAGTTTTGATCCAGAGGCCTTCCCTAACGGCGCGGCTCCTTGCAATCAGCAAACGGGCGCGGGTTGCTATCCCGCCGTGGGCGGCTGCTTCGGCACCAGCTATGACAATGCCGTGACGAGCATTGCCGGCCTGCTGTCAACGATCAACGCCAACAATAATTACAAAGTTTCGCAGGATGGCACCCAAGCTACGCTCTTGCCAGTCGGCCAGCTCATCCCGCGTCACTTCAAAGCCAACGAATTCGAGTGGTATGTTCAGGACTCCTATCGCTTGAAACCGAACTTAACGGTCACCTTGGGGGTGCGGCATAGCCTGCTGCAAACCCCTTACGAAGTAGATGGCCAACAGGTGGCGCCGACCGTCGACCTGCACCAATGGTTTGAGAACCGGGCGATCGCAGCAAAACAAGGTCTCGGCAATCAGCCAGAATTTTCCTTCGTTCCTTCTGGCCAGGGCCGCGGTGGAAAACCTTACTGGCCTATGAACAAAGACAATTTCGCCCCCCGCTTTTCGATAGCCTATTCGCCTGGTTCTCAGGAAGGCCTCGGGAAAAGCCTCTTCGGAGGCCCAGGCAAGACCTCCATCCGTGCCGGCATCGGCATGTACTACGACCACTTCGGTGAGGGAATCATAGACGGCTTCAGCCAGTTTGGCTCTTTCGGTCTTACCAGCACGCAAGCGGCACCGTCCAACATTCTTACGCCCGATGATGCGCCGCGTTACCTGGGAAGGACGAGCGTGCCCATCAATATTCTTCCTCCTGCCAATTCCAGCGTCAGCTACCCGGCAACTCCGCCGAACGACCCGAATACGACCGGATTTACCTTCAACTCCAATGGGATTGATGGCAGCCTCAAGACGCCCTATTCCATTGCCATGGATTTGTCTGTGCAGCGCCAGCTGCAAGGCGGATTCACGTTTGAAGCGGCCTACGTCGGGCGCCGTGGCCGCCATTTGCTCCAGCAGCTCGATTTAGCAGCCGCGACGGATCTTGTTGACCCGAAGTCGGGGATGGATTACTTCACGGCCGCCACATTGATGACGCAGTTCGCCTTGGCACATGGCGAAGACAAAACTGCGGTGATTCCACCCATTCCCTACTTTGAGGATGTATTCCCCACCGCAGCTGCCGGAGGGTTCAGCGCAACCCAGAACATCTACACTGGTGCTGGGGGGAACGCTGCATGCCCGTCCGGTTTCCGCTGGGCCAACCGCCCTGGAAGAGAGATAGGCGCACCGTTCCGCCTGGGCCTGCTCGCCACGCAACTGGCTAACGGCGGGGGGTCTCCTCCCTGCTTCGGATTGCCCCCGGTTCCCTTCTGGAATCCGCAATTCTCTTCGCTGATGGCGTGGTCCTCCATAGGGATCAGCAACTATGACGCTGGTCAATTCATCTTGCGTCACCCCATGACCCACGGTCTGCAAATGGACTTTAGCTACACTTTTGGAAAATCTATGGATATGGGTTCGGATGCCGAGCGGACAAATTCCCAGGGCACGACTTCGACTACACAAAGCGGCCTTGGAAACACAACGCGAAGCTTTATTGAGGTTCCTTGGAAACCGAGGCTGAACTATGCGCCGTCGGACTTCGATATCCGACATGTGATCACCACGACGTGGGTCTACGGCCTGCCGTTTGGGAACGGCAAGTGGCTTGGAAGCAAATCCAGCTCTGGGCTGGATGCAATCATCGGAGGTTGGCAGCTGTCGGGACTCGGCCGATGGACGAGTGCATTGCCATTCAGCGTCGTCGACACTCGCGGCTTCACCAACAATTTCCTGTTCAATGACTTTATGGTGAAAACCGGGCCCGTTCAATCGGGCCTGTTCCACGATCCCACCACCGGGGCGCCCATCGCTTTTCCTGATCCCGCAGCTGTGGTTGCCGGAGTCTCGATAACAACAGGCGTCCCCGCGACTCTTACTCCACTTCGCTTTGCGTTTCCCGGCGAGGCCGGAAGCCGCAATGCTTTCCGTGGTCAGGGCTTTTTTGGAATCGACGCGAGCTTGGCAAAAACCTGGAAGGTTTATGAGCGAATGTCTCTGAAGTTTGCCTGGGATGTCTTCAACATCACGAATTCCGTCCGCTTCGACACCAATTCCCTGGATGTCGGCTCCGACGACGGCGGCTTTGGACAGTACAGTGGAACACTGACTACACCGCGTGTTCAGCAGTTCTCCCTGCGCTTGACCTTCTGATTAGAGGGAAGGGGATTGTAGTTCGCCGGAGAACGGTGGTCAGAAGGTTGGCGGCGTATTGACCCAGATGATCACGGCTTCTTTTTTGCCGGGGTTGTACCAGCGGTGCCCCCGGTTGCTTTCAAACCAAAAACTCTCGTTCTCGTGGAGGACGTAACATTCTGCTTCATCCAGCCAGATTTCGAGTTCACCCCTCAGCATGTACATCCAGTCTTCGCCTTGGTGCGTATAGGCGCCGTCGCTGCCGGTTGCAGGCGGGACACGCATCAGCATCGTTTCCAGCATCTTCGTCCCCGTCGAAAGGAGCTCCATGCGGACTCCTGACTGCGTCTGGATGGATTGACGCTTGTCTGGGCGGACAATGCGGTCAGGCTTCTTCGGAATGTCGTACAGTTCCAAGACCGTGGTGCCGTAGGCACCGGCCAACCGGGAAAGAGTCGACACGGATGGTTTCGAGTGCGACAGTTCCACCGAGCTCAGGAAACCAGCCGAAACGCCTGCGCGCTCTGCAGCTTCGGCCAGACTCAGACCTTGTCTCTTTCGTAGTTTTCGCAACCTGGGTCCGAAATCAGGGATCTTACGACCATCAGTATTGGCCTTCGCGGGGAGACTCTGGGCCATGGCTTCCTTGATTCCAGGAACGTTGAGCCTCTTAACGTCATGCAGGTACTTGATCCGCTTCAGGACCTCCAGGAGTTCGGGAGTGTACAGCCGAAATCGCCCTGAACTTCGCGCGGGGCTGACTAGCCCAACGCTTTCCCAAAGGCGAAGAGTGGAAGGGCTTATGCCAAGGATCCGCGCCGTCTGCCCGACTGTCAGAAAGCGGAGTAGCTGTTTATGGTCTTGCCGTGCAGTCGAGTTTTTCTCCATGGAGTTTCCGTCTGGATTTTGGCGGCATCGCCGCGATCCACTCACTCGCCCTGTTTTGATTAGGTTGATGGTACCAATCTTCTGGATTTCGCAACAAGCGTCTGCGCTCTTGAGAACTGGCACAAAGAATGGCTCTAGTTGCAGCTTGTGGACTCCTGGATGAGAGAGGTGCTGGATGAAGTCTAAATATCTTCGGTTGGCTGTCTTCGTCGTTGTATTTTTGACGATCTCCACTCGCGCTGTGGCTGATGACGCGGTAGAGCGTGTTTTCTGTAACGCTAAAATCTTTACCGCTGAGCCGGACCACCCCTACGCCGAGGCGGTGGCTATTCGGAACGGCAAAATCGTTGCTGTCGGCAGTTGTGCTGAGGTAAAGAAAGCGGCTGGTAAGGATGCTGAATTTGCCGATCTTCACGGGCAATCGTTGCTTCCGGGATTCATCGACAGTCATAGCCATTCCGTCCAGGGTGGCCTCTCTCTGATCTCCGCGGATGTCGGCGACAAGGTTCACTCCATGGAGGATTTGGTCGGTTTCGTTGCTGAGGCGAAGAAGAGCGGGTGGTCTAGGACGAATGAATTGAACGTGCACTTCAGTGTGGGAGTGTATGCGGAGGTTCCAGTTTTCCTTTCCGGAAGCGATTATCACACGGGATGGGCCAACCGCGCCTTGCTGCACCGAGCGGGAATCACGGCAGAGTTCATCAGTCATCTCCCCGAGTCGGAACGCCAGTATTACGGTCTCGGACCCGATCGCGAACCGAATGGTTTTCTCGTTGATGCGGGGCTGAGAAAGGTTCAGGAAAACTTGCCGGAGCCCACGAAAGAACAGCTTCTCGAAGCTGGCCACGCAGCTCTCCGATACAACCATAGCCTTGGAATAACATCGTGGCTCGATCCGCTGGTTGATGAATCCATACTTACAACCTATCGGCAGTTGTCAGAACGCGGGGAGTTGACCGCCCATGTAGTGGCGTTCCCTCAGGTTTTCGCACGCGAGCCCTCGGAAGAGTTGGCAAGGGTTCAGAGACTACGGGAACAGTTCAAGAACGTGCGTAACCTTGCGGTCTCCGGAGTGAAGATTTTTGCCGATGGCGTCGTCGAGTTTCCTTCTCAAACGGCGGCTATGTCGAAGCCTTATCGCAATTCCGGAAAGAGCGGAGAATTGTTGTTCGATCCTTCGCGATTCGCGGAACTGGTGATCGCGGCAGACAAGCAGGGCCTTATCGTTCATGTGCACGCGCTCGGAGATCGGGCGGTAAAGGAATCTCTAAACGGAATCGAAGCCGCGCACAAGGCGAATGGCAACAGCGGCCTGCCCCACACGCTAACGCATGTTCAGTTTGCTGATCCAGAGGATTTCCCTCGTTTTCACCAGCTTGGCGTTGTCGCTGCCTTGCAGCTTCTTTGGGCCAGCGCGGAGCCGGATACCATTGAGCTTGTAAAACCCCATCTCGATCCTTCCTTATATCAGTGGCAATATCCGGCCCGGTCTTTGTTGGACAATGGCGCAATAATCTCCGGAGCGAGCGACTGGCCGGTGTCAAGCGCAAATGTGTTTCTGGCAATGTATCAGGCAGAAACGCGCAAAGGCCCCGAAGGCGTCCTGGACGCCTCTCAACGAGTGCCTCGCGAAGCGATGCTCTACGCCTACACGCGGAATTCCGCGCGGGCGATGAACGAACAAGACATCATTGGCTCCGTGACACCCGGCAAGCAAGCAGATCTTGTTCTCCTTGATCGGGACGTCCTCACGGTCCCAGCGGAAGAGCTCAAAGACACCAAAGTCATATGGACGATGGTGGGCGGAAAGACCGTCTATCACAGCAACTAGGTGAGTTATGGGACCTTAGTTGGGTAAGAAGGACGATTGGTTTTTGGGGGCGATAATCTCTTCCGTTCAAGAAGAACGGTGCGGAGACGAACGAGCATGCTGGGTTCATGCCGTGTAGACAGTCGAGCCGCCCACAACCGTGCGGACGATTTCGATGTCCTTGATTTTGTCTTGGTCCACCGTGTGAGGGTCGTCTGCGAGGACAACGAAGTCTGCTAATTTCCCGGAAGTAATGGATCCTTTGATCGCTTCCTCATGTGAGTTATAGGCGCCGTTAATTGTGTTGATCCGCAGCGCCTCTTCTACGCTGATCCGCTGGTTGGCTCCCCAAGTCTGTCCGTTCCATCCAGTCCGCGTGACCATTCCTTGGACTCCCATCCGCGGGTCAAAGGGTCCCGGGCTGAAGTCCGAGCCCGCAGCTGCTGGGACCCCTGCGTCGAGGAAACTCCGGAATGCCATGCAGCGTTTCATGAGGTCTTCGCCGTAAAAATGAAACTTGTCAGTGTTGTAGTAGGCGTAGGACGTGAACACCGCAGGAACTACGCCGGCAGCCTTGATACGCCGGAGCAGATCGTCGTTAATCAATGTGCAATGGGTGATCTTTGGGCGAGCGTCAGATCGTGGAAACAGCTGCTGTGCCCGCTCGACCGCTGTGAGGACCATATTGATGGCGACATCCCCATTCGCGTGGCAATTAACCTGAATACCACCCCGATGCACTCGCTCGACCCAAGCGTTGAGGTCGTTCTGGGTCTCGATGATGTTGCCTTGATATGGCGGCTCGACTCCAGGGTACGTCTTGCTCAGCGCCATGGTGCGCTCAGAGAACGATCCATCCGCAGTGTGCTCTGAAGTGGCTCCGAAACGGATCCACTCATCCCCTAAGCCCGTCGCGATGCCGCTAGCAATCATCGCGTCCAGCACATTACCCGTTGCCTCATAACTCACCCGATGCAGAAGTTCTCCACGGGCCCGGACCTGCTGCAGTGCGGACAGATTGCCGCCCTCATGGTGTACGCTCGTCAGACCATAACGGACAAATTGTTTGGAGATATACGCCAGGCCGTCACGGTCGCGCTGCGCCTTCTGGTCCGCTGTAAAAGTTCGCCGCTCGCCGACTTTGCTGAATACGCTCCGCGCTCTGTCGGTAACCCGGCCACTGAGTTCCCCGCTCGCATCGCGATCAAAAGTTCCGCCCGGCGGATTGGGAGTATCCTTGTGCACACCTGCAAGCTCAAGAGCCTTGCTGTTGTAAAAGGGAGTATGGCCGCCGCGATGATGCACGGCGACCGGATGATCCTTTGACACTTGGTCAAGGTCGTGGGCACTGAGCAGCCGGTTGGTCCTTCACCTTATCGTCGTAGAAATATCCCTCGACCCAAGTGCCAGCCGCCGTTTCCCGTGCTTTTGCGCGGAGTTTGTCGATGATACTGGCAATCGTCACAAACTCGACGACATACGGATTACCGACGAGAACCTCATAGAGCAACACGTTACCCGGCGGATGATTGTGACAATCGATGAATCCAGGCACCACCGCCATTTGTTTGGCGTCGAAACTTTGCGTGCCCTTGCCGATGAGCGTCTTGATGTCTTCGGTGCTTCCAACTGCCACGAACCGGCCACCCTTGACCGCAAAGGCCTCCGCCTTCGGCGCCCGTGAATCGACGGTGTACACCTTGGCGTTGAAAACCACTAGGTCGGCGTCCTGTGCTTGAAAATTGCCGCCAAGCCACGGCACACCGATGATCCCGGTGACGCCTAGACCGGCCAAGTCCATGAATTCTCTGCGACCCTGACGGTGCTTCATTTCCGTGCGCCCTCATCCAGTCTTAATGCCGCCCAGACTGCAGTTACAACAGCTGCTCGAACCTTGAGTATCGGCTGCCAAGATCGGCACAAGGCTAACACAAGAAAGTGAGGGGTAGACATGGCCTACCGAACATCACTATTCGGTTCTAGCCCAAAATTTTTGTGCCATCCTAGGGGTTCACCCCAATCCCTTGGGAACAACTTGGGAACAAACATTGCCGAATACCGTAGAAAACCATGCTGCGCGACATAGGAAAAAGCTAGACGAACCAACTACTTAGCGTTTCTGCATTTACCTTGGGCGCAGGAGGTCCCCGGTTCAAATCCGGGCGCCCCGGCCAGGTCTCACTAAATTAATGACTTGCAGACGGGTAATTTCGGCACTGCTGCATTTTGGTGCAAGTTGGGAACAATAAGAAGATTCCGCGCCGAAAAATCGCATTCAAACATCGCGCAAGCAACTACAAACATTGAGAGGAGAAACGGGCCGCCTGCGTCCCGAGTAGGCGGACTCCGGTCTGGAAATGACGATGAACGTGGTCTCTCGGGAGTCTTTAACATCGGCTGTGGTGAAGCCGATTCCACGCTCCATGCAAACAAGCTCACCTCCGACCTCGTAAAGCGCCTCCAGGCTTGGTGGATAACCGCAGGTGAGAAGGAAGCACTTGACGGTCCGCATCGGACTTACTCGTGCTTGGCATCGGCCTCGGTATTCCGTTGTTGGTGCTCATTTCGCGCCTTCTCGTAAGACCTCTTGAAGCCGCCTCCCCACCATCTGATCTTCTCCCGGTTGCAGCATCCAAACGCCCACAACAATCACATTGTTGCCTCCCGGTAGGCCTGCGCTGGCAGGGCCTCCACCAGTGGATGGGTTCAGTTCAATGCGGGGGGTTCCGTCGCGCATCTTTTGCATCACCTCGCTTGCTGACAGCTTCATGCGATTCAGGTCGTAGGTAATCAGCAAGTGCGGGACATGGTTCGCAACAGGGGGAATGAAGATTCTTGCTTCCACGCCGGGAATGCTTTGAACGCGCTCTGCGATTCGCTGCGCTCGGGCGCGATATTCCGCTTCCATTGCGGCATCGTCCTGTTTAAGAAACCAGTCCACGGCAGCGACCAGCCCAATGATCTCCTCCTTCCCGACTTTCATCCCACGGCCGATGGTGTTCGAGTAGGGTGAATTGTTCAATTGTGCCGCGTCGATCAAATCCTTCTTCCCCAAGAGCATCCCAGTGCACTGCGGTCCGCGAATACCCTTTCCACCCGAAAAAGTGACCAGATCAAACCCCATTTCCGTATAGTTCCAGAGGTTGGAAATAGGCGGGACATCGGCGGCTGCGTCGTTGAAGCACGGCACTCCATGCTGGTGGGCGACGCGGACCCAATCTTCCCTGCGAATCCGGCCACCTTCGGCAGCATTAAAGAACTGGGTCATTACCGTGCGTTCGGTGAACGCCTGTTCATATTCATCGAGTGTTTCCACATCCACAAAGCGCGCGCCACAGTCTCGAATCGCGTGATCGTAGTCATAGTGATGCGCCTTTTGAACGATAACTTCGTTCTTTAACCCCTGCATCGCGGCGGGAATATTTAGGATCGCCGATTTGTTGCCCCGAGTGATGCACGCCGCTGTCGCTAGCGTTATTGCGGCGGCAGCACCCGAGGTGACCAATGCCCCTTCGCAGCGGAGCCGCCTCGCCAGGTACTCGCCGGCCGCCTTATGGAGTTCCATCAGGTGAACTGGCTTTTGTGCCGCCAAAGCGACAGCTGCTTGCACTTCCTCCGGCATGATGGACGCGGATAGGATCGTGTAGGTGCCAGCGGCGTTGATAAATGGCGTTACGCCAAGTTTCTGGTAGTAATCTACGGCACCTGCAGGAGGCGTCGAGCCATTCGCAGGGGCTAGGCTGCCGATCGACACGCCAGCTGCTAGAGCTTGGCTCGCCTCGCACAGAAGTTTTCGACGGCTGATCGATTCCATGCTTCCTCTCTTTTCAATTTCTCGGGTAGTTGTCGGCGGTTGCCGGCAGCGAACCTTGCAACATCGGAATATTGAAATATTGCGGACGAGCTTTTTCCCACTGGATCATACTGAGGCCCGAGGGATCGTAGAGAATTCGCCCTGCGCGAATGGTCATTCGCGCTACGATCTGCGAGGTGCCTTCCATCTTGGCGTAACCGCAGTCAATGTAGCCGAAATGACCGTGCAATTCTTCCAGCACGGCGATGTCGGCATCCCTGCCGATCGACAAGGTCCCGAGCTCTGGTCGGTGAATTTCGTGCGCGGGATTGACGGTGGCACGCCGAATCAAATCACTCAGTGGCACACCCATGCTCAGAAACTTGGACATCACATTGCTCATGCTGAGAACCGTGAAATCGCCGGTGTGCAGGTCCGTGGACATGGAGTCGGGAACAAATCCCTGCTTGACGGCACGCACGGCATTGCGGAACCAGAAGCTGCCCGCTCCGTGGCCTACATCGAAAATCACTCCACGGTTTCGTGCTTGTTGCAGGATGGGATTGAGCTTCCCATCCTCGAGAATGATCGGGAACTGTTGCGCAAACACATGCGTATGAATGTCTCCGGGCCTAGCCTTCTCGAGAATGAGGTCCGCATAACTTCTCTCCGGGCGCGGCCAGAAGTCAAACATGACCGGAACTCTGGTTGCTTCACCACAGGTGACCGCGCGATCGACAGCGGCCCAGGAGGGATGCAATTCGTCTAAGGGTTTCTGGGGCCAATAGTGGGCCGTTTTTACACCCACGATGATGTCCGAGTATGTGAGGATGGTATCTGCACAGCGCTTCACATCCATTTGATCGACGGTCTGTTCCAATCCACCTTTCATGCCATCGGCCGCGATGTTCAGAAACGCCAGCACACGTACCTTGGCGTGATCGATCACTTCTTCTTTTTCCTGCAGGAAGGTGTCCGCCCCCGCCGTCCCCGCGTCAACGATTGTGGTTACGCCGGACTGCAAGGCCAAATCCGCTGGAACGCCGAGCGGAGCAAGTTGTGAGCGCGGATCAGCGGTGAGCAGGGCGGTTAGGACCGGAACTTCGTGATCTGGCGAGTCGGGAGCGAACCAATTGAGCGGTGCACCTCCGTGCCCGACGTGGTAATGGATGTCGATCAGACCTGGCGTGACGTAGAGACCTGAGACATCCACAACTTTCGCTGCTTCCTTGGCGGGAATGTCCTTTTCAACAGCTGCGATCTTGCCAATCAGAACGGCAACGTCCATTTTTCCATCTAAGCCGTTCGCGGGATCAATGACGTGACCCCCCTTGAGCAGCAAGTCGTACCGAGGCACCTGCGTGTTAGCCACCTGTGCGTTAGCCACGATGGCTGTGAATGCGAGTAACGCTGCCAATCTGCAAATCACTTTTACCGTTTGCCGCATGAGGCGGTCCCTTTCGATGCGGAGAATTTTCTGTTTCAAAAAAAACTTTGCGCCGAACTGGATGTCACGGTTGTCGATGGTCGTTTGGGTTATGTTACCGAAACGATGCGGTATTCCACCGTCGCATTCGGATTCGACTTCTTAGGCCGCGTTCCGTAGCCGTTCTCCACCTGGACCGGAACACAGATACCGCCGGTTCTCTCCAATAGTCAAGAGCCACCCCCCTCCACCCCTCCACCCCTCTTGTTCCAATCTAATAGTTATTCGACTATGATCGAACTCCGGAACGACTTCGGGCGTTGCCGTCGCTGGTCGAGGACCGGATGCGCGACCCCGCGCCGAGGCGCATTTCAACTCCTTTACGGGACTGCGGCAGGTGGAGCTGGAGCACCAGTTCGGCGAGGCAGCCATCTACAGGACTGGGTCTGCTTGTGGAAAAACCAGTGCGGTATCTTGACGATTCAATCCGCGTGGCGTTGGTGCTTTGACACTCATCTGTGTTGCTGCGATCTTTCTGTTGCTCAAGAACATCCCCGAAGCAACCCCATCCATGAGCCAACCTCCGGATTGACAGAGGTACTGACAGGAATTTTGTGTATGTCGAGCGGGCTGTCGCCACTCCAGAAGCTATCACTAATGCAGCGCGGCACCTGCCTTTGGGCCCACGACAAATCGATTCCAACGGTCCTTTGCGGCGTAATT
>WNGN01012710.1_pt1 | contig 12855 bp, 11 predicted proteins | sample 5400561 | NCBI WGS metagenome assembly WNGN01 (sample SAMN13153379, study PRJNA577476) | soil metagenome | isolation source: 115 cm soil or saprolite under Garry oak tree replicate 2 | place: USA:California | collected 2016-06-15
GGGAAGAGGGCTACGGCAACATGCTCACCCTGGACCACGGCTTCGGGCTGGTGACGCGCTACGCGCACTGCTCGAAGATCCTCGTGGTGCGCGGCCAGCGCGTGAAGCGCGGCCAGAAGATCGCGCTCGTCGGCTCGACGGGGCTCTCCACCGGCCCCCACCTGCACTACGAGGTGTGGGTGAACGGCAAGCCGGCGGATCCGGTCAAATACGTGATGCCGGACGCGATCGTGGACTGACGCGGCAGATACGATGGACCGAAAACCGTGTAGGGGCGCAGCATGCTGCGCCCCTACGTTTTTTCATCCCCCTTTTCGACTTTCCCATCCTTCCGACGGTTCTCAGTAAGTATTCGGCGGCCGCCGGTCGACTAGATAGATGATGAAAGGAATCGTGAAGTCCGCCGCGGTATACGACGGCGGGTAGATCCGGTAGACGGGCGTGCCCGTCGCGGGAGATGTCGGCGTCCCCGTAATCCGGTACCGGAATCGGAAACGCGTGGTGGCGGTGTCATTCGGAACCGTGGCCGCGCATTTCGTCGGCGTGTCCGCTGCGTTCGCCGGGTTGCAGGACAGCGAGTCCGCCTGTTGGGCGACGACCTGCCAGCCATTGTAATCCACCTCGGTCGCGCCGGATACGATGACGACATCCCCGGCACTGACACCAGTCGTCGCTCCTCCATTCGTCTTACTGAGCGTCGAGTCCGCCTTTCCGCCGGGGCGGTTCACCAAGACCGTGAGGGACCCCGTCTGCACGGTGACGGTGTCGTTGCTGCGAGTCACCGACTCGACGGTTTTGGCCGACGGGCTGCCGCCCTGGGGGGCCCGGCTCCCGACGACCGAGCGCGGCACGATCACCGCAGTGAGCACCGACCCGGCTACCGAGGATCCCGCGATCGGATTCGCGGTCGCCGTCCCCAGGACGCCCGGAGGCACGGACGCCTGCACGATCGCGGGACCGAGCGTGCCGGTCGCCGTCAGCGCCACGCGATAGAGGCCCGTGTCCAACTCCACGTACTGGGACATGCCGACGTACCCCAGGCTGGTCGCCTCGGGCGCCCCGCCGGGGAGGGCGGCGATCCGTCGGACAAACACGTCTGGTTGCACGATCGTGTCTGCCAGCGCCGGTACGGCCCCGGCAAATGATGGTGCCAGGTTCACCACCCGGATCGCGAACTTGCCGGCAGCCGGCGTGGGAAGGGCGGCGTCCGCCACGATCAAGCCCCCGAGCGACGGCGTCGCACCGGTCCGCGTGAAGCCGGACAGCGTGAAGCTGTAGTGTTCGTTTGCGACGAAGCTGTACGTCGTATCGAGCCACACCTTCTTGGCCAGCACCACATCCGTCGTGTCGAAGAACACTCGGATGTGCCTGGTGCCCGCTTCGATTCCCTCCGGGAACGTGCTGCCGCTGCGGAACGTCGCCCCGTAGAGGCCGGCATTCGACACGATGTCCACAATGCGGAACGCCATCTGATTGGTATCGGGCACCGCATTCACGAAGTTGATCGTCGCGAGTGGCGGCACGGGCTCCGTGAACGTGGCCTCGCGGCTGCACGCTCGGGCTCAAGAAGGTGGTGGACGTGACTCATTGTTGACCGCCGCCGCCTCCGGGCGGATTGTTCTCGGAAAACGGGCCGCCGATGCCGAACAGATGGCGCGAGACGGCGAACGTGACGAATCCCGCACTGAGCGCACCCACCAGCACGTACGTGCGCGATCGTGAGAAGCGCCGCTCGTACGCGTTGCCGACCCAGGTGCGCCGCAGCGTGACCGTTTCCCCGGTCCAGCGGCTCTGCGCGCCGCGGATGTCCGTCACCTCCGCGACCCGCAGGGTGTAGTCGCTGTCCGTGGAGCCGACCAACGCCCCTTCCACCCGCGCCACGCCGGCCCCGATGTTGGGGCCGGCCCCCACGCGGCCCTGGTCGGAGAGCACCAGGGCCACACGCGCCTGGGGCACGGGCTCCAGGGTTTGCAGGGGCGTGTAGCTGTAGCAGCCCGCCAGCAGCACGCACACGAGCCCGAGCGATCGCGGCAGGGCACGCACGGTCGCCACGTCCTCAGTACACGCCGTTCAAGAACAGGCCGTAGTTTCCCGCCGCCGCCGCGTCGCGACCGCCGGTGCCGCCCGTGCTGTAGAACGGCTCGCCGCGCACGTCCATTTCCTGGTTCGGCACCGGCCAGTTCAAGGCGGTCCCTTGCGGCAGGTCGCCCCAGCCGCGACCGGCGAAGAACCACATGCCGTAGCCCGCGTAGGCGGTCTCCATCCGGTATTCCCACTTGAGCGCGTCCCAGATAGTGCCGCACTTCGCCTTATGGTAGGGCAGGGTTGGTGGAGCCGGGTTCGGGTCAGGCACGCGCGGGACGCAACCCGTGCCGCCCGGCACGGCGGTCACCGTGTCTGTGATCACTCCCGCGAGCGCGCGCAGGACGCCCTTCCCGACCCGCGAGCTGTCGATCAGCACGGCCGCCGCGCCCACGTTGCCGAGCCGCAGCTGGCCTTCCGCCGCGAGCAGTCGGATCTCCGACCTGGTCATGATCGGGTAGTTGCCGATACGGCTCGCCACGCGGAACGCCCGCGACCGGAAGAAGTCGTACTGGGAAATCCCGAACGGGTCCCCGGGCTGGTCCGCGGACGCCGGTCGGTTCCGCAAGTACGGCGTCGCGGTGAACGTCCCGGGCACCGTGACCGCGTTCTGCGCCGCGCGGTTCGTACCCTGGGGGAACCGGCGGTCTGGCGTCACCACGGTGAACGGGACGCGGAGCAGGGGCGCCGTGTTGAGCCAGTTGTCGTAGCCTTTGGCCGGGTCCGCGGCGCCCGACGTATCGGCCATCCCGAGCCAGAATTGCGACATCTGGTGCCAATTGGCCGCCCCAGTGGCGTAATGCTGGATGACCCAGGAGACGTCCCAGCCATTGGTGGGGTCCATGAAGATGTTGAAGTCCGCGGTAATCCCGGCGGCTGCGTCGGCGATCACGGCCGTCCAATTCACGATCCCGCCCTGGCTCGTGTCGGCGCGCTCGGCCGGCGTGCGCGCCACGCTGGCGCGGAACCGGGCCTTATAGGCGCGCGCCAGCTGGATGAACTGCGTCGTGGTCAGCGCGTTGCCGTTGATCCAGGTCGACGGCAGCGGAAACCAGTCCCCGGCCGGCCCGGCCGGCGTCGCGGTGAGCGACGCGATGGCGATGGCCGAGTCGAGGTACCCCAACGCCGCTTTCATCACGTCGCGGTAGCCCGACAGCGGGATGATCACGGTCGCCGTTGCCTCCGGGTTGTCGTTTTCCGTGAGGATCGACGCCGAGTCGTACGCCAGGGCGAGATCGCCGAGCGCCACGCCCTGCGCGAAGCGCGCGAACGCGAGCGCTCGCGCATCGCGGGCGGCCGAGCCCAGCGTAAGGTTTTTGAGGCGGGCGATGCCCAGCGCCGCCATCCGGGCCGCGCTGTGCTCGACAACCCAGTCGCGGTAGTTCCCGATGCTCCCCTGGCTGCCGCGCGCGTTCGTAATGGGATTGCGCGGAATCGCCCCGCGCGGACCCATCGCGAAGTTGGCGAGCGACGACACGTTCTCCATGCCCATCACCTGGAGCTGCGGCTGCAGCGCATCGTTCGCGCCCCCCGTCAGAACCGTCGCCCCACCCAGCGTCCCGGCGTGGACCCGCGCGTACGTGCTGGCGATGAGCTGCTCCAGGTCGGCCGCGTTGCCGAACACCCGCCCGCGGTCGGGGTTGTTGGGGTTGACGACGTCGAGCGGGTCGGTGCAGGCGGCCACCCCGATGGTGAACGCGCCGTACAGTGCGTAACGAAGCTCTCGCATCGGTCCCCCTCTAGAAGCTCGTCGTGATCCCGACCGTGAAGGTGCGCAGGTTCGGGAACGAGAACGCGTCGACCGCGTTGACCGCGCCCGAGGCCGCCTGACCCCCCGTGCCGCCGCCGGCGAGATTGGGCTGGGGCGCCAGGGCGCCAAGCCCGATCTCCGGATCGAAGCCACGGTAGCCGGTGAGCGTGAACAGGTTGCGGCCCACGAGGCTCACGGCCCAGTCCCCGACGCCACCCACCCGGCCGACGTGGTAGGAGACCATGAGCTCGCGCATCTTGGCGTAGCTCGCGTCCTCGACCGAGAAGTTGTTGGGCCCGAGGATGTCGTACAGGCCGCCCACGCCCGCCGAGTTGTCGGGCGGTGCGGCGCGATAGTAGTAGCCGATCGGCTTGGCGGCCTCGACCGACTTGCCGACCTGGTCCACGTCATGCGACAGGAAGTCGAGGTGCGCCCAGTGGAACCCCTGGTTCCACACGCTCTGGCCGATCGCAGCGTCCAGCAGCGCGTACACGCTCAGCCGTTTCCACTGGAAGTTCTGAGTGATCCCGAAGCGGAATTTCGGGAGGGCGTTCCCGAGCGCAACCGTCCGCGCGTTCGACAGGCCAGTCGCGTCTCCTCGCAGGATGATCGGCATCCCCCAGTTGAGCTGGACGCCCCAGGGGGCCGTGATCGTCGAGGTCGCCGGGCTACTGCAGACGGTTTCGGCGATCCCCGCGGAGTTGATGCAGCCGGGGACGGACGTCTCCCACAGGTTGTCGGTGATGCCCATGCGCGGGTTGTTGCCGTCGCCCACCCACACCAGCCAGCCTTCGTCGTTCTTCTGGAAGGCGCTCGTCGGGCCACCGCAGTCGCCCCGGAACGGATCCGGCAGCTCCCCGCAGCTCGTCAGGAACTTGCGGCCGTAGAACGTGCCGTACAGCTCTCCCGCCTGCGCCAGGAAGATCTGGTCGGTGGCCTGGATGTTCGCCGCGCCGTAGAAATACGGCGGCACGCCGAGCTTCTCGATCCACGAGCGGTTGTGGTCGTACACGAAGCTCATTGACCACGAGACATCGGGCCGCTGCACGATCGGCAGGTTGAGCGACAGCTCGTGCGTGATGTTCAGCAGCGTCCCGGCGTTTTGCCACTGATTGGTATATCCGGTGGACGCCGAGACGGGCGCCAGCAGGATCTGATTCTCGATTCTGGAGCGCGCGTACACGGCGCTGAGCGCGAAGCGATTGAACAGCTCGAGGTCGGCACCGAGCTCGATCTCGTGGTGCACCTCGGGCCGCAGGTTGCGGTTCCCGAGAATGGCGAGGTTCAGGTAGCCGCCGGCGCCGATCCCGAACGTCTCGTATTGCGCCGTGAAGTTAGGCGACCCGCCGGCGGTGCCGTAGGAGGCATGCAACTTCAGCTCGCTCACCTGCCGCAGCGGCCACCACGGCTCGAGCGCCACGCGCCACGCACCGGACACCCGCCCGAACGTCGCCCAGCGGTGATTCTCGCCGAAGAGCGAGCTGCCGTCCCGCCGGATCAACGCATCGAAGAGATAGCGCTCCTTGTACTCGAGGCCGGTGCCCGCGAACAGGCCGATCTGCCGGATGCTCGTGGCAGCCGACGCGAGCGTTTTGTTCTGGGTGGCGTTGCCCAGCGAGGTCACCCCCTTCACGGCGAGGAAGTTGCCCTGCCCGGTCGCGATCGTGCTGTCCCGCTGTTCATAGAGGTAGCGCAGGTTCCAGCGTGCCAGCAGGTCGCGGCTGAACTCGTGGCGTACGCTCGCGTTCACGCCGGCGTCGACCGCCTCGTTGCTCGAGGACCCCCGGAAGATCAGCCCCGTGTTCGTGACCGGGTCGAAGCCAGTGGTGCGGAAGCCCTTGTCGTTGATCTGGGAGAAGTTGGTGCGGCGCAGGTCGTAGCCGACGTCGCCCTCGAGCGTGAACCAATTGACCGGCGCGAACCGCGCCGTCAGGCCGCCGATGAACCGGCTGGTGAGGTCCTCGCGCTTGGTGTTCTCCAGGGAATACAACGGGTTCTCGTTCTGCGAGCCGCCCCCCTGGAGATTCGGCCGGATGTAGAGCCGCCCCAGCGTGTCCCGCTGCTCCACGTCGACGATGGCGGGGACGCGCGTGAGGCGGAAGAACGCCTGCCCGCCGCCCTCCTGGTTCAGGCCGTCCTGGGTGCTGCGGCTGTAGGACGTCCGCACCGCGACGGTCCAATCGGACCCGATCGCCTGATCGACGTTGGCGCGGAACGAGTTCCGCACGAAGCCCTGGAGGAAGCGGATCGCGCCGGGTTCGGTCAGGTTCGAGCCGCTCACATAAAACCGCGTCCCGCCGACCCGCCCGGTCATGTCGACGCTGTTCTCGGCGTAGACGTGCGGGTCCACCAGCTCGTTCACGGCGTTATAGCTCGTGCCGGGCCAGGGAGTGTTCTGAAAGCGCTGGCGGAGCACGCTCCCCGAGATCGTCGCACCAGGATCGACCGGGAACCCGACGGCCGTCGTCGCAGAGTCGGCCGGGTAGTTGTTGATCCGCGCCTGCTCCTTCCGGTAGTCGAACGTGCGGGCGCACAGCGGCAGCCCGGACAGGAACTGGCAGAACTCCTGATCGCGCTCGTCCATCACCAGGGCCTGGAACCGAGCGAGCCCGAAATCGCGCTCGATGTCGCTCACGCCGGCTTCGCTGCGAACGTTGAACTTCACGCCTTCGAGCGCGCGGCGGCCCGATTTCGTAGTGATGTTGATGACGCCGTTGCCAGCGCGCGCGCCATACAACGACGCCCCGGCGGCGCCCTTCACCACCTCGACGCTCTCGATGTCCTGCGGATTGATGTCTGGCAGCGCCCCGTTGATGATCACGCCGTCCACGATGTACAGCGGGTCTTGCCCGCGCCCCTGCGCGTTGATCGACGTCGGGCCGCGCAGCAGCACCGAGGGTTGCGCGCCCGGCCGGCCGCTGTTCGACACGATATTCGCAGGAAGCTTCCCCTGCAGCTCGGTGAGCGGATTGGCCGCCGCCACCGGGAGCTTCGACGCGTCGATCGTCGTCACGTCGAACGTCGCCTTGACGCGCGTTGTCGCCTCTTGCACCCCGGTGACCACCACGGCATCGAGCAGGTTCACATCGGTGGCGAGCGTGAAGTCCTCGATGTGGTCCCCGGAGCTGAGCGCCAGCTGCCGCGCCAGCGGCTTGTGGCCGATCGTGCGGACGCGCAGCGTCACCGTCTGCCCGGACACGCGCACCGCGGGAATGACGATCGTGAAGCGCCCTTCGCTGTTGGTGAAGACGCCGACGTTCAGCTCCTGGATCTGCACCGTGGCGACGGGGAGCGCCTCGCCGCGGTCGTCGATCACGCGTCCCGCCTCGCCGCGGTCGTCGATCACGCGTCCCCGGATGACCGCTTCCTGCCCTCGCACCTCATGGACCGCGGATACCAGGCACAGCGCGACGAACAGGGCTACGCCGGAGCAACGCCTAGAACGTGGTAGGGTCATGCGCGGAATCCTCATGTGAGCGATGAATTGCTCGGGAATGACGAGCGGTAAGGACGGTGATGCGACAACGGAGGCACGCCGCAGTCCCCGCAGGGGGCCGCGGCTGTGTCAAAGGCGAGAGGTGACACCACTCTCTGACGGCGCAGCTCGAGCGTGACGGTCATGGCGCTCGGACGGTTCGCTGTGCGTTCAGGGCAAACGGCTGTAAAGCCTGTGCCGTCGGTAATACGCCGATTTGAAATCGGCGTCAAGACCCTGTACTATCGAGGGGAACAACGAGCAACCGAGCCCCCCGAGCCCCCCCGAGCCCCCCATGGGCACCTCACAGGTCTGCCGTGCTGGCCTTGTGCTCATCCTCGCCTCCGCCGGTCCCCTCCGTGCTCAGCACGGGACCGCCGCCATTGCGGGCCAGCTCGTCGATCGCGAGTCCCGGGCACCCGTGGGCGGCGCCCGGATCGCCCTCCTCGGCATCCGCAAGGACCTCGCCTCGGACAGCACGGGCCGGTTCACGCATGAGGGCCTCGCCTCCGGGACCTACGTCGTGCAGGTGCGGGCGATCGGGTATGTGGGGGCTTCGTGGATCGTGGAGCTCGGCGACGGCGAAGTGCACACCGAGGTGTTCGAGCTGGAGCGGCTCGCGTACACGCTGGACCCGGTGGTCGTGGAGCGGCGGCCGAGCTTCGCGCAGCAGCGGCTGCAGGAGTTCGAGCGCCGCCGGGCGGGTGGACGCGGGTACTTCATCACCGAGGAGCAGATCCTGCAGGCCAAACCGCGCAACCTGGGGGACCTGTTCCGCGGCGTGCCGGGGGTGCGGATGCAGTGCCGGGGAAGCTGCAGCGTGCGCATGGCGCGCGCGCCGCGGGAGTGCCGCCCCGACTACGTGGTGGACGGGTTTCCGGCGACCAACTCCACCAGCCTCGACATGCCCACTATCGGCATCATCGGGATCGAGATCTACCGCACTCTGAGCGAGACTCCGCTCGAATTCCTTCGCGCCGACAACCAGTGCGGCACGATCGTCATCTGGACGCGATCGGGGCCGGGTTGAGCGGCCTCACGGCCGCCAGCGCGCCATGATGTCGGTCTGGCTGCCGCGCGTGAGCTGCTGCGGGCCGTTCGAGCCGTCCGCGTTGATGAAGTAGAGGTCCGCGTCGCTGTCGAACAGGATGTAACGCCCGTCGGGCGACCACGACGGCAGCTCGTCCGGCGGGCTGCTCGTCGTCAGCTGCCGCACGCCCGTCCCGTCGGCGTTCATGATGAAGATCGCGAAGTCGCCGTCGCGGTTCGAGTAAAAGGCGATCTTCGTGCCGTCGGGCGACCAGGCTGGCCCGAGATCAGTCCCCACACGGTTCGTGAGGTTTAGCGGATTGGTCCCGTCCGCATGCATGACGTAGATCTCGTCGTTCCCGTCGCGGTTCGTCGCGAAGGCGATCCTCGTGCCGTCCGGCGACCACGCGGGTTGCGCGTCGAAGGCGGCACCGTTCGTGAGTCTCGCGACGCCGCTGCCGTCCGCGTTCATCACGAAAATGTGGAAGCGCCGAGTCCCGTCCGCGAGCGTGTCGCGGTCCGACACGAAGGCGATGCTCGCGCCGTCCGGTGACCACGCCGGCTCGAACTCGTTCGTGGTATCCGTGGTGAGCCGCTGCAATGCGCCGCTCCCATCCGCGTTCATGACGTAGACGTCGAGTTGCGGGACGGTGCCGTTCAGGGCACGGTCCGACTCGAACGCGATCTGGGTGCCGTCCGGCGACCAGGAGGGCCAACCCTCGTAGGCGAACGACGTCGGGGTCAGGTTCGTGATCGTGCCGTCCGTGCCCATGAGGTAGATGTCCTTCTGACCGAGCCGCCGGTCGCTGACGAACGCCAGTTCACCCGGCGGCAGCGCCAAGGGTGGCGGCGGCGCCGAGCTGTCGTGGCAGGCCGCCACGGCGGCAGCCAGCACCAGCAGGGGAATCGTGGACCGGAACGGCGAGTTCACTTCGAAAAGTCCACCTTCGGCGCCGTCGCCGCGCCCGGGCTCTGCAACTCGAAGTACTCTCGTGGTCCCTTGCCGATCAGCTTCGCCGTCAACAGCTGCGGGAACCGCCGGATGTAGGCGTTGTAGCGGTTCACGGCCTCGTTGTAGTCTTGCCGCGCGACGGCGATGCGGTTCTCCGTGCCCTCGAGCTGGTCCTGGAGCGCGCGGAAGTTCTCGCTCGCCTTGAGCTGCGGGTAACTTTCGGCGATCGCCAGCAACCGGCCCAGCGGCGCATTGAGCGCCGCGTTCGCCTCGGCCATCTGCTGCAGGTTCCCGCTCTGGACCGCTCCGGCGAGCTTGGCCCGGGCCTCGGCGACCTCGCTGAACACCGCCTGCTCGTGCTTCGCATAGCCCTTGACGGTCTCGACCAGATTGGGGATGAGGTCGGCGCGCCGCTGCAGCTGCACTTTGATCTGCGCCGCAGCGGCGTTTACCTGCTCGTCGTAGGTCTGGATCGTGTTGTAGCCGCACCCCGTCGTCGCGACTCCCGCGACGACCACCATGGCCCATCCCCATCTACGCGTGGTTGCAGTCACGAGCGCATTACTCCCTTCGTTGACGTTCGACGCATGTTTCCCGGCCTGAGAGCCCGGGCTCGGCGTGTTGTGCGCCCTCTAAAGGGCGCACCCCCAGCCGAGCGCGCCCTCTCAGGGCGCGGACAAGAAGACGCAGCACCGACACACAAATGTGTTCGCCCTCACCCTACGTCAGTCGGTTCACGAACTCGGCAGTGCGCGCCACCGCGTCGAGATAGGCGGCGGGCAGGGGGTCGCTCGCGGCGAGCCGCAACGCCCGCCCGCCGGTCGCGTGCGCGACCAGCCCCGCGAGCCCTTCCGGCGCAAAGCCGACCAGCGCGCCCGCCGCCCGCACCACGGCGTCGGCATCGCCGGACGGCGGCTTCCCGGCGAGCCGCAGCGTGGTGCGCAGCATCGTGAAGAAGCCGCCGGCGTTCCCGACGATCACCCGCGCCAGTTGTTTCGGATCGCGCCGCAGCGCGGCGTAGGCCTGGCGCAGCCGCACGACCTTGCCCATCAGCTCGTGCTCGAGCTGTCGCCGCACGTCGTCACGACGCACGACGATGCCGGGCCACGGGTCGCGGCCGGCCAGCACCCGATGCGCCTCCCGAATGTCCTCGTACTCGATCGCGAACGCATCCGCCGAGCTGCGCCACTCCGCTTCGGTGAGGATCAGCGGCGCCGGACGCCCGACCCCGAGCCACGCGTCCATGACCGGCGCCAGCTGCGCGAACAGCGCCTCGTCCACCGCGTCGCAGATAAGCAGGGTGTTGACGTCGGAGCGCTCCGGCACGTGCGTCCCGCGCGCCGCGGAGCCGTAGAGCAGCAACGAGACGAGCCGCTGCCCCAGCGCGCGCGTGACGGCGTCGCCCAAGCGTTCGACCGGCAATTTCGCCGCCATGCTAGAACCGCCCTCCCGCTCCGCCACCCGAGAAGCCGCCCCCGCCGCCGAACCCACCGAAGCCCCCTCCCCCACCCCAACCGCCGCTCGACCCACCCCAGCCGCCGCGCCCTCCCCATCCCCCACCGCCAAAGCCGCCGAACCAGAATGGCAGCCAGAGAATGCGCCCGCGGCTCAACAGAATCAACAGCAGCGCGGCGACGATGAGCCAGGTAACCGGAATCGGGAACCGGTCGGACTGGTTCCCCGCGGGAGGGGGTGCGCCCGAAAGCGTGACCCCGAACTGCTGCGCGAACGCCTGCGCGATCAGGTCCACGCCGAGGGCGAGCCCCGCGCCGTACTGCTCGCGGGCGAGGTACGGCGTCAGCGCGTCCCGGATGCGGCCCACGCGTGCGTCGGTCAGGAAGCCTTCGGCGCCGCGGCCGGTGGCGATGAAGAGCCGGCCCGTACCGGGGCGGTGATTCTTCAAGGGCACGAGCAGCACGACGACGCCGAGGTTCTTCGCCGGGTCGCCTGCTTCGCCCTTCGCCCCCACGCCCCACTGGCGCCCGATCTGCAGCGCGACGTCCCCGGCCTCCCGGCCGCCCAGGTCGGGCAGCGTGACCACCGCGATCTCGCCGCGCGTCTTGTCGCGCACCTCGCGGATGACCGCGTCCATGTGGGTGACGGAGGCAGGGTCGAGCACCCCGGCGAAGTCGTTCACGTAGCCCGAGGGCGCGGGAATGGCGATCTGGAGAACGGCGCACAGGGTAGTGAGCATTGACGCGAGAATCTTATCTGCTTTCGTGCCCGACCGCTCGGTGGTAGGTTCGAGCGTGGGCAGTCTCCGCAGCCTCGCCGTCGCGACGGCGCTCGGCGGTCTGGTCGCCACCGGCTCCGGGTGCTTCCTGCTCAACCGCGGCAAACCTACGCCCGTGGCGACGTTCGACGTCCCCGTCGGCGAGATCGCCCTCAGCGTCACGAACCACAACTATCTCGATGTCGTGATTTACGTGCTCCACGACGGGCAGCAGACGCGCATCGGCACGGTCACCGGGTCGTCATCGCAGCTGTTCTACGTGCCGGTGCGCATGCTGGGGATGGGACACGAGATCCAACTGTACGGTGATGCGATCGGGAGCGACGACTACGCTCGCACGCAGACGCTGATCATCCAGCCGGGACAGTACATCGAGTGGACGCTCGAGACCAATCTGCGCCGCTCGAGCGTCGGGGTGTTCTGAGGGGGGGCGGTTACCGCTTGATCGGCGGAGGGCCGGAGGCGCCGCCAGCCGTGGCCCCGCCGATCAAGGCGAACGTCGCGGCGCTGGCGGCGAGACCCGCCACGCCGACCCCCGCGAGCAGGATCGTCCGCCCCTTGGCGAATTGCCGCACCTGGAGCGACGCGACAGCGGCCATGGGAAGGGTCACCGTTTCGCCGGCCCAGGGCGCCCAGTCGCCGCGCCGCGTCTCCACGGTCGTGACCGAGACGACGAGGCTATGCTCGTCCGCGCTCACGTAGCGCCCGCGCACGATGAACGCGTCGAAGCCGAGATAGCGCCCCAGCTCCAGCGTTCCCGCGTCCGTGAGGGTCACGGCCACGGACGTCCCTGCCTCCGGATGGGGGGTCGTGAGGGGGAGATACGAGTAGCATCCCGCCGTGCAAACGGCGGCGATCAGGACTGCAGCACGCATACGCGCCGAGTGTCGGTCACCCATTCTCGTATACCCCGCCGTGGGCGCGCGTTCACATCAGTGCGGACCCGGCCCGGGCCCACCGCCCCCGGGGATCCCGCCGGGCGAGCCGGGCCCGAACGCCTCGTACGTGACCACGAGCCCGGCGACGGCCGCGCCGGCGAGCAGCACCATCTTGCTGCGCGACACCTGGCGTTGCTCGATCTGCCGCACGAATTCACCGGGCACCACCACCGTCTCGCCCGCCCACCGCGCGATGTCGCCGCGGCGCGATTCGACTGATTCGACCGAGAGCGCGAGGCCCCGATCCGTCGCGGCCACATAGCGCCCGCGCACCACGAGTGCGTTGGGCCCGAGATAGCGGGCCAGCTCTTCGGAGCCGGACTCGGTGAGCGTCAGCGCTAGATAACTCGCCGGCGCGAGGCCCGAGCGGCGCAGCGGCATGTAGTTATAGCAGCC
>WNGN01004030.1_pt1 | contig 12851 bp, 13 predicted proteins | sample 5400561 | NCBI WGS metagenome assembly WNGN01 (sample SAMN13153379, study PRJNA577476) | soil metagenome | isolation source: 115 cm soil or saprolite under Garry oak tree replicate 2 | place: USA:California | collected 2016-06-15
TCGGGGCAGCGACCTCCGGCAGCGATGAACAGTGCATCATCAACGCGCGACTCGCCAGCCAACGCGGCAGCAGCGGCAAACAGCGCAAACAGGATGACAAGTGTGGCGCGTGACATGGCCTAACGAGAAAGAGATAAGCCACGGCAGGGTGTCGTGGCAAACACACTGGACTTATTTCGAAATGGGGCCGTTGGCTTCATCGATCGGTTAGGCCCCAGTTATCTAGATACTTCCTAGTGTGAGGATCGAACAGCAGCACATCCCACCACGTGGTCCCAATTACTTCTGGATTAGGATGGTATTCGTGAGACGCGATAAATGCTATACCCCTTGCCTTTTCTGGTGCCGTCAACGCGCCGGGAACTTCTCTGTGCCTTTTGTGGTCCGTGCAGCGAGTCAGTGTGATATGCCGAGCCTTACCATTCGCACCCAACACAAAATGGAAATGTATCCCTAAGAGGTCCTTCGGGTGTGGCCTTATCCTTGCAGAAATCACCCTCCACGCCCCCTTGAAACCCGTGAGTCGAATGACACCTTGCAGCGGACCCGCCGGCCATGAGTCTACTAGGACCACAGCATGATCATGATGTTTGACTGCAGTCGACCCTGGCGCATTTCCTGTCTTCGCAGCGAATTCAGGGTTGCGCTGCAACCACTCTCGAGCCGCGGCTCGGGCAGCCCGGCTGTCGGGCGTGCCTCCCTGCTTCGCTATGGAAACGCTGGACAGCCCACATGTGATCAGAAGTGTCCATGCTAGTGCGCGTCGCATGGGGTCTAACGAGAACAAGATGAGCGACGGCCACCGAGAACGCGCGTTGCTCGGAGTGGATGCGCAGTAGCCACTGAAAACGTGAACGCGCGGCGGGTGGCCGTTCGCTCCATCGCTTGGTTAGGTCTCTTACAGTGTTTCATCGCCTTTACCGAGATTGCATTCAGAGCAGAGTGTCTGAAGGTTGCTGAGCTCTGTCTTACCGCTCTTCGCGAAGGGCTGTCGATGATCGACGTGCAAAACAACACCACGCTCTAAAGCCGGGCTTCTGCCGCAGCGGACACATGTGTAGCCGTCACGATCGAAGACCTTCAATCGGAGCCCAAGTGGAATCTGACGTTTTGCTTCTGTCGGGATGGCCTGAATGATTTCCGCGGTCTTATGATCCGGAGAAGCTAAAGAAGCACCCATTCTGTTCTCGATGAACTTGACGCACGCATTCACCCAACCGCCGAATCGGAGCCGGTAGGTGTTGTAGTGTATCGTGGCGCCTGATGCTTCCCACTCGGTTCGCGACGGACGATGTCCACGAATCCGCCAGATCCGCTCCATTTCTGCGAAAAGCTTTTCCTCGGGGAAGGTGTCAATTCGCTTGCGTTGAAGCGTGAAGTTCATGTCGAGCTGCAAGACCTAACTATGATTCGACGAAAGTGTGTTTCGCCTATTTCGGCCGCTGCGTAGGAATGTTTCCAGAAAAAGCGAAAGCATGGCTTCTTCTCTTTCTAACCACAATTGACACGGGCGGGGGTGGGATCGATCACTCATATCGTAGCGCCTCGATCGGATCGAGGTTGGCGGCGCGATAGGCGGGATAGAGGCCGAAACCGATGCCGATTGCCGAGCAGACGAGCAACCCGGCAAGCGCCCAGCCGTAAGGAAAAATTAGGTCCACTTTGAGCCATGCTGCCAGCAAATCGCCGGCGACGATTCCGAGAAGGATTCCCAGCACCCCGCCGGCTTCGGAAATGAAAACGGCCTCAGTCAAAAACTGCCGCAAGATGTCGCGGCTGCGCGCGCCGATCGATTTGCGGACGCCGATCTCCTTTGTGCGCTCGGTTACGCTTACAAGCATAATGTTCATGATGCCGATTCCGGCCGCGACGAGCGCGATCAGACTTATGACGAACGCGCCCACTCGCACATAGCCAGCCACGTTAACGAACGCACTCTTGAGCGAATCGTTGCTGTAAATCTCGAAATCGTTTGGCTGGTCCGGGCGCAAGCCGCGGGCGATACGCATTGCACCGATGCCGCGGTCGAACGTGCGATTGTACGTGTCTTGTGTGAACGCTTGCGTCGCTATGTTGACGGTGCGCTTCGCTTCGCCGTAATCCTCAAAGAACCGCGTGATCGGCATGATGCAAAGGTCGTCCTGGCTTTGGCCGAACGCCGTCCCTTTTTCGGCGAGCACGCCGACAATCGTGTAGGTGTGTCCGCTGACCCGAACGACTTTGCCTATCGGCGTTTCATGCGGAAACAATCTTTTCTCGATCATCTTTCCAACGACAATGACGCGACGTGAAAGATCGACGTCTTCATCGTTCAGATTACGGCCGTAACCGAGCGTGTAAGCATTCGCGGTGAGAAAACTTCGGTTCGTACCGACAATGAGAAGGCTTGGGGTTGTTTTTACGCCGTTGTAAACCGCCTGGCCTTTCACTTCGTAGCCAAAACTCTTGAGGCAAATCTCGCGCGCCTCGCCTTCCATCAATCGGTAATAATGCAGCGCCTGCTGGTAAGTGATGTTGTGCCGGTTGCGAAATTTCTCCTGCGCGTCCCCGCTCGCACTGATATTGGCCGGATATTTGCCGAACTGAAAAATGTTCGACCCAAGAAAGCTAATGCCGTTTTCAATTGAGTATTGCAATGCGCCGATCGCGGTCATGACTGAAATTACCGAGAAGACGCCAATGGTGATGCCGAGCATTGTCAGCGCGGAGCGCAGTTTGTTCGCGCCGAGCGAGGTCCACGCCATCTTGATGATTTCGCTGAATAACATCGCGCTTAAGAGTGGAGTGACGGAGTAGTGGAGTAATGGAGTAATGCCGGAGCAATTGCATTCTCACACCCATTACTCCAGCACTCCATGACTCCACTACTCCTATTCATATCTGAGCGCCGTCACTGGATCTAGCCGTGAGGCTGTCCAAGCCGGCGCGAAACCCGAGAACAAACCTGTCATTATTGAAACAATCATGCTTACAAGCACGAGGCCGAGTGAGAAATGAATCGGAAACGAAGGGAAAGCTTTGCCGATGCCGAAGCACATTAAGTAAGCAAACACGAGCCCAATAAATCCGCCGAGCAGACAAAGCGCAGTCGATTCGATCAGGAATTGCAGCAGGATCGTTCGCCGCCGCGCGCCGAGCGCTTTGATATTCATGATACCGATCGCGCCGACGAAGAGCGACAAGCCGGTGATGAACAGCCCGGCAATCGCAATTGAGTTTTTCACTGGATCGAGCGTGCTTTTGAATGCCTGTTGCTCGTTGATCGAGAAATCGTCCTTTTTCTCCGGTGGCAATCCACGCACGCGCCGCATCAAACCGGTGAGCTCATCCTTGGCGTCGGTGAGTCTCGTCTTGTCTTTCACTTTGACGCGAACGTCCGATTCGGTTTTGGCCGAAAAATATTTGTTAAACGCGCCCAGCGGCATCGCCACCATCGAGTCCCAACTAAACAAACCGAGAAACGTGCCCTGTCGCGTGTTTACACCAATGACTTTGAACAATTGACCATTGATTAGCACCGATTTATCGATCGGGCTTTGAGCAGGGAAAAGCGCATCGGCCACGTCATAGCCGATAACGACAACATTGGCGCCGCCACGCGATTCGAGTTCGTTGAAGAATCGCCCTGCCGTACAATCGATGGTCGACGTTATGATGAAATCCGACGTCGTGCCGAGAACGAAGACGTTGTCCACCTGATTACCGCCATACTTAATTGATCGCATCAAATTCGATGTCGGCACCGCCACAACCAGGTTCGAGTTCGGGGTCGCCGCGATCATCCGGTTCAAAGTCTCGGCGTATTCAGTTTTGATTTTCTTGCGATCGCGGTAGTTCCACCAGTCGTCCACCGGCTTCCATGGCCATTGTGTGACGTAGAGAACGTCATCGCCGAGCACAGCCATGCTTTTATCGAAACCGATGGATATCCCGTTCACCGCGGTGCCCATCAATGTCACGGCGATGATGCCGATGATTACTCCGAGAGCGGTGAGCGTCGAGCGCGTGAGGTTCGAGCGCATTTGCGCGGCCGCAATTTTCCAACTCTCGCTCAGCTCGTAGAGAAAACGTTTCATGCCGACTTTATCTTGCAACCGGCATGTCGAGCTCCGGAATAAATCCGGCGTGATCCATCTCGATGAGTCCGTCGCGTAAATGCACGGTACGACGCGCATGCGCCGCGATGTCGCGTTCATGCGTCACGAGGATAATTGTGTTGCCACGCCGGTATAAATCCTCGAACAACTGCATGATTTCTTCGCCGGTTTTGGAATCGAGATTACCGGTTGGTTCGTCCGCCAGAATAATCGACGGTCCATTGACCAGCGCACGCGCTATCGCTACGCGCTGCCGTTGACCACCTGAAAGTTCATTCGGTTTGTGATGGATACGATCACCCAAGCCGACATCCGCCAGGACCTGGGTTGCGCGTGCTTCGCGTCGCTCAGGCTCGATGCCCGCGTAAATGAGCGGCAACTCGACGTTACGCAACGATGTTGCTCTTGGCAGAAGGTTAAACGTTTGGAACACGAAACCGATCTCGCGATTGCGAACGGCCGCGAGCTCGTCATCATCCATCTCGGCAACATTCTTGCCGTTGAACTCATAGCGGCCAGAAGATGGGGTATCGAGACAACCGAGCATGTTCATGAGCGTCGATTTACCACTCCCGCTTGGGCCCATGATGGCAATGTATTCGTTGCGGCGAATCTGCAGGGTCACGCCCCGCAGCGCGCGCACGACTTCCTCGCCCATCACGTAGTCTTTAGTGATGTTCTCGATATCGATCACGACCGGCCCAAGCGGTCTGATTGAATTTCGAGTTTCCATCGCAACGTCGACAGTCGCTCGCCGGGACTACTTCATTCCTTCTTTGTCGGGAGTTACCTTGGCGCCGTTCTTCAACTTTCGGCTGATCGCGCTATAACTTCCCGAGATCACTTCTTCGCCGGGCTGAATGCCGCTTTTAATTTCTGTGTAGGTATCGTCGGAAATCCCGGTTGTGACTTTTACCATCTGCGCCTTGCTGCCTTTTTTTAGGAACACAACCTTGGCCAGTTTCTCGCGCTCTTCTTTCTGCGCCGCTTTCTCCGCGCGCTCATTGACGAACTCCGCGTTATTATCGTCCTTGTCGCGCTGCGCCAGCTTCTTCTTATTCTTTTCGATTTCTTCCGGACTCAAATTGCTGTCACCGGTGCGAATGGTCACGGCCTGCATCGGCACGGCCACGACGTCCTTCACCTGGTTCGTTTGGATTTCCGCGGTGCAGCTGAGTGCCGGCTTCAGTACCACTTCGTGGTCTTGGATTCGAATTTTCACCTCGAAGTTGGTAACCTCTTCCTGCGTGCCGGCACCGGTTGTCTTTCCGGTGTTGGCGATTTGGTAAACATTGCCGTGAAATTTCCGATCGCCGTACGCGTCAATTTTCACTTCGGCCTTGTCGCCGATCTTCACATTTACGACGTCATTTTCGTTCACATCGACACGCGCTTCCATGTGGCTGAGGTCAGCCACGCGCATCACTTCTGTCCCGACAAATTGTCCCGTGGCCACGAGACGTTCACCCAGTTTGCTGTTGAGGACTGTGACCGTGCCATCAATAGGCGAGTAAATTGTCGTCTTCGATAATTGGTCGCGCGCCTGACTCGAGCCGGCCTGCGCGCGCTCAATTTCGTGCAGGGAACTTTCGAAGGTGTTCTTCGCAACGTCGTACGCCGCTTGCGCGGCATTAAATTCCTGCTCTGAGATCAGCTTCTTGTTGAACAGGTCCTCTGCCCTTTTGAAGTCATGTTCCGCTTTCAACATCGTTGCCTTCTGCTGAAGGTTGGTCGCTTTCGCTGAGCTGATCGCAGCTTCCTGCTGTTCCAACAGGGCCTTGTAAGAGTCTGGTTTAACCTTTACCAGCAGATCACCTTTCATCACCGCTTTCCCGTCTTCCACCGGCAGCTCGATGATCTCGCCCGCAACCTCAGGAGAAATTTTTACTTCTGTTTCCGGCTGGACCTTTCCTGTCGCCGAGACCGTTTGCATGATCGTTTTGCGAATCGCCCTTTCCGTTGTAACCGGAATCGGTTTCTCGCGCTTGCTCCAGATGATCGACACAGCGATCCAGAGCACGACCAGGCCAATCGATCCGAAGATGATTTGCTTCTTGCGCCGAGCACGACGCTGCTTCGCCGTCAAAGGTGCAGGCGCAGGGGTGCTTACAGTTTGGTGCATTGGAGGAGGGGTTCTTGGGATGAAAGCGTCAGCGTTAGTTGGTTGTTTGACTCTTGCAAACGAAATCCCGTTCATGACAACTTTGAGATGCGGACAGGCGCGCCTTTGGATTCAATTAATTACGGCTTCTGTGCAGGATGCCGAGCTTTGCTCCAAATCGCGCAGACTGGTCGCCCGGCGAGATCGAATTTGGTAAATCGCCCATTCCGCGTGTTCTGCAATTAGTGGCTCTTCATCGGCTGCAGCGCGTTCGAGCGCCGGAATGTCGGATACGTCGCCTGCATTACCCAGCGCGACACACACATTGCGGAGAAACCCGCGACGCTTGATCCGTTTGATTGGTGAATTTTTGAAAATCGCGCGGAACTCTGCGTCGGTTAGTTCCAGATATTCCCGTAACGACATGCCGAGCGTCGAATGGCGCGCCGCGAAAGCTGTTTCGTGGGAAACCTGCGCGAACCGGTTCCACGGGCACGCGTCCAGACAGTCATCGCACCCGAAAATGCGATCTCCGACGAGCGGCCGAAGCTCCAGCGGGATGGAACCCTTCAGTTCAATTGTCAGGTAAGAAATACAACGTCGCGCATCGAGTCGATGCGGGCCTGTAATCGCACCAGTCGGACACGCTTTGATGCAACGTTCACACGTTCCACAGCGATCGGCGACTGGTTGATCCGGTGGCAATTCGAGCGTCGTCAAAATCTCCGCGAGAAAGAACCATGTCCCAAGGCGTTCATCGATTAACATCGTGTTTTTGCCATGCCAGCCGATACCAGCTTGCGCTGCGTGATCGCGTTCCAGGATCGGCCCGGTATCCACGTAACATTTTTGCTGTCCGCCGAAGTCGCGAAGAAACGTGTCCATCTTGTCGAGCTTGCTTTCGACGACTTGGTGGTAATCGTCCCCCCACGCATACCGAGCGATCTTTCCCTTAGCGGCGGCCTCCGATGTCTGAACTTGTTCGGCCTGAAAATAATTCAGCGCCAATACAACGATCGATTGTGCGCCTGGCAGAACTTTGTGCGGATCGCAACGCTTCTCTTCACCGCGCTCCATGTACTGCATTTCGCCGTGTGCGCCTTCGCGCAACCATTCGCGAAATTCAGTTCCGTACGTAGGCGCAGCGCAAGCCGCTGTGCGACACGAATCGAAACCAATCTGTTGGGCATACGATACGAGCTGCGCCTTCAATTCCGCTCTCGAAACTTGACCCGTCATGATGTAGCCGCGATCGGTGGTTCTACTCTCCAATTGCGACCAATTCTTCTAAGCTTGCTCAAAATTGCCACGGCAACTTCTTCGTCTGTCAGCACCGCCGTATCGACGCGAATACGTGCAACTTTGGCATAAAGCGGCAGCCGCGCCTGTAGTATTCGCGCGAACGCCTCTCTTGGATGCTCGCCTCGCAGCAGCGGTCGATTCGCGGATCGCGAAGCGCGTTTGAAAAGCGTTTCTTCATTGGCATCAAGCCATATCACTGCGCCAAGCCGTTTCAGAAACGCGATGTTCTCTTCACGTAATATGATGCCGCCGCCCGTTACGATGATCGTCTGTTTAGCCGGTGTAATTTCGTGAAGTGCTTGAGTTTCCGTTTCACGAAAGGCCTGCTCGCCGTATTTGGAAAAGATTTCGTTGATCGACATCCCGAATTTCGAGGCAACGATCTCATCAGTATCGAGCAAGGTGAGCTTCGTTCGCCGCTGCAAGCAAGACCCAACGACAGACTTTCCGGCGCCCATCATGCCGATCAGAATGATCGATTTGCCGGTCTGACTCACGAGCGCAATATCTCACTGACATCCGGCTTCGGCTAGATGCTTGCACAGGAGGAATCAGGGAAGCCGGGCTTGGCGTTTCACAGAAACACCCTACAATTTGCCCGTGCCTGCATCGAAACCTGTCGTCGCCGTTATCATGGGGAGCAAATCGGACTGGAAAACGATGCGGCATGCTGTGGAAACGCTCGATGATCTTGGTGTGTCGAATGAAGCGCGCGTCCTATCCGCCCATCGCACTCCGGATGCGACCGCAGAGTTTGCGCGAAAAGCAGCGGACCGCGGATTCCGAGTTATCATCGCCGGCGCGGGCGGCGCAGCGCATCTGGCAGGAGTCATTGCCGCCCACACGTGGCTTCCCGTTCTTGGTGTTCCGATTCAATCGAAGCTCCAGGGACTCGACTCTCTGTTATCCACCGCGCAAATGCCGGGCGGCATTCCCGTCGGTACATTGGCGATCGGCGAAGCGGGTGCAAAAAACGCTGCGCTTCTCTCGGCGGCAATTCTCGCGACGTCCGATAAGGCGATTCGCCAGAAATTGGAAGCGTTCCGCAAAAACCAATCCGAAGCTGTCCTGGCCGCGAAATTGCCAAAATGACCACAGTGATTTCAACCGACCGCGCTGCGGCGGTTGAACTGCTGCGAAAAGGCGAAATCGTCGCGTTGCCCACTGAAACCGTTTACGGACTCGCCGCTGACGCGCTGAATCCGATCGCGGTCGCAAGAGTCTTTGAAGCAAAAAAGCGACCGCGCTTCGATCCCCTGATCGTTCATCTTCCGTCCCGCGAGTGGTTAGAAAGAATCGCCGATGTTCCGGAACACAATGGACAACTGATCTCAAAACTAGCCGACAGATTCTGGCCCGGGCCATTCACGATGGTTCTACCCAAGCGCCAAATCGTTCCTGAAATCGTGACTGCTGGTCTTGATACAGTTGCGCTGCGAATCAGCGCGCATCCAGTCTTTTCCGAAATCATTCAGCTGTTTGGAAAACCACTTGCCGCACCAAGTGCAAATCGTTTTGGCCGAGTCAGTCCAACCACGGCGCAGCACGTGCTCGATGAACTCGATGCACGAATTCCGCTCATCATCGACGCAGGGTCAACCGAGCATGGGATTGAATCGACAATCATCAGCGTGCGCGGAAACAGCATCGAAATCCTGCGCTGTGGGCCAGTTACAGCAGAGCAATTATCTGAATTTGCCAAGATCAAGCTCGCCGCATCACCTGCGCGGAAAATTTCAGCGCCGGGACAACTGCCGTCGCATTACGCGCCGAGAACGCGGTTGCGTGTAGTCGAGAATGCCGAATCATTTTCGCCGCCCAAAAACCAGCGCGTCGGCTTGCTGGCATGGTATCCCGTATCAGCGAAGGAAGATCTGCAGACCGCCCAGCGGCGGACTGGAGACGGCCGCTCGTTGAAGTTTGTTGCGGTTCGAAATCTGAGCACGCATCAGGATTTGCGAGAGGCCGCAGCGAATTTCTTTCGCTACTTGCGCGAGCTCGATGTGCTCGGTCTCGATCTTATCGTTGCGGAACGAGTTCCCTCTCAGGGACTCGGCGCGGCGATTCTTGATCGGCTCGAGCGTGCGTCGCACGACTAGTCTGTCGCCCCACACACGCCTGAATGAATCCTTTGAACAGGGGATGGGGCTTGTTTGGTTTACTTTGAAATTCGGGGTGATACTGGCAGCCGAAAAAATACGGATGATCGCGAAGCTCGATCAATTCCGCTAGCATGCCATCCGGTGACGTTCCTGAAATCACGAAGCCTTTTGCGTTCATTCGATCGCGATATTTCATGTTGAATTCATAGCGGTGCCGGTGCCGCTCCGTCACCTCGGTATTGCCGTAGATTTTTTCCGCGAGCGTGCCTTCAATAATTTTGGTTGGCCATGTGCCGAGCCGCATACTTGCCCCTTTGTTCCGGACGCCACGCTGCTCTTCCAATAGCGAGATAACTGGCTCTGCGGTGGCCTTATCGAACTCAGTGCTGTTTGCGTTTTTGATCCCACAGACGTTCCTTGCGAATTCAATTGTCGCCACCTGCATGCCGAGACAAAGACCCAGAAATGGAACGTTGTGCTCGCGCGCATAACGCGCGGCGTTGATTTTCCCTTCAGCTCCGCGAACACCAAACCCGCCAGGAATCAGGACGCCGGCCACATCGTGCAGTTGGGCGTCGACGCCGTGCTCCAGCGATTCGGCATCAATAAGTTTCAGATCGATTCCGCAGTCCTCGCTGGCGGCAGCGTGGGTAAGCGATTCGTAGATGCTCTTGTACGCGTCTCGGACGTCCATGTATTTGCCGACTACCGCGATCTTGACGCGTTTGCTTGGACTGACGACACGCTCAACGAATTTCCGCCAGTCTGCCAGATCAGGCGCAGGCGTTTCCAGATGCAAAAGATCGCACACCAATTGGTCGAGTCCCTCGGTATGTAGGGTTAATGGCACTTCGTAAATCGTGTGTTCGACGTCCCGCTCCTCGATGACAGCTTTTTCGGAGACGCTGCAGAACATCGACAGTTTCCGACGCACATCAAGGTCGAGCGGTTGCTCGGCGCGGCAAATTAGCACCTGCGGCTGCAAGCCGATCTCGCGGAGCTTCGCAACGCTTTGCTGCGTGGGTTTCGTTTTTAGTTCGTGCGCGGCCTTGATGTACGGAATAAGCGTGACGTGCATGTTTACCACATTTTCCGGGCCGACTTCGAGAATGAACTGCCGGATCGCTTCTAGAAACGGGAGGCCTTCAATGTCCCCGGTCGTACCGCCGATCTCCGTGATCACGACGTCGTATTTGCTCTCGTCGGAGAGTTCGCGGATGCGACCCTTGATCACATCAGTGACGTGCGGGATCACCTGCACAGTCTTTCCGAGATAATCGCCCCGTCGCTCCTTTAGAATCACTGTCTCGTAAACCTGACCACTGGTCAGGTTGTTATGTCGAGTAAGGACACAATTGGTGAAGCGCTCGTAATGGCCAAGATCGAGATCCGTCTCCGCGCCGTCGTTGAGCACATAAACTTCCCCATGTTGAAACGGGTTCATCGTTCCGGGATCAACATTCAGATAAGGATCGAATTTTTGGAGAACAACGCGCAGACGACGCGCTTCAAGCAGTGTGCCGAGCGAGGCTGCGGTCAAGCCTTTGCCTAATGAACTAACGACCCCACCAGTAACGAAAATGTATTTCATCTGGAGAGAAACCTTTGTTGTGCGCGAGCGAGTTTTTGCTCCAGCGCTTTTGCGTCGGCCGGCGTATCCACGCCAGGTGAACCATGTCTAGTAACGAGCACATGAACTTTTACACCATTTTCTAATGCGCGCAATTGCTCCAACGATTCGGCCCGCTCCAATGGACTCGGTTTCCATTTCACAAACTGGAGAAGCGCATCACGACGAAAACCGTAAATGCCTTGATGGCGCAGGTAGCGAAAACCGGAAGGTTTAGCAGGGTAGGGGATAACGCTTCGCGAGAAGTAAAGAGCGCAATTATTCCGATCTAGGACGACTTTGTTTTGGTGCGGTGATTCTGCTTCGGCAGGATTCTGGAACGGATGCGCGGCAGTGACAATGTCGATCTTGCGACCCGACTGCAGTTTTTCGACAAGGTTGTCGATTAAACGGGGATCGATCAGCGGCTCATCGCCTTGGATGTTAATCACGAACTCGAAGTTTTTCGCGTGGCGTGCCACTTCGGCTACCCGATCGGTCCCGCTGCGGTGTTTCGGCGAAGTCACGGCGACCTCGGCGCCCCAATCGAAAGCGGCCTCCGCGACCCGCATATCGTCACTAGCAACGATGAGCGCGTCTAGTTTTTTTGCGCGCCGGCAGCGTTCCCATACGTAGCGTAAAAGAGGCTTGCCAGCAATGAGATGCAGTGGTTTTCCCGGAAAACGTGTAGAACTCCAACGCGCTGGAATAATGCCTACGCTTTTACGCATTGAGAGGAACGAGGATGACCTGCATAAACGCGCGGTCATCCCGAGCAAATCGAGGCACTCCGCGCCTTCGATCATGGCACACGAATGCTTGCTCGCGCGCCCGACTACCGATTTTGAGCTCTCTTGCCGTCTTTGCGGCTCGAGATGACATCGTGATCATCATTGCTGGTCTAAAATGATTTGCGCTGCGGCGGACAAGTCCTCAGCAATCCAATCTGCCTTGCTGTCGCCCGTGTCACGGTGAGGTCCCGTTTTAACCCGGATCGCCCGCACAGCCGCGTTGTGTCCACATTCGACGTCGGTCTCCTTATCGCCAATCAAGAAAGAACGAGAAAGACTAAGTTGGTGTTCTCGCGCGGCCGCGACGATCATTCCAGTGGCAGGCTTCCGACAGTTACACTGCTGGCCGGGAGCGTCGGGACAAAAATAAGATGCATCGATCAAACCATCGCCCAGTTGCCGCAACACTTCTGCTTCGACAGCTCGATATTGTTCCAGCGTGAACAGACCGCGACCGATGCCGCTCTGATTTGTAATGATAATGAGTTTGAACCCGTTCGATTTCAAGCGCCGCAGCGCTTCCGGCGCGCCGGGAAAGATCTTCACGTCATTCGGGTCCGAACAATAGTCGCGGTCCTCAATGATAGTTCCGTCGCGATCGACAAAAACCGCCGCGGACAGCGCATTAGCCATGTTCGCTGTCCTGTCGGAAACTAGCGATAAGTTCATCTCGGGTCACGGTCGCCGTTCCAAGTTTGCTGACCACGACTGCGCTTCCGTGGTTGGCGATTTCCGCTGCCTCAATCGGAGTCGCTCCGCAGACGAGTCCAAGGGTAAAAAGCGCTATAGCAGTATCGCCGGCGCCTGAGACATCGAAAACTTGTCGTGCCTTGGTTGGAATGTAATGCC
>WNGN01003003.1_pt1 | contig 12838 bp, 9 predicted proteins | sample 5400561 | NCBI WGS metagenome assembly WNGN01 (sample SAMN13153379, study PRJNA577476) | soil metagenome | isolation source: 115 cm soil or saprolite under Garry oak tree replicate 2 | place: USA:California | collected 2016-06-15
TGCACCTCCACGGCCGCGCTGCCAGCGCCCGCCGCGCCCCTGGCGGCCCTGATCGTGACGGCTTTGTCCGAATCCGCCCGGACGGCGTTCCTGCCGTGCAAATGGCGCCGCAGGAGGCGGCGTTTCGCGAATGGGCGGTTGCAGGTACTCCTCACTCTCCAAAACGGGTGGTTGGCTCGGAATTGGCGACTCAGGAGAGGCCGGCTCCCGGGCGGTGCTCTCCTCTGCCGGAGACTCCGCTCCAAGACTCGGCTCTTGCGCGGAGGATTCGCTGCTGGAGGACGGCGCAAACACCTCACCGCCCTGCTGCTCCATCTTTTGAACCTTTCCTTCTACCGTGGTGACGACGTGGTCGTAATCTTCGAGGTTTTCCAGGAAGTCGCCGACGTAAAGGAAGGCGTCGCTATCCAGGCCGATGTCTACGAAGGCCGACTGCATGCCGGGAAGCACGCGCGTAACACGGCCCTTATAGATGCTGCCGACTAAGGCAAATTCCTTTTCCCTCTCGATGTAAATTTCACAAAGCTGACCCTCTTCCAGAATGGCGACCCGCGTTTCGTGGGGGGCCGCTGAAATTACCAGCTCTTTGGGCATGAAAGCTCCTCAGAGCGCACCGCCATACTCTAATCCGGAGCACTCCGGCACACCTCTGCGGCGCCGGAAGGCCGGGAAAAGTCGCTTGATACAACCTCTCAGTCACGCGATGCACTCTCAAATCCTAAATTTACTTCCCCTGCGCGGATTATTCCGCAGCGCAGGAGTTGAAACCGGCCCGGGCTCAATTGACGAATCGCCTCAGGCGAACATTCATCACCAGGCCCAGCGCCAAAAAAACGAATAGCATGGCCGAACCACCGTAGCTCATCAGCGGCAAGGGAATGCCGGTCACGGGCATGAAGCCGATGACCATGGCCACGTTAACGAGCACGTGGAAACCAAGTATCGCCGCCACACCCATCACCAGAAACATTCCCGCGCGATCCTTTGCGTGTTGCGCGTTCTGGATCAAGCGTAGCAACAAAGCCGTGTACAGCACCAGCGTAACAAACACTCCAGCAAAGCCGAGCTCCTCGGCGAGCGCCGCGAGAATAAAGTCCGAATAGCGTACGGGGACGAAACCCAGTTGATTCTGGCTGCCATGGCCGAGTCCCTTGCCCCAGAATCCCCCCGAGCCCACGGCGATTTTCGACTGCAAAATCTGGTAACCCGATCCCTTGGGATCCTCTTCGGGACGAAGAAACGTGGTCACGCGGTCTTTCTGATAGGGCTTCAGGTGGTGCCAGCCAATCGGCACCATCAAGGCAGCCACCAGAACCATCACTGCCGCATGTTTCCATTGTATACCCGCCAGGTAAGCCCCCACTGCCACAACAGGAATCAGCACCATTGCTGTTCCCAAATCCGGCTGCAATAGGATCAAGCCTATCGGCACCGCCGTGAGCACAGCCGCCTTGCATAAATCGGAAATGGAAAGCCGCTCTGTGCGCACCTCCGAAAAAAAACGCGCCAACGAGACAATTATAATTAACTTGGCGATTTCCGACACCTGTAAAAACTCTCCCATCACCGGCAGCCAGCGCTTGGCGCCGTAGCGCGTATGTCCCACCGCCAAGACTGCGAGCAGCGCAATGATTCCGATGAGGTAGAGAATCGGCGCCTTGTCCAGCACGGAATGATAATCCAACCGGGAGAGCAACAACATAAACGCGAGGCCCACCGCGATCCACCACACCTGCTTCACGTGCATGCCCGCCAAATGGCTGGCGTGCGTAGCGGACCAGATTTCCACCACGCCGAATGCGCAGATGGCCAAAATGATGGCCACCAGCCACCAATCGTAATCACGTATGCCGATGCTGTCGTTCATGGATTGAGAGTGGGCGGCGGAGTCGGCTGCGGAGTCGCGGAGACGGGTTGCGGTTTCGTCGGAACCGGATCGGGGTTCGTCGGAACCCCTTCCTCAGCTTCGGGCTCGGCCTTGTTGGCCCGCGCCGCCTGTGCCGCAAACGACGGAGGTATCCCCGGCGGTACGGCCTGCGTGGTCAGTTGCTGCGGAGGAATCTTGCCCTGTTTCTTGTCGTAATAGGCTTTGACGATGTCCCGCGCGATCGGTGCAGCGGCCGTGGCGCCGTGTTGACCGCCTTGCACAAGAACCGAAACCACGATCTCGGGATTCTGCCGCGGCGCAAACCCCACGAACCACGCATTATCGTTCAAATCCGCGTGCTTTCCCGCTCGCGCCAGTCCTTGATTGCTGATCACTTGCGCGCTTCCCGTCTTCCCGCACAGTTCGATCCCCGGAAGTTTTGATCCGCTGCCGGTCCCTCCGGGCTCGTTCACCACCCCATACATCCCTTCGGTAACCGTGTATACCGTAGAGTCTGAGATTGGGAAATCAATTTCGGGCGCCGCCTTGTCGGAAAGCATGAGGTGGGGTTGGTGGAATCGGCCTCCCGTGACGATGCCGCCGACCATGTACGCAAGTTGTATCGGAGTAACGGCGATGGCACCTTGACCGATAGCCACGGAGATGGTTTCCCCAGGATACCACTTCTGGTGAAAGACTCGTTGCTTCCAAGCCTCCGAAGGCATGACCCCAGTCTCTTCGCCGGGCAAGTCAACTCCCGTTCTGTGTCCGAGGCCGAGATTGCCGGCATAAAATGAAATGCGGTCGATTCCGAGCTGCTTGCCCAGATTGTAGAAGAATACGTCGCAGGAATGCACGATGGCTTTGTGCAGGTCCACTTCGCCGTGGCCCCTCTTTTCCCAATCGTGAAACACGCGCCCGTAGAATTCGGCTGAACCGGGACAAAAAACGTGATAATCGGCCGGAACAGCTTTTGACTCGAGCATGGCCGTGGCCATCAGAATCTTGAAAACAGAACCGGGAGCCAGTTGCGCTTGAATGGCACGGTCGAGCAGCGGCCGCTCGGGATCTTCATTCAACTCCTGCCATTCTTTTGTCGAGATGCGCACGGCGAAATCGTTGGGGTCGTAGGAAGGCTGGGCGGCCATGGCGAGCACTTCACCCGTCTTGGGGTCCATCGCCACGATCGCGCCTCTTTTCCCAACCAACGCCTCTTCCGCGACCAATTGCAGGTCATAATCGATGGTCAGCCGAATGGGTTTGCCCGGGACCGCATCGGTCTGCTCGAGCCGACCTACCTCGCGCCCGACGCTGTTGACGACCGAGCGCCGCATGCCGTCAACACCCATGAGGTGATCGTTGTACTGCCGCTCCAGCCCGGCCTTGCCCACAATATCGCCGGGCCGGTAGCGCCCGCCGCTTTCCTCGATTTGATCGGAGCTGACTTCGCCGACATAACCGCTCTCGTGCGCCATGAACCCGCCGGGCGGATATCGGCGGCGATACACCATGAGCATTTCCAGCACAGGAATATCGGCGCGATGCGATTCGATGAAATCGCGGTCGCCCGGCGTGGCCTCCGGCTTGATCACGATCGGCTGGAAATGCGCCAGCGCCGTGGCAGCCTCAAGCTGTTGCTGAACGTCTTCTAACGTCAAGTTCAAACCATCGGCAATCTGGGGAAGCAGTCGTTCGACTTGCTGCGGGTCGTCGCGCAGCAACAACACGCTGAACGAAGGATAATTATCCACGATGACGCGGCCGTAGCGGTCCAGCATGGAACCGCGCGGAGCGATGATGGGGATGGATCGAACTCGGTTGCGCTCTGCCAGCTGCGTATAGCGATCGGAATTGACGATCTGCAGCTTCCAGAAACCGAGCACAAGCAGGGCCATGAGCCCCACAATCGTGTAAGAGATGACCGTCAGCCGCATCTGCGGCAGGCGGTTTTCATTTTGGAACCAGAGGGACAAGCAAACTCCGCGCCCGCTGCCCGAACCGTCCTGCTCAGCTTGCCATCGTGAAGCGGCAAGTATACCGCCACGGCATTGACACGGCAAAATTAGGGACAGTGCCGGAGAGCCTCTCACGGCGCTACGAACGGACCCCTCAACGTATCACTGGCGTCTTTAAGCGCGCAACTCTTTGCAGCCCCAGCGATGCCCAATCGAATAAGGAGACCGACGCCTCTTCCGGATAACTGCAGGTCCTGCAACAGATTCAGGATGGCTTACGAAGTTTGTCCAAAAGGGCGTAAAGCAAAACCGCCACAGCGGAATTTACCACCGAAGCGATAACCAGGCTCGCTTCCAGATAGGGCTCGTGCTGCCCCAGCAAGAGCCGGTTGGTCACCACGAGAACGGCATTGTGCACGTGAAAAAAGGCGAAGGTTAGCAGGAACCTGCTAATAGGATGCTCCACATCGATCCGCGAACCAAAGGAGGACGCCACGAAACCGACGGCGGTTTTGGCGATGCCATACATTCCGAAGGGCGTGTGGCCAAGGCTGTCCTGCGCCAGTCCAATGACCATTCCCAGCAAAAGCCCGGAGGAAGGATTTCGCCAGCTCAACCCGAAGTAGATGGTCACCAGAAGAGGAAGTTCCAGGATCGCCGCCGATCGGAAGTACACCGGCAGCAGCGCCTCGAGCGCCAGCGCCAGGATTGCCACCCAGACGATGGTGCCCGCGTAATACTTATGAACTTCTATGTACTGGTCGAATTGGGTGTGGATTTCCACTTGACCTTTACGATTTGCTGATCACGGATTGTCCGGCGTTTCCGGAGCTGGCTCTGTCACCGGGGCCTCAGGCTTCGGTTCGGTTGCGGGAGCCTCGGGCTTGGGCTGTGTCACAGGAGCCGCAGGTTTGGGCGGTCGTGTGGGCGCCGCAGGTGTGGGTGGGGTCACCGGAGCCGCAGCTTTTGGCGGTGTCGCAGGAGTTGCGGGTTTGGGTGGCGCCGCCGACGCAACCGGAACCGCCACGGATTTATCCGCATCCTTGCGGAAGTTGAATTCTTGCCGCGTGAGCAGCACCAGAACTTCCTCGAGGCCGTCCAGCCGCGCCGCAGGCTTCACCGATATTTTTAGGAAGGGGCTGTGACGATCCGGTTGCACTTGCAGAACCGTACCGACGGGCAAATCCTTTGGGAAGATCCGATCCTGTCCCGATGTGAGTATCCTCTCGCCGGGCTCGACTTTAACCTCATTGCTGATGTATTCGAGTCCCAGCAGCGGTTCACCCGTGCCACGCACCGGCCCTTGAGCACGCGACTCTCCTAGGAGTGCGCCCACGCCGCTTTCCTTGTCGGTAAGCAGGAGCACCTGTGACGTGTCCGGATAGACGGCAAAAACCTTTCCGACCACACCCTCCGGAGTGATCACTCCCATATCGAGTCGCACGCCATCGCGTGATCCCCGACTGATGAAGACCATGTGGCTGGCCCGATTAGGGCTTGCACCGATCACGCGCGCCGCCAGCATTTGCACTTCGGCGTGGGCATCGCGAAATCCGAGCAAGCCTGCGAGACGATCCGCTTCCGCCGCGCGGCTTTCCAGCTGAGCATTGCGCATTCTGAGCGCGGCGACCTCGGTGCGGACTTGATCATCCTCCTCGCGCAGATGCCGCAGGGCTATATAGTTATTCCAGAGGCCCCGAGCTCCATCCACAGACCACGCCGCGCCCCGCCCCAAAGGGGAGACGCTCTCGATGGCCCACACGCGAATGAGCCGCACCTGCTGCCCACGCCTGATCTGAAGCGCGAGGAGCAGGATCTGAGCCGCAATAGCGGCCGCAAATAGAGTCAGAGATCGATGGCGTGAAGGAATGGGCAAGGTGATCTCTCGTTTCGCTTCTGGATTGTGGTCGAGTTCTGAACCGTCCGGCTAATCGCCCGATCGCTGTGGACTAATTGGCCTCACCTGATCGCCCTCTATCTACCCTCTATCTAATCGATCGACACCAAACGAAGCAGGCGGAAATCGCTCAGCATCTTCCCTGTGCCCAGCACCACAGACGCCAGCGGATCATCCGCGATGGAAACGGGCAAGCCGGTCTCTTCCCGAATGCGTTTGTCCAGATTCTTGATCAGCGCGCCGCCGCCGGTTAACACAATCCCTCGGTCACTGATGTCGGCGGAAAGCTCCGGAGGAGTGCGCTCCAGGGCCACCCGAATGGCATTCAAGATGGTCGAGACACACTCGGAAAGCGCCTCGCGGATTTCGCTGTCGTCGATGGTGACGGTGCGCGGCACGCCCTCGATCAAATTGCGCCCCTTGACCTCCATGGTCAGCGGCTTCTCCAGAGGATAGGCGGATCCGATCTCCATCTTGATCTGTTCCGCCGTGCGTTCGCCGACCAGCAGGTTGTATTTGCGCTTCAGATAGTGCATCACGGCTTCATCCATCTCATTGCCGGCGACGCGCACCGACCGCGAATAAACAATTCCGCTCATGGAAATAACGGCAATGTCCGTGGTGCCGCCGCCAATATCCACGACCATGTTGCCGGAGGGCTCCTCGATGGGTAACCCGGCGCCGATGGCCGCCGCCATGGCCTGTTCCACCAAATAAACTTCGCTGGCCCTGGCGCGATAGGCGGAGTCCTGGACCGCGCGTTTTTCTACGGGGGTAATTTCGCTGGGCACGCCGATGACGATGCGGGGGTGAACCAGAACACGGCGATTGTGCGCTTTCTGGATGAAGTAGGTGAGCATCTTCTCGGTCACTTTGAAGTCCGCGATCACTCCATCCTTCATAGGCTTGATGGCCACGACATTGCCGGGCGTGCGGCCCAGCATTTCCTTGGCCTCGCGCCCGACCGCGACCACTTCGCTGGTATTCTTGTTAATGGCCACAATCGATGGTTCGTTGACCACGATGCCCTTGCCCTTGGCGAAGACCAGCGTGTTTGCCGTGCCCAAATCGATGGCCAGATCGGAAGAAAGCAGGCTGAAGACGGAGCGAAGGTTGTACCCGTTTTTACTGAACATTGCCATTTCCGGGCCGTTTCCGGCCGCGGCTCCCCTTTGCCGGCGACACAGTTGCTATGGAATCACAATCGGCACGCGTTTGATAGCCGTACCGCCGCGACGATTCTGCCCGGTCACCACGATCTCATGACTGCCACGCGGGAGCGGCTGCGTGAAATAGCGGAAATGGCCGTCGCGCTGGATGTCCGCCACGGCTTCCCCATTGATAATCAGCGCCGCATTGGGCTCTGTGCGCCCCATGAGCTCCACCACGCTTCCATGTAATTCCGTGCCGTCTACTTCCAGGAGCATCTCTTCGGTTTTGCCCTGGCTGACCAATGTGAACTTAAAAGCATCCGCCGGCGCGCTCTCTTGTTTGTGCGCGTCGATCGCGGTTACGCTCCAATAATAATCGCCGGGATCGAATCCGCTCAGGTCGGCGCTTGTGACGGCGACCACCTTTGCGGCGGCGATGCGCGTAAACATGGAATTCGCGCTCACGCGCAAACTGTAGCTGGCCGCCTCAGAAACGGCGGCCCAGGCGAAGTGCACCGTGGCGTGTTTGGGATCTGCTTCGATCAAGGGCTGAAGGTTCAAAGGCGCCGTCAAGCTGGGAGGCGCGAGCACGTTCGTCTTTGTCACCGCGCCGCTCGTGGCATTATACGTCACACGTTCCCACTCGCCGATGGCGACGTGCTGATTGCCCACTTGCATGTCCGCCTTGCCCGCGGAAACCGTGATCTGGTTTTCAGTCGTAGCAGGATCTGTGCGAACCGCGGCCCGGCTGTTTTCCTGCAGGGACGCTCTGGCATTGGCGAAAGAGACCTCGGCCCGGGATCGCGGCGATTGCCACGTCCCCGTGGCCAAGTCTACCGCGCCGGAACTGATGTGCACGGCCACGCTGGTCGATTGATCGCGGTCAATGTAGTTCTGCTCCACCGTGACGAAGGAATTCGACTTGATCGTATAGGTTGTGCCGTCCACAAATGTGAGTCTGGCCGCGCCGTCATCGCCGGTGCGAATCAGATCTCCTTTATCGAGCGTGGTACGGTAATCAGCATTTTCCCAGGTGACGGAATTGGCGCGTTTGATTTCCACCTTACCGTCGAGATTAACAAAACGGGCCTGGTTCTGCGCCAGCGCAGCGGCGTTGTTTGGAGCGACGCTCAGGCTATGCGAGAGGCGGTCCATTGCGGAGACCAGCCAAGCGGGACGAGCTACGTACACTCCGGCGCATAGAATGACCAGCGCCAGCATGGCGTAGACGATCACGGTTCGGTAGGTGATCGCCGTCCAGTAAACCTCGATGGCCGGCCCCTTGCCATGTTTCACAGCACCGGGTTGTCGCGGATTGTTCATGAAAAATGTGGTTTTTGCGCTAGTTTTGGAATCTAGCACACGGTCTGGGGTGTCGCAAGGCAGCGGCCGCAGGGTGTTTCCGCCCTGCAACATGGGGGCCCACGCCAATTGCGAGCATACCAAGAGCACGCCGCCTCTCAGGCATTATGGAATGCGGATTTCGCGTTTGAGCCCAGGGCCAAGCTGCCCTATAATGACCCTTTCAGACCAAGAATCCATGCACGCCGTCGTGGTCGGGCGATCCCCCCTGCGTGCTAGCAAGGTGGCCGTAACCAGTGTTCAAATCACTACATAAGAAGAACCTAGGCGTTCGTATCATGCTCGGGGTCATCGTCGGGCTGCTCGGCGTGGGTATGCTTCTGTATCTGATCCCCGGCCAGGGCACCGAGAGCGTCTCTGCCGCTGATGTGGTGGCGACAGTAGATGCTCAATCGATAACCGTTACCGATATTCGCGCCCAGTTGTCGCGCATTGAGCGCAGCGGCACCATACCTGCTGCTCTGGAACCTTTATATGCGCAGCAGGTCCTCAACGAGCTCGTGTTCCAGAAAGAGCTGGCGCTCGAAGCCAGACAACTGGGACTGACGGTCACCGACCAGGAACGCGCCGAGCGCATTCGGCGGTTGATCCCCGCTGCATTTGTGGGCGGCGCCTTCGTGGGTAACGATCAATACGCGGCGCAAGTGGAAGCAAGTTCAGGCATGGGCGTTGCGGAATTTGAGGATCTGGTCGGGCAGGGCTTGCTGGAGGAGAAATTCCGCGAACTCGTGACCGACGGGATGAGCGTGTCGCCGGCGGAAGTCGAGCAAGAATTCCGGCGGCGCAACGACAAGATCAAGATCAGTTATGTAGTCATCAAACCCGAGGATTTGCAGTCCAAAATCGAAGCCAGCGACGCCGACCTATCGGCTTATTTCGACAAGAACAAAGCCAGATACGCCATGCCGGAGCGGAGAGTCGTGCAGTATGCGTTTCTCGATCTCGAGCAGCTTCGGCTGCATGCCAATATTCCTCAGGATCAGATCCGCAACTATTACGACCAGCATATCGAAAGTTACAAATTGCCGGACCGCGCTCATGTGGCGCACATTTTATTCAAGACCGTGGGCAAGACCGACGCGGAAGCCGAAGAGATCCGCAAGAAGGCTGAAGATGTTCTGAAAAAGGCCAAGAGCGGCGCGAATTTCGGTGATCTCGCCAAACAATATTCCGACGACACTACCAAAGATAAGGGTGGCGATCTCGACTGGATTGTGCGAGGGCAAACCGTATCCGAATTCGAGCAAGCGGCTTTCAGCCTGCCGATCGGTTCGATTTCCGATCTGGTGAAAACGCAGTATGGATTCCACATCATCAAGGTAATTGACCGTCAGGCGGCCCGCACGCAGACGCTCGATGAGGTGTATCCGCAAATTCTGGGCACGCTGCAGGAAGAGCAAGCGCAGCGCGCGGCCGACGAACTTTCCGCGCAAATTTCTGCCGAAATCCGCCGCTCGGGCCGCGTTTCCATCGATGATTTGGCCAAAAAGTTCAACTTGAAATTGGGGCAAACGGCGCCGCTTGAAGCCAACCAACCCCTCCCGGAGGTCGGCAATTCGCCGGAACTTACCGAGACAATTTTCCGCCTGCGCCCGGGCGACGATAGCGCTCCGATACGCACCGACAAAGGCCACGTGGTCATCTCTGTAAAAGAAGATCAGCCTGCGCATCCGGCGACGCTTCCCGAAGTTCGCGATCGCGTTTTAGCTGATTACCGGCGCGAGAAAGCCGCCGACCTGGCAAAGAGCCGGGCGGAAGAACTGGCGCGGCGAGCCAAAGCCGGTGAGGACTTGGCAAAAGCAGCCAAGGCCCTGGGACTCGAAGCAAAGACCAGCGATCTTTTCGCTCGCACTGGCTCCGTAGCTGACCTGGGCGGCGCGTCGCAGCTCGGTTCGGCTTTTAGCCTCGCCGCCGGGCAGACCAGCGATGCGGTTTCTCTGGGCGCAAATTGGGCCGTTTATCGCGTGCTCGAAAAGCAGCCGGCGAATCCCGCGGATCTTGCCAAGCAACAGCAGGACATTCAACAGCAACTCTTGGATGCGCGGCGCACCATGGCCTTTGAGGCTTTCCGCACCGCTCTCGACAATCGCATGAGGCAGGAAGGCAAGTTGAAGTTAAACGTCGAAAACCTCAAGCGCCTCACCGCCCCGTCGAATTCCTGAAGCGTTTCAGACGCAATCTGGATAACGATCGCTCCGGGACGATTGAGGGATTTGCCTCCCTCCAAAGACGGGCATCGGAAAAATTCGCCGCTTCACTTTTCGCGCAAAATGATCTCGCCCGAGCCGATCCACTGATCGTTCAGCCAGAGCCGGTAGCGAAACGATCCGGGCTTTGTGCCGGGACGGGGAGTTCCGCTCAGCAGACGCATGCCGGCGGGAGCCTGAAAGATATTCGAGGCAAAGGGAGAACGGTTGGCGTCGAATTCGATTTTCAACTGGCCTTCTCCGGCGACCCAGGCCACCTGGTCGGAGGGCCCAATGACCATCGCCTCCGGAATCACTCCAACTAAAATCGTTTTTTCAGCCATGGCCGCGCGCCTTTTGTGACGGGGCGTGAAGATAACACAGTCTGAATTTCGGACAAGCGATTTTCGAAAGCGAAAAGAACCTCAGGATGCTCCCCCTGTCCCTTGGGTCAGTCGCTTCTTTTGCAACTCATCTGTGCGAATCGCTTGACGCCCTCCAAGGTTGCGCCTACACTGAATTCATCAAACAATTCAGAGCGCGCCGACTGTCGTGTGTCCCTGCGCTCAGAAAGAACTCCGCAGTTCATGCGGGTTCGAGAGGTAGGGCATGGCATTCGGTTGGATTACTCTGAAAAGCGGCGACCGCATCTCCGTGGTACGTTCCTTTCCTTTTTTCGCTGTTCATCTGGCCTGCCTGGCGGCATTCTTTTTGAAATTCCACTGGTCCTATTTGATTGTTTGCCTGGCGGTTTATTACATTCGCATGTTCTTCGTGACGGCGGGATATCATCGCTATTTTTCGCACCGCTCGTTCAAAACGAGCCGGGCCTTTCAATTTGTGATGGCGTTTATGGCGACGATGTCCACGCAGAAGGGCGTGCTCTGGTGGGCCGCCAATCATCGCCATCACCATCGCTATTCGGACACCGTTCTCGCAGTCGGCATGTTCCTGGCCGGCGGCTGGGGCCTGCTCGTATGGGGCTACTGCATCAGCACGGTGATCCTATGGCACAGTTCGTTCACGGTTAATTCGCTCTCGCACATCTTTGGCCGGCGCCGCTACCCGACCACGGATACCAGCAAGAACAATGCGCTGCTCGCGGTACTTACCATGGGCGAGGGCTGGCACAACAACCATCATCACTACATGGCCTCCGCGCGGCAGGGCTTTTTCTGGTGGGAGATTGACGTCACCTACTATCTTTTGAAAATGCTTTCGTGGTGCGGAATTGTGTGGGAGTTGCGCCAGCCTCCGCGGCACGTCTTGCTGGGCGCCGAAGTAGCGCAAACCGTGGCCACGGATTAACACCCCTAATTTTCAGCCCACTTCGGTTCCCTTCTCGTCGAGCAAGTTGCCGATCGCTTCCAGGATTTTGCGCGCGGAGATGCCGAAGGCATCCAGTAACTCCTCGGGCTTGCCGGAATGCGGCACGCGGTCCACGGCCAGGCGTCGAACCGCCGTTAGCGGCACGCCAGCCTCGGCCAGTTCGGTAACGACGGCTTCGCCCAAGCCGCCTTCCGCGTAATGATCCTCCACGGTAACGAGCCGGCCGCCGGTCGCTCGGACGTGTTCGCTGAGCGCAGCGGTGGCGAGAGGCTTGACGCAGTAAAGATCGAGCACGCGAACGCCGATTCGGCGCGATTTGAGTTGATCGCAAGCCTGGAGCGCTTCGTAAACCGTCACTCCCGCGCCGATCACGGTGACACGATCGTTTGCGCTTTGCCGCAGCACCTTCAGGCCGGGCACGGGAAATTTCTCGCTGGCGCCATACAAGACCGCCATTTTCGGCCGAGACGTTCGCAGATAACAAATTCCCGCGCGGCGCGCCATCTCTTCGGTCAGCCGTTCCGCGGAAACGCCATCGCTGGGATACAGAACCGTCGCGCCGGGAATCGCGCGGAACATGGCTAAATCCTCGAGCGCCATTTGCGACGGCCCGTCCTCGCCGATGGAAACGCCGCAGTGGGAGCCGCACAGCTTGATGCTGCTGCGGCTGATGCCAGCCATGCGCACCTGGTCATAGGCGCGCGAAAGAAAACAAGCGAACGTGCCGATAAAGGGCACCAAGCCTTGCGCGGCCATGCCCACACCCAGCGACACCATGTTTTGTTCCGCGATGAATCCTTCAATGAGCCGGTCGGGAAACGCTTTTTGTAGCGTTTCCGTAAACGTGGAGTTTTTTACGTCGCCATCTATGGCGTAAACCTTGGGATTTACCGCCGCCAGATTCTTCAGTCCAACGCCAAAAGCTTCGCGGGTGGCGACGCTTTGCCCGAGCTTGTAATCGGGCGCGGCGGCGGCGGGAAAATTCTCGGGCTGCACGGGAAGCGGCTGGCGCTCGTAAGAACGGCCCGTGTCTTTTTGTACGGGCGGCACGGGACCGAGTTCGGCCAATGCTTTTTCGAGCTGCTCAGGCG
>WNGN01002646.1_pt1 | contig 12836 bp, 8 predicted proteins | sample 5400561 | NCBI WGS metagenome assembly WNGN01 (sample SAMN13153379, study PRJNA577476) | soil metagenome | isolation source: 115 cm soil or saprolite under Garry oak tree replicate 2 | place: USA:California | collected 2016-06-15
TCGGCGACGATCAACGGAATCATGACACTGAATATCGCGGCCGTGACGCCGTCGAAGACCTGCACCGCGACCAGCAGATAGGGATCGCTCACGGTGGCGAATAGCACGCCGCGGATGGCAAGCGCGACGAAGCCGAGCAACAGCAGCGGCCGTCTCCCCCATCGCTGCGCCGTGCGTCCGACCCACGGAGACGTCAGCGCGACGATGGCTTGCGGCACGATGATGCAGGCAGCGATCAGCACCGGCGCCCATTGGCTTGACCGGGTGGTTACGACGCCCGCCATGATCGGAAGCATCGCCGCATTGGCCAGTTGCAGCAGCAGCACGCTGCCGGCGAAGATCAAGAGCGGCGGCTGGCGCATGAGATTGAGAACGCTCGTGGCGTTGGCGTCGGGCTCCTTGCGCGCCACAGCGCCATGCGCCTGCGCGGGATCGATTTCAAACTCGCGGATTCTGGCGAGCGCCAGCAAGGTCGGAATTGCCAGAAGGAAGGTGACGAGAAACACCGAGCGGCTCGACAGCAGATAGCCGCACGTTCCCATGACGGCTGCGGCAACTCCGTTGCCAAGCGACGCGTACCGGGCGTTGCGTCCGAACCGCTCGCCAATCGCAAGCGGCCCGACCAGGCCGAGGCTGATCGCGGCAATCGCCGGTCCGAGTACGCAACTCGCGGCGGCGTGCAGGGTGGCAGCGGCCACCACCACCGGAAAGATCGGCCATGCGGCATATCCCAGCGCGCACATGCCAATCGTCGCCACCGCAAGGCCGGCCACCAGCCGTTCGGAGCGCGCCGCGTCGACGATGGCGCCGCCCGGCATTTGTCCAATCAGCCCGACGAGACCACCGATCGACAGCACAAGGCCGATCTCGACCTGGGTCCACTTCTGCGTTGTCAGGTACACCGCGATGAAAGGACCGAAGCCGGTCTGCACATCCGCGAGAAAGAAGATGAACCAGTCAAGTCCGCGCAAGCTCTGGCGCGACGGCGTTGACGCCGGCGGATCGGCAGGCGGCTCCGGCACCGGCGGCGCAACGTTTTCAGTATCGATCGGCCGCCGACGACGGTCACGATCAATTCGGTCGATCGAATGTCGGGATGAACGCGCCAACAGGATCTCTCCGCCCCTAAGGACCAAACTGCAGGGGTTGCAGACTGCCCGATGCGCCGAGCACGACGATCGGCGCATCCTCCTTGTATTCAGGCGCCGCCCTCACCTGCTCCTTGGTCAATTCGAGCGAGATGCTGTCGCTCTTGTTGCCGATGCGCCAGAAACGCAACGCATTCCAGTCGACCACGATTTTTCGGCTGCCTACGCCCAGAAAACCGCCGAAATCGATGACGGCTGCGCGGACCTGGCCGGCGCGATCGACGACCACGTCGACGATCCGCCCCATATCCTCGTCCGCCGCGCTACGGACATCGCGTCCAAGCACGCCATGCGCATCCGCAGCGCCAATGATCGTGACGGAGGGTGGCGGCACGCCGTCTTTCGGGGCCGCCGCCGCGGGGGCGGTATTTGGCGGCGCAGCGTTGGGACCAGTTCGCGGCACAACCGTGTCATCGGCCGCCCAGGATGCGACAGCCGACAACGATACAAAAACGATCATAGTCAACGCTAACGGACGTTTGGCACGCATATGGCCTCCTGTTAATCGAAGGGGCATCAGTTCCGCGTGCAGTCCAGGCGAGCCAGGTGCAGCCGGTCGGTGACGGCTGGAGCCGGACGGCCCGCGATACCAACGGGGATAGGCGATCAAAGTTCGAATCTTCCACGCGGCGGCGCCTTGCGAACGCCGAAAAGGTACCCCCCGCGTTCAATGCGCGAGAACGATCGACACCTGAATCTGGCCGCGCGTACGTAAAACTTCCAGCGACACGTCATCGCCGTGGCGATGGACCCGCAGATCGACGCTTGAAGGACCTAGTTGCAGTTCGCGCAGGATCACCTCATTAAGGAACGCTGGCAGGCGCGGGTTGCGCAGGCGAATTTCGCCGCGTTGTACGTCGAATTCGAGGCCGAGTGCGGCTTCCAGCAGCGTAAACGGCGTCGCGCTCGCCCAGGCCTGCGGCGCGCAAGCAACCGGGTACAGCGTCGGGCCGCGGCGTCTTTCACGCTGAAACCCGCAGAACAATTCGGGGAGCCGCCGCAAATCCATATAGCTGGCGGCGTCGAACAGGCCCTTGAACACATGTTCGACCGATTGCTTCAGCCCGTAGCGCGCGAGACCGAGTGCGATCAACGCGTTATCGTGCGGCCAGATCGATCCATTGTGATAGGACATCGGATTGTAGCGCGCTTCGCCACGCGCCACGGTGCGGATACCCCAGCCCGTGAAAAAGTGAGGCCGCATCAGATCGGCGGCGACCATGCGGGCACGGTCATGGCGCGCAATCCCGGTGAACAGCAATTGCCCGGCATTCGACGTTCGCACCTTGCACGGCTGTTTGGCGCCGTCGAGCGCAAGCGCGTAAGTTCCGAGGTCGTCGCACCAGAAAGCCTCTTCGAAGCGCTCGGCCAGCCGCTGCGCATCGGCTTCCAGTTGTCGCGCCCTATCCACCAAGCCCAGGCGGAGCGCGCAGCGCGCTGCCAGGTGCTTGCCGGCAAATACATATGCCTGAACCTCCGATAGCGCGATGTAACCCTCGGCGAGCGGTCCGTCGGCATGAAAGATGGCGTCGTAGGAATCTTTCCAGCCCTGGTTGGCCAATCCTTGCTCGGAGGCGCGCTGATATTCCACAAACCCATCCTGATCGGGATCGCCCGCGCCGTCGATCCAGCGCAATGCCGCCTCGATCGCAGGCCACAACTCCGCCAGTGTCTCGTCGTCGCCGGTGCGTTCGACATAGAGTCCGGCCAGCAGCACGAACAACGGCGTCGCATCGACGCTGCCGTAATATTGCGCGAACGGCACTTCGCGCAGCGCCGCCATCTCGCCGCCGCGCATTTCATGCAGGATCTTCCCGGGCTCGGCGTCGGCCAGCGGATCGATCGATTTTGCCTGATAGAATGCGAGCCGCTTCAGCACGCCGCGCGCGACCCGCGGATCAATCCACAGCATCTGCAGCGCCGTAATCAGGCCGTCGCGGCCGAACGTCGTCGAATACCAGGGAATGCCCGCATAGGGATACCGGCCCTGCGGCGTTTCCGTCATCAGCATGTTGAGGTCGGCCATCGACTGGCACAGCACCTCATTGAAGATATTGTTGGAGGTTTCGATGCTGGTTGCGCCCGATGTCGATTGGCGCATCTCGCGGCGGTGCGCCAGCAGTCCACGAAAGAATGGCGCCGGCTTGAGCGCAGCCGGCTTGTTGCAGGCAACCGACACGAACAGCGAACTTGCCTGTTGCGGCGCCAGATCGAGATGAAAGGTGGCGGCATTCACCGCAAGCCGCGTCGGGCGCGGATCGAACTGAAGGGCGGTACTGCGTGGCTTGCCGTCCAGCCCGTTGTATTCCAGCGCGACGTCGGCTGGGCCGAGCACCTTGCTCGAGCCGATGCCCCGGCGTAGACGGCGCTCGCCGCGCACCTCAAACAAGTCGGCGAAGTCGTTATCGAACAGAAGCGTCAGGTCGAAGCTCGCGATGCCCTCGCCGTGATTCTGCAGACCGATCCGCTGATAGGCGGTTCCGCGCCACAGAAAGATCGTGCGTACAATGTGCAGCATGTCCTTCTGCAGCACGATGCGTTCGTTACGATAGACGTCGGGATTGGTGAGATCGACCGTCAGCGCCGAGTTATCATCGCGCAGATTGGATCCGAGCAGCAGCGGCTGGACTCCGTCCAGCACCAGTTCAAGCCGCGCGAGATAGCGGGTGTCGGCGTTGAACAGACCATCGGGCCCGCCGGCGGAGGCGCCGATGTCGCCGTGACTGTCCAGCACGACGAAGGTGTCGTCATGCTTGAGTGCGCGGCGCGGCCTTGCCGCGGGCCCGGTCATCGGAATGTAGAACGGCGATTCCTCGACGATTTCGAACTCGCGAATAGCGCTTTGCGTCATAGCTTCGATTGCCATTGGGTGACCTTAGCCGGTTTGCTTGCAGCGCGTTCCGACGGTACGCAAGTCAAAACAATCCTTGACGGACGCTCAGGCCGCATGGGTTGCTTGGACAGCAAGGCGGCCCACTTCCCGCGCTACCAGTTCCCGATACGGACCCCTGCCCTGCATGAGGATATCCGGTGGGCCGTCTTCGATGATTCGTCCACCTTGTAGCATGATCACGCGGTCAAAATTACGCAGCGTCGCAAGACGGTGGGCGATTGCGATGACGGTACGCCCACGCATCAGGCGGCCGAGCGCCTCGCGTATCGCCTCCTCGGATTCGCTGTCGAGCGCCGCCGTGGCCTCATCCAGCAGCAGGATCGGTGCATCCTTCAGGAATGCACGCGCGATCGCGATGCGCTGGCGCTGTCCGCCAGACAGCTTGACACCGCGATCCCCGACCATGGTCTCCAAACCTTCCGGCAGTGTCTCGACAAAGTCGCAGCGCGCCGCGATGGCCGCGCGCAGCACCTCATCGTCAGTCGCGCTTGGCCGTCCGTAGCGGACATTTTCCATGATCGAACGATGGAACATTGAGATGTCCTGTGGAACCACCGAAATCGCCGCCCGAAGGCTCTCCTGAGTAACCTTGGAGATGTTCTGGCCATCGATCGCGATGTGGCCCTGGTTCACGTCGTAAAATCTCTGCAGCAGGGTGAACATAGTGGATTTCCCGCCCCCGGATTGTCCAACCAATCCAACCCTTTGGCCCGCATTGAGGCGGAGGCTGAACTGGTCGAATACCTGCAGGCCCCCGGGATAGCGGAACGACACCTGGTTGAAGACGATCGCTGCCCCAGCCTTCACCAGCGGTTCGGCTTTGGGGTGGTCGCGCAGTTCGTGGGGAAGCAACAGGGTGGCAATCGCCTCGGTCAAGCGGGCGACGTGCTGGGTGACATCGACCAGCGCCACTGCGAGATCTCGCGTAGCATTCAGAATGGAAAGTCCCAAGGTGCAGACCAGCACAACGTCGCCAGTGCTGGCGCCGCCGCGCTGCCAAAGCACGATAGCCCAGGCCAGCAACCCGATCGTCAGCACGACGGTAACCGCGGCGTGGGTGAGCCGCAACTTTTCGAGGTAACGAAGGCTGCGTCCGCGCGCCGTCATTTCCCGGTTGACGGTGGCATCAAACCGGTCGTGCTCGAGGCTGAGACCGCAGAACGCCCGCACCAGCGGCATGTTGTTGATGACATCGACCATTTCACCATCGACCGCGGCGGCCTTGTCCGCGAACTCGTCATGCAAGGGTTTACCTTTGGCGGCCAGGTGAAACATCGCAACCACCATTCCACCTGCGATGACGATCAGGCCTGCCGACATCGGCAGGCTCACGGTTCCGATCAGCACGATCGCCGCCACGGTCGCCATGCACGGCGGCAGCACATTCCAGACGAACATATTTTCGACGGTGAAGACGGCATTCGATGTCGCGGTAATGCGACTTGTCAGCATCCCCGGCAGCCGGTTCGAAAAATAGCTCGGCGCGTGACCCGTCAGGTGACGGAAAATATCGCGGCGCAAATCGCCGGTTACTCGCACGAAGGTAAAGCTCGCCGTCCAGCTGGCGATCCGCCACAGAAAATTATCGGCCGCAATTAGCGACATGAGAAAAACGAATGCCAGCCATACGCGGCCTGCACTGCCCGGCCCTGCCGACAGGCCATCGACTAGATATTTTACGCCATATTGTGTGCCTACAGAACAAGCAACCGCTGCGACAACAGCAGCCACAATGACGACATGCGAAGCAAGACGCTGGCGAAGATAGCGCAGCACAAACCGAAGCGGACGATTTGCATATCCTGAAAGAACGTCCATGTAGCTGCAAACTCCTTATAATAGAAGGAAAACTCAATCGGGCATAGGTCATACGATCGAATGATGGAGCCTGCTTCGCAATTGCCTTCGCGACGCCATTGCTCCGCAACATTTGTCGCGCATCGACAGTGAATGAGATCTGACCGGGTGTGATGGCATCAGCAAGACCGTGATGTGGAAGAACTACGCTAGCCCTAAGGAACTTCGCAGATGCGAGAACGTTCCAGTTTCGGCGTATCGGTGCCAACGTGGCCAAGAGCATTTTGGCCATTCACAATGACAAGAGGAGATATGTAAAATGCGCATCGCGCAGGTTGCTCCGCTGACGGAGGCTGTACCCCCGAAGCTTTATGGTGGCACCGAACGGGTGGTACACTGGCTGACCGAGGAACTGGTGGCGCTGGGAAACGACGTCACGCTGTTCGCCAGCGGCGATTCCCAGACCTCGGCGAAACTTGACGCGACATGGCCGAGGGCGCTGCGCCTCGACGGATCCGTCCGCGATGCCAACGCGTTACATATGGTGATGCTGGAACGCGTACGACGAAAATGTGACGATGAGGAATTCGACTTTCTGCACTTCCACCTCGACTACTACCCGTTCTCGCTGTTCTACCGGCAGCCAACTCCGTTTCTGACCACCCTGCACGGCAGGCTCGATCTGCCCGAGCACCAGCCGGTGTTCACGACATTTTCATCGGTCCCGGTGGTTTCGATTTCCAACGCGCAGCGGCGTCCGGTACCGCACGCCAACTGGGTCCGCACGATCCACCACGGCCTGCCGGAAAAATTGCTGACGCCGCAGCCGGTGACCCCGAGCTACCTCGCGGTGCTGGGCCGCATTGCGCCCGAAAAGGGGGTCGATCGCGCCATCAAGATCGCGATCCGATGCGGTATCCCGCTCAAGATCGCCGCGAAGGTCGATCGGGCCGACCAGGACTATTATGATGAAATCATGCGCCCGCTGATAGATCACCCTCTCGTCGAATATATCGGCGAGATCAGTGACCACGAAAAATCCGACTTTCTCAGCGGCGCGATCGGGCTACTGGTCCCGATCGACTGGCCGGAGCCGTTCGGCCTGGTCATGATCGAGGCGATGGCCTGCGGTACGCCGGTAATCGCATATAACCGTGGCTCGGTCCCCGAGATCATCGATGAGGGCTTGACCGGCTTCATCGTGGAGGACGAAACCAGCGCGGTCAGCGCCGTCAAACGTCTGTCCGGGTTGAACCGGCATGCGATCCGAAAACAGTTCGAGACCCACTTCACCGCACACCGCATGGCGCTCGACTATCTCGCCGTCTATCGCGGCCTGATGGAGGCCGGGGAGCCACGCATCAAGCTGGTGAGCAGCGCCGAATAGCCCGGACCGTGGCGGCAGTCGAAATTTCCGGCGCTGCCGCCCGTCGTTGCAACAATGCGAAAGCGGAGAACGCCTCGGAATACTGGATCGCGCGCTTTCGCGGGCGATGGCGGCTGAGTGTATCGCACGCGTTCGTACTCAATGAAGGTTCGTAGAGGGCAAAGGCGCGCCTGCGCCGTGCCCACCGCACAGTGTGAACTGGTGGGCACGCCGCGCTTTCGGCGCGAAGCGCCGCCCGATGACAGGCTCCGCGAAATCCGGGGCCGGCGTCGCGTGAGTCCCGGATTTCGCTTCGCTCCATCCGGGCTACGTGAGACCGTCATTGCAATGACGGTTTTTCTCAACTCACCGCCACCCGCTTCGGCTCCACGATCTCGAACATGCGCGGAAACTCGTCCATCAGCGCCATCAATTCCGCAAGCCGCATCGGATTGCCGCTGACCTTGATCTTGCCGCTTGCCACGGCTTCCGGAAACGTCGTCAGCTTTGCGATCACCTCGTCAAGGATGCCGCGCGCCAGGGTAAAGCTGGCGTCCGCCGTGGCGGCCTGCGCGCCCGCGACATAGGTCAGCGCGCAATTCTCCAGCGTGAGAACAAAGCTCTCGCTGGTATCGGTGAAGGTCCAGTTGAGCACGATGTGCTTGCCTTCGGCCTTGGGGCCATTGAGCCGGACGCCGAGCACGTCCCAGAGTTGCTCGGTACGCAAAGCGGCCAGCGTTTCACGCGGCATCGGCGGTCGCGGCGGCGCCTTCGGCATGCCCTGCCGCAACTCCTGCGCGCCGAACAGATAGGCGTTGCGCCAGGTCGCGCTCTCTGCGGCGTAGCCGAGCTGCTCGAACGTATCGGCGAGCAGCGCGCGGGCGGCCTGATGGTCGGGATCGGCGAACACCAGATGGCTCACCGCTTGCGCGACGAAGCGGAATTCGCCCTTGGCGAAATCCTTCACCGCACGTTCAAGAATGGCATCCGCGCCGCCCATGTATTCGACATACTTCTTGCCGGCATCGACCGGCGGCAACGGATCGAGATTGACGGGGTTGGCGTCGTACCAGCCGAGATATTTCTGGTAGATCGCTTTCACATTATGCCGGATATGGCCGTAGTAGCCGCGCGCGTGCCAGGCGCCGTCGAGGCTCGCCGGCAACCGGATCGTCTCGGCAATCTCGGTGGCCGTGAGCCCGTGATTCATCAGGCGGACGGTCTGGTCGTGCGCGAATTTGTAGAGATCGCGCTGCTGGCGGATCATGGTATCTATGCGCTCAACGCCCCAGACCGGCCAATGGTGCTGGCCGCACATCGCCTGCGCCTTGCCGCCCCACATCTGCAGCGCCTCGCCGAGATATTTCGACCAGGCCAGCGCATCGCGCACGTCGGCGCCGCGGAACGGCAGCAGATTGTGGAAATTGTGCGTGCAGTTTTCCGCAAGGTTCAGCAACTGGTAGTGGGGAATGAAGAAATGCATTTCCGCCGGCGCCTCAGAGTTCGGCGCCATCTGGAATTCGAATTCGAGCCCGTCGATGGTGCGCTTGTCTCCCGTCGCCATGATGAGATCTGAGGGGCGCAATAGCGCAATCGAGCCTGCCGCCATCGACTTGCCAAGTCCGCAATCGACCTGCCCGCGCGGGCCCTTTGCCAGGAACGGCCCGAACTGATATTGCGCGCGTCGCAGCATCGCAGGCCCGGCGATGATGTTTTCCGAGACGGCATGCTCCATGAAAAGGTTGGGCGCGATGATCGGGACGCGATCGCTCGCCAGCATGTCCTCTTCAAGCACGCCACGCGCGCCGCCCCAATGATCGGTATGGGTGTGGGTAAAGATCACGGCGGCCACCGGCCGTCGTCCGCGGTGCTTGAAATAGAGCTCCATCGCCGCGCGCGCGCCTTCGATCGAGGTCAGGGTATCCACCACGATCACGCCGCGCTCGCCCTCGATCAGCGTCATGTTGGCGATATCGAGCCCCCTGACTTGATAGACGCCGGGCACCACCTCGAAAAGTCCGTGGTTCATGTTGAGGCGCGACTGCCGCCACAGGCTTGGATCGACCGTCGCGGGAGCCTCCGCGTCGGCAAGAAAGCCGTAGGGCTCGAGGCTCCAGACCACCCTGCCCTGCGCTGACGTGATCCCCGCGTTTTCCAGGGTGCCGAGAAAGCCGCGCGACGCATCTTCGAAATCGTTTGTATCCGAGAACGGCAGCGCCTTCAGCGTCGCCGCATGCCGGGCGACAACCGACACCGATGCTTCCTTGGGTGCTTCGCTGGTGCCTGTTTGGGTCATATCGTTGTCCTCCCTTAGAAAGGTCAATCAGGCCATCAACAAGGCACTGACGAATCCTGACGTTCAACGGCAACTCGCTGGCGCCGACGAACTCGACGCACTGACGAAAGCCGATTATGAAAAGCTGACGTCGGCCGTCAAAAGCCTCCGGCATGACGGGCACAGTAATCGGTCGTCATCGCCCGCGAAAGCGGGCGATCCAGTATTCCGAGACGTCAGTGATGGAATCGAAAAGCCGCAGCGTACTGGATACCCCGCCTGTGCGGGGTATGACGAATCCCTTGGGGGAGGCGGAGCGAGGAACGTCGGCGCGTCATTGCGAGGAGCAAAGCGACGAAGCAATCCAGCTTCTCTTTTTCTAAGCGTGGATTGCTTCGCTTCGCTCGCAATGACGACCCAAATGATCCCGCCGTCGCCGTTCTCACTTCTTCACCTTGCTCGCATCCATCTTGATCGACGGGTCGAGCAGCTTGGTCGTAAACGAGGTTTCCACCGCAAACGGCTTTTCCATGCCGAGATAGTTCTGCACCAGCTCGTAATCCTTTTTCATCCGCTCGGCGTCGATCCAGCCCAGCGCCCTGGTGGTGGTGAACTCGTCGGTCATCAGGAATTTGATGCGCTCCCACTGCCGTTGCTGGTTTTCCTTGTCGTGACCGGACACCTGATCGAGCAGCGCCTTCAGGCAGGGGGTGACGTCGGCGACGCAGGCGGCAAACGCCTTCTGGCTGATCTTGACGAAGTCCTCGGCCAGCTTCGGGTTTTTTTCGAGGAAGTCGCCGTTGACGATCAATGAATTGCCGTACGGATTGAGGCCGATATCCTTCCAGTTCACGAAGCCGAGGTCGCTGCCGAACTCGATGACCTTCAAATCATGCTCGTTGTAGAAATCGCTGATGATATCGACGGTATGACTCTTCAGCGCCGCGATCTTGGCGGTGGGGCCGACATTGACGAAACTTACCGCGTCGGCGGCTATGCCCGCTGCCTTGGCGAACGCCGGCCACATCACCCGCGACGCATCGCCCGGCGGATTGCCGATCTTGTGGCCGGGAAAGTCCTTGGCGCCGTTAACGCCATAGCTCTTCAGCCAATAGAAGGTTTGCCCGGTATTGGCGTAGATGCTCATCAGCGCCACGACATCGGCGCCCTTGCTGCGCGCGACCAGCATGGTCGCGAGATCCGCGATACCGAACGGCGAGCCGCCGGAGCCTACTTTCAGCGACGAAACGCCGGATCCCTTGCCGACCTCGATATTGAGATCGATGCCGGCCTTTGCGTACCAGCCTTGGGCCTTGGCGTAGTAAAATGGCGAATGGTCCGCGGTCGGCGTCCAGTTCAATATCAGATTGATGGACTCGACTGCGTACGAGGGAGCAGCCGGCGCAACAAGCGCGAGCGCCAGTCCTGCAACCCTTAAGCCCTTCATGGCAGCTCTCCTCGCTTGTACGGACCCCGATCGAACTGGCCGGCGGCCTTGTCGTTGCGCGTCCGCCGGTCTACCAATGCAACAAGGGACGGACCCAATTGTCAACTGCCTGGTTGGAAATGCCTAAACCACGATCAAATGGGACAAAGCCGGCGCGGCGCGATCCGGTCGCCACGCGGCAGAAACTGCTGGTTGCGGCGCGGCGCGAATTTGCGCAAAGCGGCCTCGCCGGCGCCAGGGTCGACGAAATCGCGGCCCGCGCCGGCGTCAACAAGCAGCTGGTCTATCATTATTTCGGCGACAAGGACGCGCTCTACCTTGCGGTGCTGGAATGGGTTTACGAGGAGATCCGGGCCCAGGAGCGCAAGCTGAACCTCGAGGGCCTGCCTCCGGAACAGGCGATCAAGAAGCTGATCGAGAGTTCGTTCGACCACCTCGCCACCCATCCCGATTTCATCGTGCTGCTCAACGATGAAAATCGCGGCGGCGCCCGGCATGTGCGCGGCTCCACAAAGCTCGAGGCCATGCATTCACCGTTGGTCAGCATGGTCTCGAAAATTCTCAAACAGGGCGTGCGGGCCGGAACCTTTCGCAAGGGCATCAACCCGGTGCATCTCTACATCTCCATCGCGGGCCTCAGCTATTTCTTCTTTTCCAATACGCCCACGCTGTCGGCGATCTTCGGCAGCGACCTGGCCAGCGCGGCCGCCAAGCGCGCCCGCCGCAAACACGTGGTCGACCTGGTCCTGCAGGCATTGCGGCCGTAGTGCCTCCCCGTCATTGCGAGGAGCAAAGCAATCCATCGAGCGCCCAGGCTATGGCATGGATTGCCTCGCTTTCACTCGCAATGACGATCTACTGGAATAATCAACCAGATGGTTGAAAGACTGATGAGACCGCGATAGATTGGGGATCACCCGCGCTCGTAGAGACGAGGCGACCTGGAGTACAAAGTGTTTACAGACGGAATGCGCTCAGCCCGGTCTCTTGCGATCATCCTGATCGTGCACCTCGCCGTGATCGTGCTCTGGCAGGTCCTGGTCGACGCTTTCCATGTGCCAAAATTCGTACTGCCATCGCCATTGGCAACGGTCGCGACGCTGACATCGGCAAAATACGCATGGCTTTTTTCCAACCTCGCCGTGACCGCGGTGGAAATCCTCGGCGGCTTCGCGCTCGGCGCCTTTGTCGGCGTGGCGCTGGCGGTGCTGTTCTGCTGGTCGCCGCTGCTAAGCCTGTTGTTGCTGCCGCTGTTCGTCACACTGAACATGATCCCCAAAGTGGCGCTCGGCCCGCTGTTCATCGTCTGGTTCAGCTACGGCATCTTTCCGAATATCCTGATTGCCTTCAGCATCTGCTTTTTTCCGATCCTGCTGACGACCGCGCGCGGACTGAACGAGGTCGAACCCGATCTACTGGACCTCGTGAAATCGCTGCGCGGCTCGCGCTGGACCTTGTTTCGCAAAATCCAGCTGCCCGGCGCGCTGCCATATGTGTTCTCCGGCATGAAGGTCGGCGCCATTCTGGCGGTCGCCGGCGCGATCGTCGGCGAGTTCATCGCATCCGAACGCGGGCTCGGCTATCTCATGATTCAGGTGCAGTCCTCCCTCGACACGCCGGCCATGGTGATGGCGGTCGTGCTCCTGACCTTGCTTGGGGTCGCGCTCTACGGCCTGGTGCTTGGCCTCGAACGGCTGTTCGTGGTCAGGGACGTCCGGCTGCAATGAAATCGATCAGGGAAGAAACATGCTGCTGACGCGCGCCAATCTGCCGGACACCATTGCCGACATCGCAGCGCTAGACGAGCTGTTGTGCCGGCCGAGCCAGGCGCTGACCGATGACCTTGCGAAAGTCGAGGGCGACATCATGGTCCTCGGCGTCGCCGGGAAAATGGGACCAACGCTCGCCGG
>WNGN01002287.1_pt1 | contig 12827 bp, 10 predicted proteins | sample 5400561 | NCBI WGS metagenome assembly WNGN01 (sample SAMN13153379, study PRJNA577476) | soil metagenome | isolation source: 115 cm soil or saprolite under Garry oak tree replicate 2 | place: USA:California | collected 2016-06-15
ACGCAATCTACGTCGGGACGTGTCGACCGTGCTTTTCCTTCTGTATATTGACCGCCTATGACGTTCGCAAGCGGCCTGAAGACGGGCCACCAGGCCGGGGCGCATCGGCTCGCCCGCTACCGCAGCGAGTTCCCGATCTTCCGGGACCGCATCTACCTCAATACTTGCTCGCTCGGCGCGCTGGGCGAGCGCGCCCGCAACAAGGTCGTGGAGTTCCTCGACCTGTGGCAGGCGCGCGGGGCGTCCGCGTGGTATGACGTGTGGTGGGCCGCCCTCTCGGAGCTGCGGGCGCGCTACGCTCGCGTGATCGGCGCGGCGCCGGAAGAAATCGCGCTCGCGCCCAGCATCTCCGTAGCGCTCTCCGCGGTGGCGGAGTCGCTCGACTACGCGCGTCGCCCCAAGGTCGTGGTGACGTCGCTCGACTTCCCGACCGTCGCCTACCAGTGGCTCGCGAAGCGCGGACGCGGGATCGAGCTTGTCGTCGTGGAGAGCCCTGACCAGGTCTCCGTGCCCGTCGAGGCGATCGGCCGCGCCGTGGACGAGCGCACTGCGCTGGTCGCGACCTCGCACGTTTACTTCACGAGCGGCGCGATCCAGGATATCCGCGCCGTCGCGGACGCGGCGCACGCCAAAGGCGCCCTGTGCCTGATCGACGCGTACCAGTCGGTGGGGCAAGTGCCGTGCGATGCGCCGGCGGCGGGAGTCGACTTCCTCACCGCGGGCGGGCTCAAGTGGTTGCTGGGCGGCCCCGGGATCGTGTTCCTGTACGTGCGAGCCGAGCTGGCGCGTAGCCTCGCGCCGGCGATCGCCGGCTGGTTCGGCCACAGGAACCAGTTCGCCTTTGAGCCGCGGTCGCTCGAGTGGCACGAGGATGCTCGACGCTTCGAGCTGGGCACCCCGTCGCTCGCCGCGATCTACGCGCAGCTCGGGGGCCTCGACTACATCGAGGAGATCGGCGTGCCCGCGATCCGCGACGTGACGGCCGCGCTCACCGAGGACTTGATCGCGCGCGCTCGGGCCATGGGCCTCCGGCCCAAGGTGGCCGCTCGGGGGGAGGACCGCTCGGCGATCGTGATGCTCCCCGTGGAGGATCCCGCGGACCGCGTCCGCCACCTCGCGGCGGCCGGGGTCATCGCGGATGCGCGGCCCGGTCACGTCCGCCTGTCCCCCTTCTTCTACAACGTGCAGGACGACTATGTCGCAGCACTCGAGCGGCTCGCAGCGCAAAGCGATCACTGAGGACGAACGACTCCTCACGCAGCTCCCCCGTGAGCGTCGCGCGTTCACGAGGACCGACTCATGGCGGGTGCTCCGCATCATGGGAGAATTCGTCGAAGGGTTCGACACGCTCTCGGACGTGTACAATGCCGTAACGATCTTCGGGTCGGCACGCACGCCCGTCGACGACCCGTACTACGAGAAGGCGGTGGAGACCGCGCGCATGCTCGCCGAGGAGGGCTTCCCCATCATCACCGGGGGCGGCCCCGGCATCATGGAGGCGGCCAACCGCGGTTGCCAGGAGGGGAACGGCTTGTCCATCGGCTGCAACATCGAGCTGCCGTTCGAGCAGGGGCTCAACCCCTACGTGGAGCGGGCGATCAATTTCCGCTATTTCTTTGTGCGCAAGACGATGTTCGTGAAGTACTCGACGGCGTTCATCGTCTTCCCCGGTGGCTACGGCACCATGGACGAGCTGTTCGAAGCGCTGACCCTGATCCAGACCGGCAAGGTCCGTCACTTTCCCGTAATCCTGTTCGGCCAGGCGTACTGGCTGGGGATGACCGACTGGCTGCGCGATCGGGTCGCCGGGGAAGGAAAGATCGCGACGACGGACCTGGACCTGTTCCACACGACCGATACCGCGAGCGACGCGGTCGCCATTATCCGGCAGGCCCGGGAGCGCCGCAGCAGAGAGCTCCCGGCCATCGACAGAGACGCCTGACGCCATGACCACACGCAAGGACTTCCTGCGCGGCCTGCGCATCGACCCGAAGCCCATCACCGGTCGGGAGACGGTCCCGGAGCTGGTGGACAACGCGTTTCTCGCCTACAACGCCGGCCGCCTCGCCGAGGCGTGCCGGCTGTTCTCGGAGCGTATGCTCGAGGACGACGTGACCGTGGGGATGAGCCTCACCGGCGCGATGACGCCCGCGGGCCTGGGGATGTCGACCCTCATCCCGTTGATCGAAGCGGGGTTCGTCGACTGGATCGTCTCGACCGGCGCCAACCTCTACCACGACGCCCACTTCGGCCTGGGGCTCTCGATGCACCGCGGCACCCCATTCGCCGATGACGTGGAGCTGCGCGAGGAGGGCGTCGTCCGCATCTACGACATCTTCTTCGACTATGAGGTGCTGCTCTCGACCGATGCCTACATTCGGGAGGTCTCCGCAGGCCCGGAGTTCCAACGGCCGATGAGCACCGCCGAGTACCATTACCTGCTGGGCGGCTACATCCTCAAGCGCGAGCAGGCGCTCGGCATCTCACGGAAATCCGTGCTGGGCATGGCGCACCAGTGCGGCGTGCCGATCTACACATCGTCGCCGGGGGATTCCTCGATCGGCATGAATGTCGCCGAGCAGGCGCTGACGGGCTCGCAGCTCCGGTTCGATGCGAGCGCCGACGTCAACGAGACCTCCGCGATCGTGTTTCACGCGAAGACGCACCGCGGCCGGAGCGGCGTGCTGATCATCGGCGGCGGCAGCCCCAAGAACTTCGTGCTGCAGACCGAGCCGCAGATCCAGGAGGTGCTCGGCATCAGCGAAAAGGGGCACGACTATTACCTCCAGATGACGGACGCCCGGCCTGATACGGGCGGCCTCTCGGGAGCCACGCCCTCGGAGGCGGTGAGTTGGGGCAAGGTGGACCCCGACAAGCTGCCGGACACGGTGGTCTGCTACCTCGATAACACGGTCGGCTTTCCGATTCTCGCCGCGTACGCGCTCGCCCGGCGCAAGCCGCGGCGCCTGAAGCGGCTGTACCACAAGCGACCCGACATGATGCGGGCCTTGACCGAAGCGTACCAGGAGGCGAAGGCGGACCGCGACGCGCGCGCGGAGGCGGCCACTGCCGGGCGCAGGCCTTAAGGGCGCGGGGGCGGATCGCGGAGCCAGCGGCGCCGGGGCGTACGCAGCGTACGCCCTCGGCCTGCTCACGCTCATCAACCTCCTGAACTACACCGACCGCAACGTCATCTTCGCCCTGTTCGAGCACATCAAGCGCGAGCTCACGCTCTCCGACCAGCAGCTCGGTTGGCTCGGTTCGGCGTACGTCGTCGTGCTGTCGCTCGCGGCGCTGCCGCTCGGCGTCATCGGCGATCTGCGCTCGCGCCGCGCGGTGATCGCGTTCGGCGTGGGGCTCTGGAGCGCCTTCACCGCCCTCGGAGCCGCGGTCCACCGCTTCTGGCAGCTGCTGGTGTGCCGCTCCCTGGTCGGGGTCGGCGAGGCCGGCTACGGGCCGGCGGCGCAGGCGCTGATCGCGGAATTCTACCAGGGCCGGCGGCGGGCGTTCGCGATCGGCGTCTATTCCGTCGGTATGGCGTTCGGAGGGGTGCTGGGCATCTGGCTGGGCGGCGTGCTCGCCGAGCACTACGGGTGGCGCGCTGCGTTCGTGGCGATGGGCGTGCCGGGCTTCTTGCTCGCGATCCTCGCCTCGCGGCTGCGCGAGCCGCGGCAGCGCCCGCCCGCGCCGATGGCGACCACCCTCCGGGGCTGGTTCGAGCGCAGGCGGCGACAGGCGATGCAGTACGGCAAGCCCCTCATCGGGCTCGCGCTCGCCGGTGCCGCGCTGAGCGGGCTGCTGGATCTGTTGGAGGGCCTGCCGCCGGGCATCGAGACCGCGGTGTTCGCGGCGTTTGTGAGCGTCGGGATTATCTGGACCGTCGTGCGGCTCGTCCCCGCCGCCGTGCGGCGCACGACCGAGGCGACCGAGGTCGCCGCGACGGCGTTCGGCGAGTTTCTCCAAGCCGCCGCGACCGTGCTCCGAACCCCGACGTTGATTTGGATGTTCCTGGGCGGCGCGCTAGTGACGTTCGCGGTAAACGGGCTGATCGCCTGGGCGCCGAGCTTCATGCAGCGCGCGCATGGCCTGTCGGTCGCGGTGGTGGGCCGGCAGTTCGGCATCTGGGGGCTCGCCGGCGGCGCGCTCGGCGGGCTGTTCGGGGGCCAGGTCGGAGACTGGCTGCTGACGCGCTGGAGCGGGGGCCGCGTGGTGGTATCCGGGGCGGGGTTCGTGCTCGGTGGGCCGGTGTGCGCCGCCCTCCTGCTCGTCGACGAGTTGCGGCTGTTCGTGCCGCTCCTGTTCGCGACCTTCTTCCTTTATACCTGGTACAATGGACCCCTCTCGGCCGTGATCCTGGACGTCGTGCCGCCCGCGGTGCGAGCCTCGGTCATCGGCGCGTACGTGCTGTTCTCGCACCTCGCGGGCGACGCCATCGCGCCGCCGCTCGTCGGGTACCTCTCCGACCGGTTCGGCCTGCGGCCGGCGATGCTGCTGCTGCCGTCCGCGGGGGCGGTCGGCGGGCTCCTGATCCTGATCGCGCTGACGACCGTGGGGCGGGATATGCAGCGGGTGCGGGCATGATTGCGGATTTCGGATTGCCGATTGCGGATTGGAGGCTACGACCCTCTGTCGCGAGAATCCGCAATGACGAGGGGCGGGGGTGGGCGGCATGAAGATCGCCGTCCTGTTCGACACCCTGCACCCCGAATGGGACGACGCCGACTACAAGAAAGCCGTGGAGGCGAAGGTCGAGGAGGCAGAGTACGATGTGGCCCGCGCGCTGCTGGCGCAGCAGCACGACGTCCTCATGGTCGGGGTCGCCGAGCAGCTCGGACCGATGCTCGAGCGGCTCGCCGCCTTCCAGCCGAAGCTCGTTTTCAACGGCTGCGAGTCGTTCCGGCGCAACGCGCGGCACGAATACGCATTGGCGGCGGTGCTGGAGATGCACGGCTATCGCTACACTGGCTCGTCGCCCACGGCCCTGCTCGTCGCGCGCAACAAGTCGCTCACGAAAAAGATCCTCGCCTACCACGGGATCCGAGTCCCGGCGTTCACCGAGTGCCACCTCGGCGAGAAGCCCATGCGCCCGTCGGAGCTCCGGTTCCCGCTGATCGTGAAGCCGCTGCTCGAGGATGCGTCGGTGGGGATCGCGCAGGCATCGGTCGTCGAGAACGACGAGGACTTGGCCGAGCGGGTGAAGTTCATCCACGAGAAATTCCGCCAGGCGGCGATCGTGGAGGAGCTGATCGAGGGCCGGGAGCTGTACGTCGGCCTGGTCGGAAACGAGACCGTCCAGCAGCTGCCGATCATCGAGATGACGTTCGGAGAAGCCGAAAACGGGGAGCACCGCATCGCGACCTACAAGGCGAAGTGGGACGAGGAGTACCGCAAGCGCAAGAAGATCAAGAACGTGTTCGCGAAGGGCCTGTCGGACGAGCTCACGGCGAAGATCGGGGACATCTGCACGACCGCGTTCCACGCGTTGTGGCTCCAGGACTACGGGCGCATCGATCTGCGGCTGACGCACGACGACGAAGTGTACGTGCTCGAGGTCAATCCCAATCCCTTCATCGCGTTCGAGCACGAGATGGCCAACGCCGCGGAGAAGGCGGGGATGGGCTACGACGCGTTCATCCAGCGGATCGTCGACGAAGCGTTAGAGCGCGGCCATGGCTAGGCCTGTGGGGCAGCGCCGCGAGGTGCCGACGCCGGAGCTGCGCTGCCCGACGTGCGGTGCGGAGCTGGAGCGCTTCTGGTCGCACTGCTCCAACTGCGGGCGCCGGCTCGAGTGGCGCGACACGCAGAAGGCAACGGGGGCCGAGTGCTACTACTGCGGCTGGATCGTCTCCGACGCCTTCTCGTTCTGTCCCTGGTGCGGGCGCGACATCACGGACGAGGCGTCGAGCCCCGAGCCGCTCAAGGCCCCGAAAGGGTTTAAGTACGAGCGGCGCTGCCGCTGGGGGTGCGGCGGTGGCGTGATGTACCCGATGCCGTACTGCCCCTGGTGCGGCCGGCCCCAGAAATGGCGTTACGACGGCTACGAGAACATCTGCCCACACTGCAGCAAGGGTGTGGACGACTGGATGGACGTCTGTCCCTGGTGCGGCGAGGACGCCACGGGGCGCGACCTCATCCGCCAGGCGCTGCGCCGGGTGCGCCAGCTGCTCGTCGTGTCACGGGTCAAGGACTGGAACTACCGCGTGCTGCTCCGGCCGGGGGTGTCGGGCGTGACGCACCGCTCGCCCAAGGTCATCGAGATCGAGCGGCGCTACGTCACCCGGAAGCGGTGGCGCGACGAGATCTCGTGGAACATGCTCACAGGGCTGATTCTGCACGAGCTTGGCCACTCGTTTCTCTATCACAACTGGTCGTTCACGCGTACCGGCCGGTTCCGCCGCGCCTTCGGCGAGGTACGCAAGGTGTACCGCGTGGCGGACTCGAAGTGGGTGGACTTCGAGCGCCGCGGCGTTACCACGACCCTGCCGAACTACGTTACCGCGTACGCCGCGACGCACCCGCAGGAAGATTTCGCCGAGACGTTCCGCTTCTACGTGGCGCGGCGAGGTCGGTTGCGAGAGCTGTTCGCCGAGTTCGGGCGTAAGCGGAAGGGCGTGCCGGTGTTCGAAAAGTTCCTCGTGCTGGGCGATTTCATCAGGAGCCTGCGGGGGTGGCGGTGAGAGCGGCCACCCGGCGGGTGGGAGCTGAAGCCTGACGCTCGTTCCCCCCGATGAGCCCCGGCCCCGCTGCAAACTTTCAGCCCCCCTACACATCCCACCGTTTGGCGCCCGGTGATCAACGACACCGTCCCCCTTTCCGTCGAGGTCGTCCATGCTTCGCTGGACAGCGGTCCTTCTGCTCGCGGCGACACGGCTCGCCGCGCAACGCGCGCTCGACGCCCCCATGGACTCAGGGGCAGTCGCCCGTGTCCTCGGGCTTCTCAAGACGTCCGACTCGACCGTGTGCGAGCTCGCGGGACAGGCGATCAGTAACTCGTGGGGCTTCCCCTGGGAGCCGCGGCTGTTCCCGACCCCCATGCCGATGCCGATGCCCACCCCGATGCCGATGCCGATGGCGATGCGCATGGGTATCCGGGTGCCCCACGTCCGGGTGCACGTGCGCCACGGCCCGGCCTGGTACGGCGGAGACGCGGCCGTCTCCGGGGCGTTCCGCGCGGTGCTGCGCGACGACAGCCGCTGCGTGCGGAACATCGCTGCGCGGGTGCTCGGCCGGGCGCGCTCGGCGGCGAGCTACGACGCGTTCCTCGCGCTGCTCGGCGACGCCAGCCCGGGCCTCCGGGAGACGGGAGCGCTCGGTCTCGGCGAGCTCGAAGACCGGCGCGCGCTCCGCCCGCTGCAGACCGCCCTCCGGGACCGGGACGCGGCCGTTCGGGCGATGGCGGCGCGCGGTCTAGGGCAGATCGAAGACTCGAGCTCAATCGGGGCGCTGGCGAACGCCCTGGCGGACGACGCCGTTCCGGTGCGGCGAGCCGCGGCGTGGGCCCTGGGTGAGGCGGAGAGCCCCCGGGCGATCGAGCCCCTGAGCCAAGCGCTGCGGGACCGCTCGCCCGAGGTGCGAGCGCTTGCCGCCTGGGCGCTGGGGGAGATCGAAAGCGCGCGCGCCGTGCCCGTCCTGGGCGAGGCGCTCAAGGATCCGTCGCCCGACGTGCGCCGCGCGGCCGTCTGGGCGCTGGGACAGATCGAGGACAAGGAAGGGGTGGATCTGCTGCTGCCGCTGCTGCACGATCGGGATCCCCAGGTTCGGCTGGCCGCCACGCACGCGCTGGGGCAAATCGAGAGCCCGCGCGCCGTGGGCGGCCTCGGCGCCCTGGTGCACGACGAATCGCCCGACGTGAAGCGCGCCGCCATCTGGGCGCTCGGTCAGATCGAGCACGGCAGCGCCGTCGACCCGTTGAGCGCCGCGCTCAAGGATCCCGATTCGGAAACCCGCCAGCTCGCCGCGTGGGCGCTGGGTGAGATCGAGGATGCGGCCGCGGTCGATCCCCTGGCGGCGGCGCTCAAAGACCGCGAGCCGGACGTGCGGATCGCGGCGGCGTGGGCGCTGGGACAGATCGAGAGCTCGCGCGCGATTGAGCCGCTCAAGGCGGCGCTTCAGGACGAGTCCCGCGACGTGCAGGACGCGGCGCGCTGGGCGCTGAGCCAGATCGACGACGAAGACCGGAACGTACGGGTGCGCGTGCGGCCGAAGGTGAAGAAGGGGATCTAAGCGACGGGCGTGTCAGGGGTCCGGCGAGCCGCGAGGCTCTCCGGACCCCTCTTGTTTTTCATCCGGCGAAGCAGTACGTGCAGCCCTTCTCCTGGGAGCGGTTCACCGCGATCACGCCCGAGGGCACTACCAGCACGCCTGGGAGCAGGTTGGCGACCCAGTCCTTCTTGATGGCCTCGGCCTGCATGCCCATGTCCTTCGCCAACCGCATGCTGTTGAAGGTGAGGGCGATGTTGCACACGCCGATGAGGACACCCTTCGCCAGCAGCTCGTCGGTGCCCATGCCGGGGATCGGCACGTCGCCGGGTTTGAGATGGATGAGCGGATGGCGGACAGCGGGCCCCTTCGTTGCGGGATCGGTGATCTTGAACGCGTCGCCGAACCTGTACTTCGCCCACATCGCGCTCTCCATCGCGTACGGAATCCCCGAATGACGGAGCACGATCACCACGGTGTTGTCCGCGTCCGTGGTGCCGTAGGTCTCGTTCGTGGTGTTGAGGAACACGCGGGCCCACGCGAACCCAAAGCCGTCGTTCGGCTCGGGGACGTCGTACACCATCTTGTGCTTCCCCGTGATCTTGTTCAGCCATGCCTCGAATTCGGGATTCGCCGAGGCCCGCGTTGCGGCGTGGGTGGGCCGGGCCGCCGCTGCAAACGGAGCGACGAGGCCCCCCAGGCCGACAGCGGCGGCGCTGGCGGCGATCCGCCCCAAAAAGCCGCGGCGGTGTGTGGTGGAGCGGCCGAGCTCGAACATGCGACCTCCTATCAATGGGTGCGTTGAGGACTAGGGTGCGTGTTGCGCTGGGCGGCGAGCGTAGGATAGGCGACGTCGGGCGGGGCGTCGCCGTTCGGCCAGTCGTGGATCTTGTCGGGAAAGTCCGGCCGCGGGTACGCGCTGATGAAGGCCGCGACATCGAACGCCTGTTCGTCGGTCAGCGTACCCGGCTGGTCGAACGGCATGTTCTCCCTGATGAACGCCGCAGCCGTGCGGACTCGCGCCATCCCCGCGCCGATGTTGTAGGACCTTGGCCCCCACAGGGGCGGCGCGACGGCCGTCCCCTGACCCGCCGGGCCGTGACACTTCGCGCAGCTGGCGGCGTACACCGCTGCACCCGCCGCCGTGTCAGACGTCAGCCCGGCCCACTTCTGGAGCCGATTGCCCGGAGGTGGGGGCTCGATCGGGACGTCGCGCGACAGGAACCAAAGGTACGCGAGGATGTCCCGCATCTCGACGCCGTCGACGGCGAGTGGCGTGCCGTTCATGCTGCGCCGGAAGCAGTCGTTCACGCGGTATTCGATCGTCTCGACCGTCGCGCTGCGGGGGCGGTACTGCGGGTAGCGCGCGTAGACGCCCACCCACGAGCCCAGCGCTTGGCGGCGGCCGGCGTCGAGGTGACAGCTGACGCACCGCAGATCGTTGCCGACGTGAGTCGGGAGGCTGTCGCGCGTGGCGACCAGGAGAGCGCGACCACGCTGGATCGCGGCGCCGAGCGGGCCGGGGGGGATCAGGGAGTCGGCAGGGCCGCGCAGGGCCGGCGCCGCGGCGGTGCTCCGGTCGCGCGCAGTGGCGCGCTCACGCGCACAGCCTCCCGATAGGGAGAGGCCGACCAGGATAACCCGCACGATTCTGGAGCGGCGACGGAGCACTCGGTGCTCGGAACCCATGTGTAGCGCGAGAGATAGTACCGGCGGTCGCGGGGGTTGGCAAGCATCATCCGGTCTACGGGTTGGATCGCGGCGTCTCTTTGAGGAATGTCCGAGCGCGATCGGCGAGGGCGCGATAGTCGGCTAGCTCCTCGGCGACGCGCATCGCATCCCAGCCGAGCAGGTCGGCCATGCTCGCCGCGACGGCTGTGGCTGCGCCGGCGGCAGAGCCGCCCGTCTCGTAGAAGAGGTGCAGCCGCCGGACGAGCACGTCCGCCAGCCGCAGTGCCATCTCGCGCTCGACGGCGTGGACGACTTCCGCCCAGATCTCCGGACGCCCTGCGACGATCGGCCGGCCCAGCGCGCGGTCGTGGTCCACCCGGTTCAGGACCGCCGCCGACTCGCTGCCGTAGCTCCGGACGAGGTGGCGGGCGGTCGACTCCAGCACGCCGCGCGCTTTGGCCGCCTCGACCAGCACTTCGAGGTCGGCGGTTTCGCCGCCGGGGAGCGGCAGCCGGTCGGTCGGCGGGGCGGCGGGCCGGGGCCGGCCGTCCACCTCGTGCAGCCGCGCGGCCACGCGCTCCGCCACGTCGTGCCCCATCACGCGGTACGTCGTGAGCTTGCCGCCCGCGATCGTGATCAGCCCGCTCTGGCTCTCGACGATACGGTGCTCGCGCGAGACGTCCGACGCCGAGAGGTCGCGCGGTGGGGCGAGCAGCGGGCGCAGGCCAGCCCAGGTGGCGACGACGTCCGTGGGCGCGAGTCGGGCCTGCGGGAAGAAGGCGTTGACCGAGCGGAGCAGATATATCACGTCGTCGGCGGTCGCCCGCACGTCGTCGGGCGAGGCGTCCTCGTCGGTGTCGGTCGTGCCGATGTAGGTCTGGTCTCCCCACGGCAGTGCGAACATCACGCGCCCGTCGATCGGCGAGGTGAGCGTCACGGCGTGCGCATTGCCGAGGCGCTGCCGCGGCACGACCACGTGCGTACCCTTGGTGAGCCGCAGCAGCGGCTCCGCCTGGGGGTCGTCGAGCCGCCGCACGCGGTCGAGCCAGGGACCCGTGGCGTTCACGACGATGAGCGCGCGCGCCGTGCAGGTCGCCCCGGTCAGGACGTCACGCAGCGTCGCACCGCGGACCCGCCCATCGGGCTTCAGGAGGCTCGACGCCTCCGTGTAATTGGCGACCAGCGCTCCCGCCTGCGCGGCGCTCCGCATCGTCGCGATGACGAGCCGCGCGTCGTCTGTCTGCGCGTCGTAGTAGAGGCCGGCGCCCGTCAGGTCCCGCTCGCGCAAGCCGGCCTCGACGCGGAGCACGGCCTTGCGCCCGAGCCAGCGGTGCCTTCGCACGTTGCGGAACGCGGCGAGCAGGTCGTATAGCCATAGACCCGCGCGGAGCTGCCAGGCCGGCACGCGCGCGCCACGATAGGCGGGGAAAAGAAACGCGAGCGGTCGGACGAGATGCGGCGCGATCGTGAGCAGCACGCGCCGCTCGCGGCTCGCCTCGACCACGAGGCGGAAGGCGCGCTGCTCGAGGTAGCGCAGCCCGCCGTGGATCAACCGTGACGAGTGCGAGGATGTCCCGCCGCCGAAGTCGCCCTTGTCCACCAGCGCCGTGCGGATGCCGCGTAACGCTGCGTCGCGGGCGACGCCGGCGCCCGTGATGCCACCGCCGATCACGAGCAGGTCCACCGGCTCCGCAGCCATCGCACGAAGGGCGGCGGCGCGGGTACGGTGCGAGAACTCCGTTTCGGTCGTCACGACGTGTCTTGGCCGGTGCGCGGGCCCTGTGGTAGGTTTCGTCCCGGGCTCAGGCGTCGTGCGTCCTTGCAGGACGCGCCCGGGGCCGAGCGCGCCCTCTCGGGCGCGTCCTCGTGCGGAGGGGAATGTAATGTCTGAAAGAAACGGACGGCGGGTCGCGATCGTTGCCGGGTGTCGCACGCCGTTTTGCAAGTCGGGCACTGCGCTGAAAGGCGCGCGTGCCGTGGACCTGGCCCGCTACGTGGCCCGCGAGCTGCTCGAGCGCACCAACCTGGAAGGCACAGACGTGGACGAGGTGGTCTTCGGGCAAGTCGTCCCGTCGGCGCTCGTTCCGAACGTCGCCCGCGAAGTGAGCCTCCTCCCCCAGTTCCCGAAAGAGATCCCGGCGTACTCCCTCAATCGCGCCTGCGCTTCCGCCGGTCAGGCGGTCTCCAACGCCCACGATCAGATCGCGCTCGGCAATGCGAACGTGGTGATCGCGGGCGGCGTGGAATCGCTCTCCGACATCCCGATCCTCGCCTCGCGCCGCCTCGCCGACATCCTGGTCGAGGCGAGCCGGGCGAGGACCCTTCCGGCCAGACTCAAGACGTTCAGTCGCGTCCGTCCCCGCGATCTGGTGCCGGTGTCCCCCGCGATCGCCGAGCCGTCGACCGGGGAGACGATGGGACAGTCGGCCGAGAAGATGGCGAAGGAGAACCACATCGCTCGCGCCGCGCAGGACGAGTGGGCGCTGCGGAGCCACCAGCGCGCCGCTCAGGGCACGGACGACGGTCGCCTCACCGCCGAGATCGTGCCGTGGCTCCCGGCCCGGCCCGGGGAGCCCGTGGTCACCCAGGACAACGGCATCCGGCGGGACACCTCGCTCGAGCAGATGGCGAAGCTCAAGCCCGTGTTCGACCGTCGCTACGGCAGCGTGACGGCTGCGAACTCCTCGCCACTCACCGACGGCGCCGCGGCGGTCCTGCTCACCAGTGACGCCGCGGCGCGGGCGCTCGGGTACACGCCGCTCGCGTACGTCCGGTCGTACGCCGTCGCCGCCGTCGACCCCGGCTGGCAGCTGTTGCAGGCCCCGATCTTCGCGGTTCCCAAGGCGCTCGAGCGCGCCGGGATCGAGTGGCGGGATCTGGGCCTGGTGGAAGTGCACGAGGCGTTCGCGGCGCAGGTACTCTCGAACCTGCAGGGATGGCGGGCGTTGGGTTGGGAG
>WNGN01002289.1_pt2 | contig 12822 bp, 9 predicted proteins | sample 5400561 | NCBI WGS metagenome assembly WNGN01 (sample SAMN13153379, study PRJNA577476) | soil metagenome | isolation source: 115 cm soil or saprolite under Garry oak tree replicate 2 | place: USA:California | collected 2016-06-15
GCCTGTTCGCCCGGAGCGCCTGACGTGACGACGCGGTAGCCGACCCGCGTCGGCCGGCCCGCCGTGCGTGCGTCGATCGTGAGCTCGAGCTCGTCCTCGAGCACCAAGAGGAACGCCGGCGGCGCGAGGAACGGGTCGACCAGGCCGAGCTCCGCCATCACGGGCGAGCTCGTGCCCACGAGCACGCCCCCCCGGTACAACCACAGCTCGGCGTTGAGACTGCGCCCCAGCTCCGCTACGGAGCGCGCGACCCCCTCCGGCCGATCGCCGGCGATAGCCCCCGCACTCGCGACCGCGTCGCGCACCGTCTGGCGGATGAGGAGGTCGCCCGAACGACGCGCCTCATCGGCCAGGCGCGCAAAGCTCCACGCCGCGAACCCCAGCACCGGCAGCACGAAGAACGTGACGAGCGCCGCGGTGAGCCGCGCGCGGTAGCTCGTTCGCAGGGTAGCGAGCAGCGCCGGCGCACGGGGCCGCCACCCGTCCGCCACGACGAGCCCGAACCACCAGACGCCCGCCAGCAGCGCGACATCGAGCAGCACGACGAGCGCTCCACGCACCAGCAGCGCCCAGGGACTCCGCAAGTCGACCCGCACGTGGACGTGGCGCACGCCCTCGGGTAGGTCCACCCGCCGCTCGCCGCGCGCCGCCCACCCGATGCGGCGCCACTCGAGCCGCGCGCCGGCGGTGGGCGCCGCACCGGTCCCGGGGAGCGACAGGGAGATCGCGTAGGGCGGCTCGACCCCCGGGTCCCCGCGCAGGAAACGCGCGGTGCGATCCGGCGGCAGCAGACGCGTGCGAGGGCCTACGACCACCGTCAGCACGTCCCCGCCGGGGATCGGCACCACGAGCACGTAGTGCACGCCCGGCGCCCACTCGACCCGCTCGATCCGTGGCCCGGTCCCGGGAGCGGATGAGCGCGCCAGCGCCGCCGGTACGCCAGGCGGGAGATCGAGCGTGGCGAGCGGCAGCTCGGCGACCGGATGACCGCTCGGGTCCCACAGTTGGAGTAGCGCGGGGTAATCCTCGGCGACGAGCGGAGACCCGACCCACAGCGCGTAGAGATCGCCGGCCGTATGCGGCGCGGGCCGGGCCGCGATCTGCTGGCCCAGACGCTCGAGCTGGGCGACGGCGAGCGCATCGCCTTCGCGGCCGAGGCGTTGCGCGTCGCGCTCGGCGAGCTGCAGTCGCCCCTCGACTGCGGCGCCCCACGTCAGCAAAGCCGCCGCCGTCCCCGCGACGACCGCGATCCCGGGGAGCGCCCACGCCCTAGGCGCGGGCAGAATCACGCCGACGAGCGCGGGCAACCAGAGGAAGGTGTACCACTCGGGCCACGCGCCATACGGGCTCCACAACCACAGACCCGCGACGGCCGCGAGCGCCGCCCAGGCGCACGCCGCGGGGAGCGACCAGGGAACGCGCTCCGGCTCGGCGGCGCCGCGCACCAGCGCGGCCGCCGTGAGGACGAGCGCCATCGCGGTCACCGCGAGGGCCGACTGCCACGACAACCACAGCGCGAAGCTCACACCGCTGGCCGGCGGGGCAATTCCGCGGCCGAAATAGCGGACCAGGTATGGCGCCGCGAGAACGAGGAACCCCGCTGCTGCCGTGGTCCACCAGCGGCGGCGCAGGCCGCGGCGCCACAAGACGCCCGCCGCCACGAGGACCAGAATCCCCACCACCATGAGCGAGCCTGCCGACGCACCAACCACGCCCAGGACCGGCCGATAGAACGTGGCGAGCGAGAAGAGGCCGGGCATGCCCCCGCTGGGCGCGAGCGGGGCACGCAGCGTCGTCCACGCCGCCGCGACGACGACGCCCCAGCGCCACGCGCCCGCCGGAGCGGCGGCGAGCAGCAGCACCAGCGTCGCGACGAGCGCGAAGCCGGCCAGGCGACTGGTGCGCGCGAGCGCGGTCAGCTTGGCGTCCCCCTGCGCCGGGGAAATCGTGAGGACCGACAAGAGCGTATCGCCGTGCTCGCAGTCCACGGGGCAGATGTCGAACACCCGCTCGTCGCTGGGCCCGAGGCCGGGACTGAAGAACTGCAGGCCAACGCCGTGCGCGCGCGCGAAGGCGGCAGCAACGGTACGATCCTGGTCGGCGAGCGCGGGCGCGGCGCCGAGCAGCACGGAGCCCACCGCCGTCCCGATCGCCGTCTGGCGCCGGGCCTCGAGCACCGCGTAGAATGGTGTGATGACGGCTCGCAGTTCGGCGGTGTCCGGTGCCGGGATGGCACGGTGGCGGCCGGCCCACGCGAACGGTGCGCCATCGGGTTCGATGATGGCGACTCCCCGCTCGATCCCGACGGGCCCCGTGGCGGTCGCCCGAGCCAGCTCCCGGAACGCCGCCTCCCGCGGGAGCAACGCGGCCTGCGCTCCGCGCTCGGCCAAGCGGCGGGCCTGCGTCATCGCGGCGGCGAGCGTGGACTGCAAATCCCGGGACGCCGCCTTGACGCGCGCCTCCCGCAAGGCCGGCCAACAGCATTGGATCCGTTCGACCTGGATCGCGCCTGTCACGAGCACGACGCCGAGCCCGAGGCTCATCAACGCCGCGGCGGCGGCCACCGGGCGATATGGACGGCGGGCCGCGAGCGCGACGGCCGCGAGCCCCGCCGCGCCCGCGAGCCACGCCCAGGCGGCGGCGTTGCCGCGCAGCCACTCGGCGGCGGCCAGGGCGGCGAGCCCTCCGGCGATCACCACATGACTCAGCCGCTGCACCTGAAGCTCCTCACCCCCGAGGCCGTGCGCGCCGCCCTGGCGCGCGACTCACGACTGCTGGTGCCCGTGGGCACCTGCGAACAGCACGGGCCGCACCTGCCGCTCGGGTGCGACACCATCATCGTCGACCGTCTCGCCGACGATCTCTCCGCCGCGTTCGGCATCGTGCGCGCGCCGACGGTGGAGTACGGCGTCAACACCGCCACCAAGCGTCCCTACCCCGGCAACGCCGCGGTGCGCCGCAAGACCCTGCATCGGTGGATGAACGACCTCCTGGGATCGTGGGAGCAATCCGGCGTGGACACCTTCATCATATTGACCGCGCACGGCCACGATCCCCACCAGGAGGCGCTCTCCACCCTCCGCACTCGCCGGGCCCGCGTGTTCAGCGTCGACGTATTCTCGCTCGACTTCACCGGCCACCTGGACGACCCTGCCGGCCCGATGCACGGCGGCGAGCTGGATACGTCGCTGCTCCTGCACCTCGCGCCCGATCTGGTACAGATGCAGCTCGCCCAGGACTTCCTGCTGCCGGTGCGGCAGCGGGCCCGCTACCGCCGCGGCGCGACCGGCTCGCTCCCCGCTCTGTCGCCCGGGTCGCTCGGCCGACCCACCCTTGCCTCGGCCGAGAAGGGCGCGCGGCTCTACAAGATGATCTATGAGTGCCTCGCGACGCGAGTTCTCGGGGCGGCGGCCGCATGAATGCGTGCCTTCTGGTGCTTGCCGTGCTGCAGGCGCCGCTCGACGAGGGCACGTTCGTCGTGCGCGAGGATACGGTGGAGGTCGCGCGCGAGTCATTCCGGCTGGTCCATGGTCGCCTGGCGCGCGGCGGCGTCGGATGGACGCTCGCAACCACGATCCGATACGACCGCACGCGGCCCGTGGTCGTGTTGTCTCCCATCCTCGACGTCACCACCGACACGCAGCCCGCCACTCTGCAGTACGACGTCGCCGACCCCCGCCAGCCGGTGCGCATCCTCGGCGAGCTGGGCCCCGGCCGGTTCACGGTGCGATTCGTGGCGCGGACCACCGAGCGCGCGCGCGAGTTCCCCGCCGGCGGGCGTCCGGTGGTGCTCGACGACTCGGTGTTCGCGTTGTATGTGTTCGCCGCGTGGCGCGCGGCGGGTCAGCCGGGCCAGCTCACCGCTATCGTGCCCCGCGGGCTGCGGCGCGAAGCGGTCGAAATCCAGGACCAAGGCCTCGTCCCCACGACGTTGAACCACAGTCCAGTGACGCTGCGACACATCACGATCACCGGCGGTCCCAATCAGGTCGTGCACCTCTGGCTCGACGCCAGCGCGCGGCTCATGAAAGTAGAGATTCCGTCGCGTCGACTCTCGGCGGAGCGTGCGTCCGGCGGTTGACCCCGCTTTGTCCCGGCGATTAGGTTCCTGTCGAGTTTCCGAACAGCCGCACCGCACGTGTCGCAGGTCGAAACCGAGCCCGCCGGCCGCGCGTATGGGCTTCGACCTCGCGACCTTCATCTCCAAGGATGCCCATGAGACACGTGTTGCTCACCGCCGGACTCCTGCTCGGCCCGGCCGTCGCGGCCGCGCAGCAGGCAGCGCCGGCGGCGCTGTCGCTCGCGGATGCCATCGCCATCGCACGGGACCAGAATCCCGCCTATCGCCAGGCGCTGAACAACCGCGGCCCCGCTGCCTGGGGTGTGCGCGGCGCCTATTCGAGTCTCTTGATCCCGAGCGTCACCACGGCGGCGGGCATGAGCTACACCGGCCCGGGCTCACAAACGTTTCTGTCGTCGAGCTTCACGCAGAGCGTCTCGACCGTCTCCTCCTTCTACGACCTGAGTCTCTCGTGGCAGTGGTCGGGCACGACGTTCTCGCAGCCCTGGCTCGCCAAGGCGCAGCAGCACGCCGTGGACGCCGATATCGCCGGCGCGGCAAACGCCCTGGCGACAGGGATCACGCAGCAGTACCTGACGGTGCTGCAGACGCGCGACCAGGCCGAGGTAGCGCGCCGCATGGTGGCCCGGAATGATGAGTTCCTGAAGCTCGCGCAAGCGCGCTTCAACGTCGGGCAGGCGACGCTGATCGACGTGCGCCAGGCGCAGGTGGCCCGCGGCCAGGCGGAAGTCGCGTTACTCCGCGCAGAGACGGCGGTACAGATCGAGAAGCTGAGGCTGTTCGAACAGATGGGCGTGACGCCGCCCACCGACATCCAGACCGTCCAGCTCACCGACACATTCTTGGTGCAGACGCCGGCGTGGCAGCTGCCGGACCTGTTGACGATGGCGGAGCAGCAGAACCCGGCGCTCAAGGCGCTGCGCGCGCGCGAGCGCGCGGCGGCGTGGGGCGTGCGCGCGGCGACGTCGACCTACGGTCCATCGGTGTCGCTCTCGGCAGGGTGGTCGGGGTTCACGCAGCAGTTCACCAATGTCGATCCGATCATCCAGAGTCAGGAGTTCGCGTTCGGCCAGGAGAAGACGGCCTGCGACCAAGACAACGTGATTCGCGGCAACAACGGCTTGCCGTTGCGGGACTGCAGTCAGTTCGTTTGGGGCAGCCAGAACGAGCAGACGCTGCGGGCGCAGAACTCGGTGTTTCCCTGGAACTTCACGAAGCAGCCATTCCAAGCGCGTCTGTCCATTTCACTGCCGCTCTTCACGAACTTCTCGCGGACGCAGCGGATCTCGGAGGCGCGGGCGCAGCACGGTGATATGGAAGAAGCCGTGCGGGCGCGCGGCCTGGCCGTGCAGACGGAGGTGAGCCAGGCGTTCCTGACCTTGCAGACCGCATTCCGCACCACGGGCCTCCAGGACACGAACCGCTCGGCGGCCCGCGAGCAGCTGCAGCTCGCCACCGAGCGCTATCGGGTGGGCTCGGGCACGTTCTTCGAGCTGCTCGACGCCCAGGTGGCATCGCTGCGCGCCGAAAGCGACTACGTGAACGCGATCTACGATTACCATAAGGCCCTGGCCGCTCTGGAAGCGGCGGTCGGCCGGTCGTTGCGCTAACCAAGAGGAAACGAGCGAACATGTCCAAGCGGAACAAAGTGCTGTTGGGTGTCGGGGGCGGCGTGCTCCTGGTGGTGCTCGTGTTGGTCAGCGCCAGCGCGAAGCGTGAGAAGGGCGTCGAGGTCCGCTTCGAGCATGTCGGGCGGCGCGATCTCGTGGCGGCGGTCACAGCGAGCGGCAAGATCCAGCCGAAGAAGAAGGTCGACGTCAGCGCCGACATCACGGGTCGCATCACGCGGATCGCGGTGCGCGAGGGCGACTACGTGCAGAAGGGCCAGTTCCTGCTGCAGATCGACCCGACGATTTACGAAGCCAACCTGCAGCGGGCGCAGGCGACGATCTCCTCGTCCGAGGCGGGGGCCGTGCAGGCGCGCGCCAACCGCGATCAGGCGCAGCGCGCGCTGGGACGGACGAAGGAGCTGCACGAGACGAACCCCAACCTGATCTCGCAGGAGCAGCTGGAACAGGCGCAGACCGCGTTCGACATCGCGGAGGCGAACCTGACGGCGTCGACGCACATGGTCGAGCAATCGCGCGCGGCGTTGCAGGAGGCGCGCGACCAGCTGGCCAAGACTCACCTCGTCGCCCCCATGGCGGGACGCATCACGCGGCTCGCCGTCGAGGAGGGCGAAGTGGCGGTGCCGGGCACGTTCTCGCGCGAGACGGGACTGCTGCTGACGATCTCGGACCTCTCGGTGATTCAGGTGAAGGTCCAGGTGGACGAGACCGACGTGGTGCGCCTGCATCTCGCCGACTCGGTCGAGGTGACGATCGACGCCTTCCCGGACACCGCGTTCGTCGGGCGCGTCACGAAGATCTCGGACAGCGCCATTCTCACGGCGGCCTCGAGCGTCGCCGGCCAGAACGACCGCGCCGTGGACTACGAGGTGGAGATCACGCTGGTGAATCCGCCGAGCGACGTGCGGCCCGACCTGTCGGCCACGTCGCGGATCGTGACCGATACGCGCAAGCAGGCGCTGGCGATTCCGATCATCGCGCTCACGGTGCGCGAGAACAAACCCGTGCCGAGCGAGCCGCGCGCCGGCAGCGCTGCGCCGGCCCCCAAGCCGGCGGCGGCGGGCGCCGACACTAAGAAGAAGGAAGCCGAGGGCGTGTTCGTCGTGAGCAACGGCGTCGCCACCTTCCGGCCCGTCAAGGTGGGGATCGCGGGCGAGGAGTACTTCGAGGTGATCGACGGCGTGCGCGAGGGCGATACCATCGTGGCCGGCCCATATCAGGCGATCCGCGATCTCAAGGAAGGGGCGCGGGTCAAGGCGACCCGGCAGGCGGCGGATTCGGCCAGCAAGAGGCCGTCGTGAGCGTGCAGGAGTTCCGCACCGGCGATACGCCCCTCCCCGACGTCGTCATCCTGACCCACAAGCTCACGCGCGACTACGACATGGGGTCGGAGACCGTGCGCGCGCTGCGCGGCGTCAGCATCCAGATCCGCCGCAACGAGTATGTGGCGGTGATGGGCCCGTCGGGCTCCGGGAAGTCCACCCTGATGAACCTCGTCGGTTGCCTCGACACGCCCACGAGCGGCGAGTACTGGCTCAACAGCCAGAAGGTCAGCGACCTGGTTGACGATGAGCTGGCGCGCATCCGCAACAAGGAAATCGGCTTCGTCTTCCAGACATTCAACCTGCTGCCCCGCGCAGACGCGCTGCACAACGTCGAGCTGCCCCTGATCTACGCGGGACTCGGCGCCAAGGAGCGCCGCGCGCGCGCGGCGCAGGCGCTGCAGCGCGTGGGCCTCGGCGACCGGATGGACCACCGCCCCAACGAGCTATCGGGCGGGCAGCGCCAGCGCGTGGCGATCGCCCGCGCGCTGGTGAACAACCCCAGCATCCTGCTCGCCGACGAGCCCACGGGGAATCTCGATTCGACGACGGGCCTCGAGATCATGGCGCTGTTCCGGGAGCTTCACGATGCGGGCCAGACGGTCGTGATGGTCACGCACGAGCAGGACATCGCGGCGCAGGCCGCGCGGGTCATCACCTTGCGGGACGGGCTGGTCGCGACCGATCACCAGCAGGCCGCCTGAGTGCCGCTGTTCGAAGCGGTCCGGCTGGCGCTGCAGACCCTCCGGGCGCAAAAACTGAAGAGTGGCTTCTCTCTGCTCGGCGTCTTCGTGGGCGTCACGTTTCTGATCGCGGCCTGGTCGATCGTGAACGGGATGAACGTGTACATGACCGAGCAGTTCGCCGGCCGTCTCATCGGCGTGAACACCTTCCATCTGCGCCGGCGGCCGAATTTCACCCCGAACATTTCCGACTCGACCTGGCGGGCCTGGGCCCGGCGGCCCCGCATCACCTTCGGGGACGCGGACGCGGTGACCGCGGCGATCACCGCACCGGTGATCACGGCGTGGGAATCCTCGGATCGCGTGACGATGGAAGGGGGCGGCAAGAAGGTCCTCGATGTCGAAGTCACGGGCGCGACGGAGCGTTACTTCGACATCAAGAACCTGGCCATCGCGAACGGCCGCGCTTTCACCGCCCAGGAGGTGCGTAGCGGCGTCCCAGTGATCGTGCTCGGCGAGGAGATCGCCCTCAAGCTGTTCCCCTCGCGGGATCCGATCGGCCGGCAGGTGCGGATCGGCGGCCAGCCCTACCGCGTCATCGGGGTAGTGGCGCACCAGGGGAAGATCTTCGGCTTTTCGCTGGACCGCTTCGCCGTGGCCCCTGCCCGATCGCCAGTGCAGGATCTCGTGAACCCGCCCGGCATCATCGACGCGTTGGTCGTCAAGGCCAACTCGGTGGAGGACATGCGGGGCGCGATGGTGGAAGCCGAAGGCGTCATGCGGAGCCGGCACCACCTGCGGCCGCGCCAGGACAACAACTTCGTGCTCGAGACGTCCGAGGGCGTGCTGCAGTTCTGGGGCGGCATCAAGCGGATCCTGATGTTCGTCGGGCCCGGGCTCGTCGGCGTGGCGCTCATCGTGGGCGGCATCGTGATCATGAACATCATGCTGATGGCGGTCGCCGAACGGACCCGCGAAATCGGACTGCGCAAATCCCTGGGGGCGCGCCGCACCGACATCCTGCGCCAGTTCCTCGCCGAGTCCACCACCATCGCCGTGGTCGGGGCGTCAATCGGAATCGTCACCGGGATCGGCTTGTCGGTACTGCTGAACGCGGTCTCGCCGCTTCCGGCAGCGGTGTCTGGGACATCGATCCTCTTGGGTGTCGTGATCGGGGGCGGCGTCGGGATTGTCGCCGGCGTGTATCCCGCCAGCCGCGCCGCGCGGCTCGATCCCATCGCGGCTCTGCGCCAGGAATAGCCGATGACTCCCATGCTCGAAGGCGTCGGGATCGCGCTGGCATCGCTCCGCGCCCACAAGGTGCGGGCCGCGCTCACAATCCTCGGGGTGGCGATCGGCGTCATGGTCGTGATGGTCATCGGCGCGTTGATCGCCGGGTTCGACAAGGGCCTGTCCGATATGCTGGCGTCGCTCGGCCCGAAGACGTTCTACGTCGGCCGCTTCTGGGGCGGCGCGCAGCATGAGGACGAGAACGATCCCAACCCCTGGCGGCGCCGGCCGCCGCTGACGATCCGGGAAGCGCAGCGGCTCGAGGAGTTGCCGACGATCAAGTTCGTCGTGGTGGACGAGAACGGCAACGCCGACGTGGAGTTCGAGGGGAAGCGGTTGAGCGCCGTGAACATCCGCGGCCGGGATGCGGATTGGCCCAACGTCTCCGGCGGCAGCATCGTCCCGGGCCGCTCGTTCAGCCACGTGGAGGACCTCGCGAACAGCCGCGTCGTCGTGGTCAACGAGAAGGTCGCCGATCAGCTGTTCAACCAACGCGACCCGATCGGCCGCCGCGTCAGGATCGCCGGCCTGCCCTACGACGTCATCGGCGTCTACCATCCGCCGACCGGACTGTTCGGGGAGGGCGATCAGAACGAGGTGCTCATCCCGCATGGGACGCTCGTCAAATACGTCCCCTTCTGGCAGGGGTGGCTGGACTTCTTCGTCGCCCCCGAGGACAGCGTCTCCGTGCAAGACGCCATCGATCACGTGACGATCGCGCTGCGCACCGCGCGCGGGTTGCGGCCCGGGCAGCCCAACACGTTCGACGTCGTCACGCAGGACAAGTATCTCGAAGCGGTGAACAGCAGCACGCGGATGTTCAAGCTCGTGATGTTCGTCCTGTCCGGCGTGGGATTGATGGTCGGTGGAATCGGGGTCATCGCCATCATGATGATCTCCGTCACCGAGCGCACGCGGGAAATCGGCGTGCGCAAAGCGCTGGGCGCGACCCGCCAAGCCATCATGTGGCAGTTCCTGGTCGAGGCCGCGACGCTCACCACCGTGGGCGGGATGATCGGCATGCTGGTCGGCGCCGCGATCGCGCTGCTGCTGGGGGCGCTCACGCCGGTGCCGGCCTACGTGCCGATCGGCTCCGTCCTCCTCGCCCTGGCCGGCGCCGCGTTCACCGGCCTCCTGTTCGGCATCTACCCCGCCAGCAAGGCCGCGCGCCTCGACCCTGTGGAAGCGTTGCGCTACGAGTAATCCCTCGTAATGCGCTTCTTCGACGCGGTGCGCCTCGCGCTCCAAACGCTGCGCGCGCAGAAGCTCAAGAGCACATTCTCGGTCATCGGCGTGTTCATCGGCGTCATGTTCCTGATCGCCGTCGTGTCGGTCGTGGAAGGGATGAACCGCTACATGACCGACAAGTTCGCGGGCACGCTGCTCGGCGTGAACACGTTTCGCGTGCGCCAGTTCCCCGACGTGCAGCTCGGCAACGTCACCGACTCGATGTGGCGGACGTGGATGCGCCGGCCGCGCATCACGTATGAAGACGCCCAGGCTGTGATGCAGGGCATCTCTCTCCCCGTGGTCGCCGCGTGGGAGTCGAACGCGCGCGCCGCCCTGACCGCCGGCCGGCGCCAGGCGAAGGACGTGCAGGTCACGGCGGCGACGGAACTGTACTTCGATATTCGCGCGCTCGTGATCGAGGAGGGCCGCGCGTTCACCGGGCAGGAGGTGGAGGCCGGCGTACCGGTCCTCGTGCTGGGACACGACCTGGCGGAGAAACTGTTCGAGGGGCAAGACCCCCTCGGACGTGCAGTCAAAATCTTCGACATTCCCTACCGCGTGATCGGCGTGGTCGAAAAGCAGGGGAACCTGTTCGGACTGTCACTCGACAAGTTCGCGGTCGCGCCCGCCACCGCCCCGCTCAAGCGTTTCGTCAACCCGCCGCGCGTCGTGGACGCCCTAGCCGTGAAGGCCAGCTCGCCCACCGAGATGCGGCAAGCCATGACGCAGGCCGAGGCCGTGCTGCGCAGCCGGCGCCACCTGCGCCCGCGCCAGGCGGACGACTTTGCGCTCGAGACCGCCGATGAGGTGCTCGATTTCTGGGGCAAGATCAGCGGCATTCTCCAATACGCGCTCCCCTTCCTCCCGGGCATCTCGCTCGTCGTCGGCGGCATCGTGATCATGAACATCATGCTGATGGCGGTGGCGGAGCGGACCCGCGAGATCGGGATTCGCAAGTCGCTGGGGGCGCGGCGCAGCGACATCCTGCAGCAATTCCTGGTCGAGGCCACGACGCTCGCCGTGGTGGGGGCGGCTGCGGGGGTCGGCATCGGCATCGCGCTAGCAGCCCTGGTCGCGGCCACGACTCCGCTGCCCGCCGCGGTCGCCCCGTGGTCGATCGTGGTCGGCGTGATTCTGGGCGCAGGCGTGGGGATCGTCGCGGGCGTCTACCCCGCCACGCGGGCCGCCCGTCTCGACCCGATCACGGCTTTGCGGGCGGAGACGTGACGGGACTGTTCGAAGGCGTCGGCATCGCGCTGGCCTCGCTGCGCGGCAGTAAGGCCCGGGCCGCGCTGACGATCCTCGGCGTCGCGATCGGCGTGATGGTCGTGATGTTGATGGCCGCCTTGATCAGCGGGATCAACAAGAGCGTGGCGGGCGTCTTTGAGTCGATCGCGCCGCGTACCTTCCTGGTGTGGCGCTTCTTCCAGGCCGGCGTGACGGTGTCGGACGGCTCCGAGGAGAACAGCCCGTGGCGGCGGAACCCCGCGATCGCCGAGCTGGAGGCCGACCGCATCCGGCTGCTGCCGTCGGTCCGGTACGTGACGCGCCGCGAAGAGAGCTCGGCGAACGTGGAGTTCGGAGGCGTGCACCTCGAGTCGGTGCAGATCTCGGGCGTGTCGGCCGAATGGGTCGAGGTGAACGGCGGCGACGTCTACCCGGGGCGCACGTTCACGCGGATCGAGGATCTGTCCAACAGCGCCGTGGCCGTGGTCAACAGAAAGCTCGAGGATCAGCTGTTTCGCGGGCGCGACCCGATCGGCCAGACGATCCACGTCGCCGGCGCACCGTTCACCGTCATCGGCGTGTACACGCAGCCGCCGAGTCTGTTCAGCGGCGCGGCGCCGCCGTTCGTCGGCATCCCCCACGGCGCGTTCGTGAAGAGTGTGCCGTACTTCAAGGGATGGATGCGGCTCGCGGTCTCGCCCGCGCCCGGATTCACGCAGCAGGAGTCCATGGACGAAGTGGTCGCGACGCTGCGGTCGATCCGCGGGCTCAAGCCGGGCCAGGAAAACAACTTCTCGATCGTGACGCAAGATAAGCTGCTCGATTCCTGGAACCAGGTGACCGGGATGTTCTTCCTCGTGATGCTGGTGTTGTCGTCGATCGGCTTGATGGTGGGCGGGGTCGGCGTCATCGCGATCATGATGATCTCCGTGACCGAACGGACGCGGGAAATCGGCGTGCGCAAAGCGCTGGGAGCCACGCGCCGCGCCATTCTGTGGCAATTCCTGGTCGAGGCCTCGACCCTCACGCTCGTGGGCGGCGCGGTCGGGATGCTGTGCGGGGGCGCGCTTGCGTTTCTCATCTCGAGCGTCACGCCCATCCCGGCGAACGTGCCGCTCTGGTCGGTCGTGGCGGCGCTGCTCGCCTCGGCGCTGACGGGCGTGGGGTTCGGACTCTATCCCGCGAGCCGGGCGGCGCGGTTGGATCCGGTTGAGGCTCTGCGATACGAATAAGCCGGCGATAGCTTTGTAGCCGTGCCCCTCTTCGAAGCCGTGATTCTCGCCGTCGATACGATCTGGAGCCATAGGCTCCGTTCGTTCTTCACACTGCTCGGCATCATCGTCTCCGTCGCGTTCCTCGTC
>WNGN01002855.1_pt1 | contig 12822 bp, 13 predicted proteins | sample 5400561 | NCBI WGS metagenome assembly WNGN01 (sample SAMN13153379, study PRJNA577476) | soil metagenome | isolation source: 115 cm soil or saprolite under Garry oak tree replicate 2 | place: USA:California | collected 2016-06-15
ACGAGGGTCCAGTGTTTCCAGAGAGCATCCTCAACGTCTTCGATAGTGATGTCTTCGACCCTCGCCCATAGGGAGAGAGCGGCCCCCGAGAGTACCTGGGCCTGGAGCCCACAAGCATCCGAAACCACCAGGGGCATGTCACGCTTTGGTGCCCGTTCGGCCAGGTGGTTCTTTGAAAGCCGGCAAGAGTTGACTTGGTCACGGGAGAGTTTGATCATTAATCCGGGAAGGTCCCCATTTGTCTCTAATATCCTCGCGATAGATGGTCCTCAACAAACCTCGGTCACGGATACGGCTCTTCTCCAACAAGGTTCTGAGTAAGATAAATTGATCATGCCCGACTGCGTTTTTCTCTTAGGGCCGGTTTTCATGTAGAGATGATCGGTCTGCCGCCCCGCCAGCCGAGAGGGGCGCGCTATCTAGGGATACATTCCTACTTCTCAAGCATCCCCCATCTTTTATAGCGTCCCCATTTGACCATTAACCATGAAAACCGTTGTGAAATTTTCAATGCTCGTCGCGATCGTTGCAATTATCTTAGCTGTACCACTGACCCTTTCTGCACACGCGTATGGTGGAAGGAACCAGCAGTGGCAGGTCACGTTCTCCGTGAACTGCAACATCGCATCCTCGTGCGGCGGAAGTGGGACCTTTGGATTCTGGGGATGGTGCGAATTCGGTGGAACAGACCCCACGAACAGACCCCACGGCTATGACCGGAAACAGTGGAGACTGTCAAGTAACAGACTACGGTAGAGCCGGACCTGGAATGCCACAGAACCCAGCCCACAACTCAATTGATGTCAGCGGCTGGCATATCGGCGTTGTTCCAAACATGGCCCCATACGCTCAGTTCATCCTCGACTCCGCGACTGTCACTTGCACTGGACCCGGTGCAAACACACCAGCATGCTTCAGCTTCCAGCCACTCCCACAACCAACCGGCATCCCTGGCGCTCCTGGCCACTACAACACTCTCGCCCTGATCGGCATGCCAGCATCTCCAGGCTTCCACTACAACGCTCAAGTGAACCTGTTACCATAACAGAACGGCAGCCCGACCGCCAAACCCCTCTTTTTTCAACACCTATAGTAACAGATGCAACCCTTCTTGAACAAGCTGCTTAGTGATTGAAATTATTATTATCCTGCGTAGCTGACTTTTTCACGGAGCAGCTTTGATTTTTTCGTAAGGGGATCAGTTATCGTACCGGTAGACTGGGCTGGTCTTTCAGACCGCCGGGAGGTTGAGAAGCTCATCGCTGAATATCATGCTTCTGAGAGCCTGACACCGATCAGAGAGAGGATCTCGTGGGCCGTAGACCAGCAATTGTCTGGTGAATCGCCTGGCCTGCTTTTGGTTGCTAGAGAGAAGGAAATGATGGTCGGCTTGGCTCTGGCGGTTTACACTCCTTCCGCAGAGCTTGGACGGGTCATTACGGTAAACGACTTCTTTGTAAGACCAGCCTATCGACGGAAGGGAGTAGGAAGAGCGTTGGCGAAACGTTTGATTGAAAAATGTAGAAGTTTGAAGGTGGACGAGATTGGGCTCGAAGTTCTCTCCCCTAACAAGACTGCAGCCTCCTTCTGGAAATCAGTCGGCTTCAGTCCATCGGATCGCTTCCTCTTCAGGCTGAAACTATAGTAGGTGTGAAGTCTTCGAGAGAAGTTACGGCATAACTCCTGTCGCAGATACGACTTTTCTCCGCAAGATACTCGCAGATATCGGGACTAGTCGGAGAGCTTAAGTGAACACGGGGCTGGATATCACCAGCATGCCTGGTGAAACCGAGCAAACATGACCGGCTCGGCTCCGACGAGCAATCAGAGGCTGACAGAGGGCGTTCTCTGGGGAATAGTAATAGCGTATGCGATCGGGAGCCGCATAATCCCGGGCTTCATCACACCTCTACTCTTTCCCTTCGCGTTGATCCACGGGGGGAGGCGGTATGGATGGAAGACTATTGCTGTCTTCATTGTCGTCACGGCAATCGTCAGCAATATCCTGGAAAACAGTAGCATCCTGACCAGCTTTCCATTCGGCCACTACTACTACACTGACTCGCTGGGGCCCAAGATAGCTCTCGTACCCTTCTTCATCTCTCTATCCTACGTCTCGTTCGGCTATCTCGCCTGGGTCTTCTCAACCCTCCTCGTAAGCGAAGTCCGCAAGGGGTCTGCCCTCCTCATCTCGGTCGCGGTTCCGTTAGTCGCATCTTTCGTAATGGTCGCGTGGGATTTCTGCCTCGACCCGATAGCCTCCACTATCAATCACGCCTGGATATGGAAGGAGGGAGGAGGATACTTTGGCGTACCATTCTCCAACTATCTCGGCTGGTCATTCACCGTCTACATCTTCTTCCAGCTTTTCGCGCTGTACCAGCGGAAGCGTGGATCGGAAGACCTGAGTCGAGCACTACCAGCAACCCACTATCTCCAGGCGATCATACTCTACCTGTGGACAGGAGTCGGGTTTGTCCTCGGCTACTTGTTCACGTCCCCCAGCACTTACGTGATAGATGCAGTCGGGCATCTTTGGACGACAAGGGACATCTTTGAGTCGATGGCGATCTCGGCAATATACACAATGATCTTCATCTCGATCCTAGCCCTCGCGACACTCTACAGAGACCAGCTAGCGCAGAAAAGAGCTGCAGCCTGAGAAGCGATAACTAATTCCTGGGCGTATCATTAAACGAGCGTCAGATGCTCGTGAACGAAAGAGGAATTGTTCGGGTCATGAGCAAGAGCTCCTTCAGCGACACTTTCAACAGCCCGAGCGTCATATCTAGCCGTATAGGCGACAAAAAAATGAGAAGTTAGATGTTTGAAGATCGTTTGATTACTTTTTGGCGTAGACTTTGGCGGTGAACGTCTGGTCGGCTTGGCTGGCGGTTCCCTCGATCCAGCCCTTGGTGTTGTTGAGCCAGGATAGGCTCGGCGATTGCGTCATGTACTTTTGCTCTCCCTCGAACGAGATGGTTCCGTCACCGTTGTTGCGACCTTTGCCGTGGCCTGTTGCGACGATCATGTCCTTGCCCGCCATCTGAATGCCTTTGCCTTCCCATTCGCTCGTACCGTCAGTCTTCATGTGAATACTGACCGTCTCCATGAAATTGGCCTGGTACTTGCCCGTGATCTGGCCTACGTCGTTGTTCTCAATCTTGATGCCGTTAGCGCCGATGTCCTTGATGCTGAAGCTGTCGGTCTTACCGCGCAGCTCGGCGATTACCTCGCCTTTAGATTGCTGTTGAGACTGCATAGTTACTCGCGCAGAGAGACTCTGAAGCCACTATATGAATAGGCGTTCTAGTCTAGGAAAAACGGCCCGATCAATATGCGTCCAGAGCCTTAAATCTCAGACCGCCAACATTGGGGGCCCAAAATCTAGGTCTTCCAATCCTGACCCGGCTTATCGAGTCAAGAACAGGTTGGGGTCCAAGTTGTAGTTTTGCCAGGCGTAATAATAGAACTTGTCTGGATTCGAGGTTGAGCCATCTCCATACCATGACAGGCGTGTGGCGAATCTCAGTCTACGCCTTCGAACAACACCGAAGTGCAGATTACGCTTGTCCGTTCTACTTCTGGAATACCAAGAATGATACCTGGATATCCAGATCTACCCTCAAACAACCAGGCCGGTAGAGTTTATTAGAGCGACATATCGCGGCGATTGTGAGGAATAGTTTTCCATGAGTCCGGTTCTTGTTTCCCATGGTTCTAACAGGCGTGTTCTGATGTTGGTTTCTCTGATTCTCCCGATGCTTTTGGCGGCCTCGGAGACCCTTCCCGTCCATGCGGCAGGCGCTCTATTCATCGCTCCGTCAAGCCAGCCAGCTCAGGCCGTGGGGAGTATGTTAACCTACGAGGTTAACGTGACGGGCATCGATCCGTTCAACGTCTGGGACGTAAGTGTCAAATCGGAACCTGCTGTCCTCAACCCAGTTAGCATCAGCGTTGCTAATGACATTCTCGGATCCGTGCTCCAAGTTGCGAACTGTATCAACGGTGTAGGAACGGGCTGCGCCATCACCGATGGCGCCGGAGTAGCCCACTCGGCGGCGGCGTCCGGTAGCGGCGCGGCTTTCGGGGGTGCTGGCCTAGTCTTCACCATAACATACCAAGTTACGGGGAGCGGGTTCAGCTTCCTAACGATCCCGGCAGGTCTCGACACCATTGCCAACAGCGGCGCAACCGTTACTCACTCAGACATCGGAGGGGTCTACGGGACGCCTCCAATCCTACCCATCGCCGGATTCACATTTTCCCCAACCGCACCTAACCAGGGAGACAAGGTGACCTTCGACGGATCCTCCAGCACCGACGCCAACGTCGGAGCGGCGATCGTGAATTACGCCTGGACCCTGACCCCTATAGCCGGGGGAGCGATGATAACGAACATGACTACTGAACCAATCATGATCCATACCTTTGGTCCTACGGAAGTCGGAACCTTCTCCGTAGCACTGGTCGTGTCGGATAACCTAGGGATAGCGTCACTGCCCACAGCTCAGATGATCACTGTAACTCAGCTGGCGCCGTCCAACTTTTCGTTCTCCGCCGATACGAATTCTTTGACAATTCACCCTGGTCACTCGGGCTCATCAGTGTTGACCTTGCAAGGCTTGAACGGCTTCACGGGTGATGTGACACTTTCAGCCTCGGCTCCATCCGGGCTCTTCAGCTCGTTCGATGTGAACCCCGTCTCCGTCTCGACCACGTCGGTAACTTCGGTGTTGACGATCACCGCGCACATTCGTCCAGGAACATACAGCGTAACGATTACGGCCACGGACGGCACCCTCGTGCACTCGATTACACTGGCTGTCGTGGTTGCTCCTCACTCTGGAGCAAACGCGCCTCGCTAGCGGGGCTTCTTTCGTCCCTGTCTGGTATCGCAGGATTCTGAACTAGCCTTCGCCAGGGCTCACTAGCCTGGGGCTCCCACAGCCCGTTTTTGTTTACGTTCGCGAGTCTGGCCTTGCAGTCATTTTTCGAGACCTCCCGCTAGCAACCTTGGCCGCATTCCTAATCCCTGAGACGAAATCGAGGCTAGATTGGGCGCCGGATCCGCTTCACACATATAACCGGATCCAGATGAGAGGGAGGTTATGGGTGATCAGGTTGGCCTGGACCAGCTGAGACAGGAACGGCTAGTAAAGAGAACTCGGTGGCTAGTGTTGGTGGAGTCGCTGGTGATCCTTGCACTGCTTGTGTGGGTGTCTCTCGAATATGAGAACAATCTCTTCCTCCAGTCCTGGGCGAAGACGAACATTGGACCGCTGAGCTTTCTCCTCAACGGAACGCTGGCTGGATTGTACGCGGGAGCACTACTGGGATACACGATAGCAAGGTATGCGGAAAAGAAGACGGAAGACGAGAAGATACTGGAATCACTCAGGAAAAAGAGCCCAAGCTAGGTCGTTTAGCGAGTCGTTCCCAGCGCAGATTGCAGCGCAGGGACTGCGAGACTCCAGTAGGCCCCGAGGGAGGGGAGAATCCGCGATCACCTGTTCTCAACGAGCGCGATTTCAGGGATTCGTTTTCGGGATTAGGATTGCGAAAGCTGTTTCAGAAAAAAATGGTTTCAAAGACCCGGGTTTCAAAAGGGGGTTTCAGAAACTTGTTCAAAATGTGACTTTCAAGGCTTGATTTCGGGAGGCATTGTTTCCCCGATTGCCCTTTCGGTCATAGCCCATGTCCGTTTCGCGGTTTAGGAAGGGTTGATCTTCCTGCAGAATCAGCCTAGGCCTGTTTTGGTGCTTCTTCGGTCTTCTTGGATTTTCTTCGGAACGGATTGCGCATCCTGTCTTTCACCTATGTAGAAGACTGGTTTCGCGGGCTATAGGCGTTTCGGGGCATATCGCTCATGTCGCGCCTCTTTCGGTTCTAAACCATCGAAGAAAGCCCGTTATGGGGCACATTTCTATTGGAAAGTTTGGAAGGTTGTTCGTTGAGATTTTCGAACGCTTCGACATGGCGCACAAATGGTGGCCTCAGCGAAATCCTGTTTGGTTTCCGCCGGGCAGATTGAGGACGACTCCGATGCATAAGCCGAGGGCGACAACTGTGCCTCCGAGCGAGCCTGCAACCATGTTTGCGGTTGTTGCTGTTGCGATCGTATAGGTCTCCTGGCTGGTGCTGAACAGGACTATGGCGATGTTGACGAGTCGTGCGGTCATGATTGACCAAGTCTTGTTCTTCCAGATCGCATAGGCTGACAGGAAGGCGAGCAACCCTAGAACAAGGGTGATGGCTCCGAGGGCGGTGTTGACAATACCGGGGTTGAAGCCGATTAGAGCGAAGCCTCCGAAGATGACGATTCCACCGGCTATCAACTGCAACAGTGTTAGTCCTAGCGGCCGAGATAGGGCAGTCTTCGAGGGTTCAGTCTCTGTTGTCATCGATCTCTCGGCTGGGGAGATTCCTTTTCCTCGTCCAGCAAAATTGCCGTAGATTATCAGGGCGACAAGGAAGCCTACTGCCATTAGATATGACAGAGAGTTGTTTGCGTATCCTGAGTAGACGAAGGCAATGCCAGAGAAGAAGGCGGTACCGATAGATGCGAAGCCTGCGCTCGCAATTATTAGCAGAGATCTGCGGTGGATCAAGGTGGCTGCGACGAGTACTGGGAGGGCAAGTATGAACAGGACTACCGCGACGACTACATGGAGCATCAACGCTGGAGATCCACCGGTGAAGACCACTGCTAGTGGGTTGGGGTCGGTCGAGGTGGAGATGGTGACGAAGAGGTTGGCGAACATGCCCAGCAGGAACTGGAGTATCAACAAGGGCATCATTATCCGGGATAATATCTGGATTTGAACAGGTCTCATAAGAGGAGGGGAAAGAAGATCTACTAGATAAGAAAAGTCCTAACTTGGCTCGCGTTTTCGGACACTCTCTCCATTAAGACAGGAGTATTATGCTACTGCGTGCGGCAATGTCTTGCTATGGCTAGCAAGACCCTGTCCATATCAGAGGAAACGTACAATGGCCTCCTGCATGTTATCGAGCTAATGATGATCCTCGAGAGTCGACGCTATCTGTGGGACTATCTCTTACAGGTTCCAGTTGGACAATAGCCCATAGAAGGTAGCACTATGCCAAGAGCAATCGAGACAACTAGGGGTAGATGTACGATGACAGCTATCCAGATTGTCCGGATTTCCATTTACTCGTTCCACCTCCTGCGATTTTTGTTATGTTTCTCGTACCTCCTGATGGCCAGAACTGTTAGAAGTCCGAGTATGCACAGCCAGACGATTGTGGAGATAGCTGTCGAGAACATGGCGAGAGAAGCTAACCCAGCGAGAAGCGGTGCGATAATCCAGAACAGAAATCGCACGAATCCCAGTCAGTTTCTGATCGATTATTAAGAACGATAGTAAGCTTCTCTTACTTACTGTGGAAGATCAGGTGCGCGGACTTCAGTGCAGTGTTCCGGTTCTAATTCTGGGCTCGTTCATTTGGAACTGGCTCTAGTCTGTCTTCTTCCCTTGCTTCTGCTCCAGAATTTCAATGCTACGATTCCTGTCGTGAGAGCGACTGAGATCGAGATGGCGGCTGGTAGGAACTGGATCAGTAGGCCTAGCTTGTCCACTGGAACAATGGATCCGCCCACGCGTTGCGATGGATTGACTGTCACGCTAATCTGTGTGGAATGGGACGTGGGACCACTCGTAGCTGCTACGTTGACAGTGAATGATGTGGTAAGAGTGGAAGTTGTTGTTGCAAAGGTGAGGTTGAACGATCTTGCTCCTCCCAGAGGGAGCGTGACATTCTTGGACTCTGGGTTGATTGGAAGGCCCGCGGGCATTGACGAAGATGAAACGGTCACGTTCCCTTGGAACCCAGGGAGACTGGTCAATGTTATGTTAGCCGCGCCGGACGCTCCTTGCAGAATCGTCTGAGAAGTGGGATTTGCTGAGATGGCAAAGTCATGCAGGCCGATGGCTGCGGTGAACGCGTCTTGGTCGACGCAGCTGTTGTACAGCGCATCGAACGTGTCGCAGGAGAACCTGTTGTCGGCCCAGAGGGGATAGGCGTTGAGGGGTGTGGCGGCGATTCCGATGTAGTCTCCCATGAAGGGTTGCAGGTCGGATGGGAGATCAGTCCTCTTGACAATGTTCGGGTTGAAGGAGACGTTTGTCACTCGGTCACTGGGCGAGAAGGTTGAACCATTGTCCAGGGAATTGGCGTAGAAAACGTCGAGAGCTGTCATCGTTCCCGGCGCGCTGACTCGGCTGTCGTACCAGGCCAGACTGATGACGCCGCTGGAGAGGGCTATGGTCGGGAAGAAATGTTGGCCTGACAGTACATCATTTACTCTGAGTGGTGAAGTCCAGGTCAGCCCTCCATCGGTGGACCGCGTCAAGTAGACGTTCGAATTGCCAAGCCTCACGTCGTCAAAAACGAGATAGACACCCTGGGAATCAGCGGCGATCTGTGGAATCGTGAGGGCTCTGAAACTTCCCCCTGCCAAGGGCGAAGGTATCATGTGGGCGGGATTGATTGCTTTCACATTCTGGACGACGGTTGTACCACCGTTAGCGATCTTGGTGACTTGAGTGTAGTTGAGAGCTGTTCCGAAGGTAGGGTCGAAGGCTTCCGTGGAAACGTAGACGTTACCTGCAGTATCGACGGTAACACCTGGCAACTGCCCGATTCCGTTGGGAGGTGCATAGAACGGCAGCGAGAAAGTCTTGCCGCCATTACTAGAGCTAGTGAAAAGGGTGGCGAAGAACGAATTGGGAACGTTTGAAAGAAATCCATCAAAGGCGAGGTAGACATTCCCGTCACTAGGTCCTCCGGTCGTATCCACCGCTATCCAAGGCTTGTCGGCAGCATCCGCGCCTGCGATCATCGCAACAGCGGAGTATGTTGCGCCATCGTTGATGTACTTGGCTACGAAGGCGCTGAAGTTGGCAGTAGTTCCACTGCCGGGCTGTGAGGAGGTAATGTTGAAGGCAATGCCTGCGTAGTAGAGATTTCCCATCCGGTCGAAGGCGAGCACTGGATCGGAGGTGGCGTTGAAGTTGTGCAGGGGTGATGCGAATCCTTGGGGAGAATTGTCTCCGGGGAAACCGGGTAGCAGACTCGAAGACCAGGTGACACCTCCATCTGTCGAGCGATAGTAGCCGTGCCATCGGTGCTCCCCCGAGCTTTTCAGTCTGTAGTCCTGTGCACCTGCGACGAGAATGCTAGGGTTTCGTGGATCGGCTGCGATCGTCGTCTCGACCTGCTGACGATCCGGGGCCGCTTCTCCCACGATAGGCACATTCGTACCTACGACTCCGGCCAGAGAATTGATTGTGGAGGGGCTGTGAAGAATACGCGAGGGGCCAGGGCTGTGTTCTATGACGGACGGTTGTTGAGCTGTCTCTGGCAGATACGCAGCTAGAACCGCGAGTATGAAGAACACGGTGATTTTTCCGAGAGTCATCCGATGGGGACTGCTCATCGAGTAATACTCAGGCTACACCATTCCGCGCTTATCACTTTTTCCGAAAAGGAGCGTCCTTTGGCCGCTTGAACGGCTCGGCTGCAGAGCGGTTCTGAAGGGTCTACAGGGATGCGCCGCATTTGTAGCATATGAGAGCAGCGGACATGATCTCGGCCCCACACTGCGGACAGCGCTTCACAGCACCTGCTTGGTATGCGTTCGGTGCCGGAGCTGTCTGATACACCACTTGTTGAGTGAAGAGCGATTTGCCTAGTAGGCCGAGGATGAGGAAGATTACACCCATTAGAATGATTATGCCGGCGATGGGTGCGAAGAATGGACTGGCTGATAGCGCGACGATTCCGATGATGATCATGAAGAGTCCTGCAACGGCCTGCCACAATGGGGTTGGCCCGATCATTGCCCTTTGGGTGCCTGTAGGCGGAACCATGGCGAGGGCAGGACTGATCGTCATGGGCATACCGCACGCGTGGCAGAACGTGGAGCCAGGAGCAAGAGCGGTTCCGCAGCGATCACACATCGACATTATCAGACCCTAGATTATTCTTTTACGGGAAGCGTTCTTAAACGTGGTGGAAAGGCGAGAACGGAGTACCTGATCGTCACTTTCGCTGGGCACAAGTTGCCCATATGACGGGTCCGCTCTAGATCAGAGTGAGGGCGAGTCTGGACTCTCGGGATCGGGCGAGGATTACGACCGGCGAAGAGCACGATGTTTCTGTCTGGAAGAGCATTCCCGGGTTCGCAAAGATCCTCATCCTCCTCCAATTTCTCGTTATCCTGTTCATGTCTTTCTGGATCTATGAGGAATACCTGAACAACTTATACCTCCAGGCCTACCTCAACGGCAACCTGCAAGGAGTCTCCTTCACCGCGACAGTCCTGATCTCGATCGGCTTGTTCACAATCGTTGCCGTGGTCTTGTACGCGAAGTTGCGGAGCACTAGGAAGGAGCTTGAAGGGATTATTTCAAGCGAGAAGGTTGGAACTAATAGAGGCAGGATTGGTGGACGGGTTGATGCGGGTGCGGAACAACACGTTCTCGAGATGATACGGAAAACCACCCCGATTATGAACTCTGGAACGGGTGGCCCGATGCCTACTCTGAGACGAGTGGACCCTCGTTATAGGCCCGAAGAGCAAGGGTCCGGGTAGAGAATCCGCCAGGCGAGTTATCCCGGTTGTCTTGATCCCGGCTCGAAACCTGGTACTGGATTATCTATTTCGCTTGACACAAGCCGTCCTTATGGATTATTACTTGTAGGCAAGTCCCAGAGTCGGTTTGGGCTCGTCAGGGGCCAAGTTTACGAACCCCCGAAGACTATGATACGTTCTGCCATGAAGATCCCCGAAAGGCTCGCGAAGATTTCCCGGTTCGCAAAGATCCTTATCTCTCTCCAGACTCTGCTCAACTTGCTCCTAGTGTTGTGGATCTACGAGGAGTACGTGCACAACCGGTATTTCCGGTCGTATCTTAGTAGCTCGCTTCAAGCGGGAGCCTCGGCCGCGATAGTCCTAGGCTCGACTGGCCTGCTCAGTATTGCTGCTCTGGTCTTGTATGCGAAGTTGCGGGGCTATAGGAGAGAACTTGGAACGATTCTCTCAACCGAGACGTTCAGGCCAGTGGAAGAGGGCTTGGTCTCCCGGTTGATACGGAAGCTTAGGAATATGTTGTCGAGATTGTCTGAAAGGCTTCGCCGATCATGAACTCCGGCCTCGGAGAGCCGGCTGGGCTTCGGATGCCCACCATATGGGATAGACCACTCTCGCGCACAAGGACTCTGCAAAAGTTATAGGAATTTGTTTTCCAGGTCTATTTTCTGTCCGGGTGGGATTTCGGGCTTGTTTTTTCGAGACGGGCGCGTTATGGGTTTATCGGGCCATTTTCGATCCCCGCGTATTCCCCTAGGGATAAGCGTGGAAAAGAGGGGGCTGGAAATCGCGGGCTTGGAATCACGATCAGGGCTGATAATGGGCGATTTCACCGGTAATTCAGGCCGCGAAGGAAGACGGGTCTGGCAAGGAGCGCTGAACGTGGGACCCTCGGCGTTTCATGAAGGGCGGGGCGCGGGAAAAACGGACCCCCCGGGGGGTCATGATTTAGTTAAGAGAAAAAATTGTTTTAGAAAAAAGAAAAGTTACGGGAAAAAGACGTTCTATTATCGACAAAGATCAAGGCTTGCGGTACAGCATCTTGTCGTGGTCGACATACCACGGGGTCTTCTTACCCGGGTTTGAAGCGCGCTCAATGTTCCTGAAGATCGGATCGTCCGGGTATGCTTTGTCGTCAAGACCCAGTTTCCGGGCGGCTAAGTGCGACGCTTCCTCCAATATGCGCTCGCGCTGCTCCGTGTACCTTGCCAGCAGCTGGTTCTCGGACTCGTTTCGCTCCTTTCGGGGCCACTTTCAACTTTCATCCGACGCTTACCCGGCGCCTTTGCAGTACAAGAATACAGCCGGGCTGGGACTATACGTGTATCTTACACGGTTCGAAAACACTTATACATGACACAGAACCATTCCTGTGTTAGATGGAAATGGCCAACGTGACAGTTGCGGTCCCCGAGGAATTGAAGAAGAAGATGGAACACGTCCCAGACGTCAACTGGAGCGAGGTTGCCAGACAAGCCTTCGAGGAAACAATACGGAGAAAACAGATGCTCGAGGCCTCCGAATCCATCGACAGGCTGCGAGAATCCTCTAAAACACAGACAAGCCTTCGAGGAAACAATACGGAGAAAACATATGCGCGAGGCCTCCGAATCCATCGACAGGCTGCGAGAATCCTCTAAAACAACTGGGTGGAACGGAGTGCAAGAGATCAGAAAGTGGCGGGATAGGGATCAAAGATCGAAGTCGTAATCGACTCCTCTGTCGCAGTAAAGTGGTTCACTCGTGAAAACGCGACCGACGAGGCCCTCGCCATAAAGAAGGAGCATATCAACGGGACCGCCGCCGTCTGGGTGAGCGACCTGTTCTTTCACGAAGTCGCCAACGCGCTTCGCTACAAGGACGATTTTGGCGAGAAGCGACTCGCTGTAGCCACGGAGAACCTGTTTGGTCTTCATTTGAACACCAAGCGGGCGGACATGGATCTTCTGAAGACCGCTTCCGCTATTGCCTATCGAAGCGAGGTCACAATCTACGACGCCATCCCGGTTGCTCTCGCTAAACTCCGAGGGACGATCTGTATTACCGCTGACGAAAAAACACAGTTCAAGAGAACCAAAGCAAAAGGATACCCAGTCCAACTTCTCTCAAAAGAGACACTCTGACTTAAGAGACGAGGGATTGAAGATCAAAGGGGTGTACAAGGCAGACCACGGCCGGATCGAAGTGGTCAAAATACCTAGACT
>WNGN01002290.1_pt1 | contig 12818 bp, 9 predicted proteins | sample 5400561 | NCBI WGS metagenome assembly WNGN01 (sample SAMN13153379, study PRJNA577476) | soil metagenome | isolation source: 115 cm soil or saprolite under Garry oak tree replicate 2 | place: USA:California | collected 2016-06-15
GCGCGCAGCTCTTCGAGCGAGCCCTGGGCCACCAGCCGCCCTTTGTGGATGATCGCCACGTGGCTGCACAAGCGCTCGACGATTTCGAGCACGTGCGAAGTGAGAAAAATCGTGATGCCGCGCGCGGTCATGCGCTGCAGCATAGCTTTCAATGCGCCGGCGGCCAGCGCGTCCACCCCTTCGAACGGCTCATCGAGGAACAAAATTCTTGGACTGTGAATGACCGCAGCGGCCAGCGCCAGTTTTTTCTGCATCCCGTGGGAATAGTCGGCGATGAGGCTCTTCGGGCGGTCGGCAAGCTGCATGAATTCGAGCAATTCGGCCGCGCGCTGCGCTGCCGTGCTGCGGTCCAGGCCGTACATCTGCGCCACAAAGCGCAGGTACTCGGCGCCGGTCAGACGGTCAAGCAGACCCAGGCCTTCCGGCACCACGCCGATCTGCCGCTTGACCTCGAGCGCATTGGTTTCAAAATCGAGGCCCAGCAAACGCATCCGGCCGGAACTCGGCGCAAGCAATCCCGTGAGCATCTTGATGGTGGTGGACTTGCCTGCCCCATTGGGACCCAGGAACCCGAAGAATTGGCCGCCTTCCACGGCCAGGTCCATGCGGTCTACCGCCACCAATTCCCCAAAACGGCGAGAAAGCTTTTCCGTTACGATGGCCGGAGTATTCATCCCTGCGGGGCTTTGGGCCGTACGGGCGCAGTTGTTTCCCGCTGCGGGAACAACGTGAGGACTGCGGGGAGTTCGATGCGAAACGTCGCGCCGCCTTCGGGCCGGTTGTAGCAGCAGATGAGCCCTTCGTGCTCGCGAATCAATCCGTAGCAGATGCTCAGCCCCAGGCCCGTCCCTTTGCCGACCGGCTTGGTCGTGTAGAAGGGGTCAAACACGCGATGCGGTTCCATGACGCCCGGCCCCATGTCGGAGAACAGAATGACCACCTGGGAACGCTCGCGCTTGGTCTTTACCGTCAAAACGCCGCCGGATTCTTCCATGGCATCCGTGGCGTTGCTGAGGACGTTGAAGAAAACCTGGAGGAGCTGTGTGGAGTCACCGCGGACCCCCGGCAGGACGGGCTCCAGTTGAGTCTCGATGCGAATATGATCGTTGCGCAGATTCAGAGCATGGAGCTGCAGGGCATTCGTCACGATGGCGTTGATATCCAGGAGCGTACGCTCCGCCGGAACCTGCCGGGCAAAGCTAAGCAGGCTGGTGACGAGCTGCTTGGTTCGCCGCGCCTGGTCGCGGATCTTGGAGGCCAGCGATTGCACAGACTCGCCTGCAGACGCATCTTCGGTGAGCAACTCCGCATAGCCGAGTATGGCCGTGAGGGGGTTGTTGATTTCGTGAGCCGCCCCGGCGGCGAGTTGCCCCAGCGACACCAGCTTCTCCGACTGCACCAATTGTGTCTGGAGGTGCTTTAAGTCTTGAATGGATTGCCTGGATTCCTCGAGCAGCCGGAGGCGCTCCTTGCCCAGCAGTTGCTGACGCAAGAAGATCAGAATGCCTAGGGGGATCGCGGCAAGAACCGTCACCAGCAACCGGAAGTCCCTTACTGGCTGGATTTCGCCGCTGAACCAAAAGTCCCAGAGCGCAAGAAAAGGCAGAGAAATGATAGTAGCCATCGCCACGCGGGGCAACCACACGCCCTCATCCGGGGCGGGCTGGTCCACGGCCTCGCTTCCGGCGGGCGCCTGCTGACTGGCTTGCTGATGCAGCTTCAATCGGTATGCGCTTACCCCTGCGGTGCCGTACCAGAGAAACGATACCAGTATCGGAATGCCGTACAAACTTCCGGTGGAGTATTTCTCCTGATCGATGCCCGTCAACGAAATCAACATGTAGGCGCTCGCGGCACCCATCAAGTGCGCGTAGACCACCCGCCAGGGTCCCTTCGCCCTCAGCCACAAAACACCGAATCCTCCCACAATCACCATGTTCTGGATGTTGGACAGGATGTTGTACGTGTGGTCGTACAACGCCGGCTCGGAAACGGCCAGATTCCACGGCGAAACCGTAAACAAAAAGAGATAGACCCACCAGAGCAGGAGCAAGGTGAAGTCCACATAACCGTTGCTCAGCTTGCGGGCTTGCTGGTCTTTGTGCGGCTGCAGCGCAATCGCCGCCATCGTGGGAATGCCATGCAAGAAGAAGATGATGTCCGAAGGAGATCCAGTGGGGATGGACCGATGCAAATAGACTTCGTAATAGGTCCAGACAAATTGCCCCGCCATCCAAACTGTGCAGCCCAGCGCCAGCAGCATCCAGAAAAGATTGCGCCGCCAATTCGCGGAGCCCGCGTTGAGGAGCAGTCCGGCATTGGCCAGCAGCGGCGCGAGGCACAGGACAATGTCGTCGAAGGCCGTGAGCGCCGGCCCCGGCTTCAGCGGCAGGGACATCAGCGCGTACGTGCCGGCGACCAGCACCCAAATGCCGATGACCCATCGCGTTATCCGGGGCACATACATGACCACGTTTCTCTGAAGGGTGCTTATCTTACCAGTTTCGCTAGTCTAAAGTCGCAGGTCTTCCCTGTGTTGCTCGAGGAATGACCACTCCGCGTAAGGATTAACAGCAGGGCCATCCCCTTGGCGAGAGAAAGTCAACGAATACGAACGGCGCAATCACGCGGCTGGCGGAGGAGGAGGGATTCGCGAACCCCCGAGACCCTTTCGGGTCTAACGGTGGCAGCAATATTCATTCATCTTGGCTAGGGGCATGCCCCTACGCAGGTATCAGGTAATCGCCGGATTGACGCCGGACTGTCTTTTGCTAATCGTTGCTCCCGAACGCGGAATTCTCTCTCGCAAGCGAGGGCCTGGGCATTTTCGCGTTAAAAGGAGCACACCCATGATGCGGACCACGGCCGCCCTACGGCGGGTTGCAAGAATTGCTTTCACGACGGCATGCGCAGCGCTGCTCGCAGGCGCTGTTTTTGCATCCACTCCAAGCGGCGGCACGGTTTCGCCGAGTTCTTCAACCCTCACCTGGACCGGGGGTCCATTCGTTGCCTCCAATCCGCTAAGCTGCCGGGACGCAGAACTGACTTGCGATCACTCTGCGCTGACCGTAGTGCCGCCGAACAAGAGCTTCGTGCTGACGGTGCGCGTGACAGCGTCCTCGATCGGCGATGACATCGATCTGTTCGTCCGCGACCCGAATAACAAGACGATTGCCAGCTCAACCACCTCCAGCGGCGTCGAAGAAGTTGTGATCAGTAATCCTGCTGCGGGAACCTACACCGTTGTCGTGCAGCCGTCGCTGGTCGTTCCGGGCGCGACCTACAGCGGTTTCGCCGGCATTGGCAGCCCGCCGCAGGACATTATGTCCAACTCCTATAATGGGGTCGTATTCACGTCCAATTTCCTGGGCGTCCCCAGCGCTACGCCAGCCAAGTCAGCTCCGCTGGTGCCGCAGCTCAAGGTAAGCTTCAATCCCGTGGGACGGCAAGCCGCGGAGCCCAGCACCGGAGTGGACAAGAACAACAATGGCTTTATGACTGCGGGCGCGTTCGATTCCGTCATTGGCGTCAACGGCGTCACCCATCTCGCGCGCACGGTGGTCATGCGCTCGAGCGACAAAGGCAAAACATGGCAGGGGGTCTCGCCCCCGCTGAATCTCGGGGTTGTCAATACAACCGATCCGGACTTCACCCTCGACCCGTATCTTCATGTTGATCCTGTCACCAGCCGGGTGTTCTCCTTCGACCTCAATCTGGTGTGCGGCGGCGAGGAGATTTTTTCCGATGACGAAGGCGTGACCTGGCAGAGCCGCCAGGTTTGTACGGTTCCTGTCAACGACCATCAGAGCCTGATTACGGCCCCGCCGGGACAGGGACTGGCGCAGCCTACAGGCAGCTATCCGCGGATGGTGTACTACTGCTTCAACCAGGTGGGCGACTCGGCCTGCGCGCGCAGCACGGACGGGGGCACGACGTTCGTCAAGACCGCTACTCCCGCCTTCCTGGGCAGCGACCCAACCAGCGCCGGCAGCGTCTGCGGCGGCCTTACCGGCCAACTCGCGGCTGACAGTAAGGGCCGCATCTACTTGCCCAAAGGCCACTGCGGTCTACCCTGGGTCGCCTTCAGCGACGACGGTGGCGACACGTGGACACGGGTCAACATCACTTCCCTGACGCCCATGGCCGACCATGAGGTTTCACTGGCGATGGACAGCGCGGACAACATTTATGCGGTGTGGCAGGACGGAACGTTCCGGCTTCCATTTTTCTCCGTTTCGACGAATCGTGGCGTTAGCTGGTCGCAGCCTATCATGATGGCGGCGCCGGGCGTGCATGAAGTCAATTTCCCCACCATCGCTGCCGGGGATCCCGGCCGTGTGGCCTTTCTTTTTCCCGGCAGCCAATCGCAGAACTTCAGCGATCCGACCAGGCCGTGGAACATCTACATCGTCGCTTCGGTGAATGGGCTCGACGCCAACCCGACCTTTACCTGGACAACCGCGAACGCTCCGAGTGATCCCGTTCACCGCGGCGACTGCGGCCCGGGACGTTGCGAATCGCAGAACGGCGGGAACATGTTCGATTTTCTAGATATCCAGGTGTCCTTGGTGGACGGCGCATTCTGGGGTACGGCTTCGAAGACTTGCGTATCGAACACGGATCCAAGCCTGAACTGTGTGACGAACCCACAAGCGCCGGGAATCAGTCCGGGACAGGGGTTTTCCATCCGGGAGGTGAAGGGCCCGCCCCTTTTCCTCAATCGTTAAATGCGTCCGATTGGAAAAAGCCTCCGGCCTAATTAATGATGCAGCTTTGCCGATTTTGCCCACTCGACCGCCACTTGCCTAGTGGTCACGTTGAGTCGATTCCAGACATTGGTCATGCGATCAGTTGAGATTCAAAAAGCTTACTCGTTGAAATGCAACGCCTGACCTCCGAAACAACGGTTTCCTAGACCGATGCGCAGGCAATTCATTGCATTGGGATAAATCGGGATAAACGCTTTGCCCGCGGAAAGATGGTAAGTAGTCTCTAAGTCCAAAGTTGCTTTGGGTTTAGTGGCGGAGGAGGAGGGATTCGAACCCCCGAGACCCTTTCGGGTCTAACGGTTTTCAAGACCGCCGGTTTCAACCGCTCACCCACTCCTCCGCAATCAGTGTACAGGGAGGCTGCGAGCTGGCGCAATAACCTGTCTAGGAATCGTTTCGCCGGATTCGACGATGCTCTCGCAGGCCGTTCGCCTGGAAACAGGAATGCTTCTGCGGCGGCTTAGTGAACGACGTTTTCATCCGCAGGCTTGGCGGGCTTGAAGTCCACCCCCCAGAAATGCGGCGAGGGAGAAAGGAATTCGATGCCGACTCGCTGGCCGCGCTCGCCCGCATCGCTTTGATAGACGATGCGGCACTCCTCCTCTTCCTGCGTCATGGGGTTGGTCAGGGCGAGGACGGTCCCGGTGTCCACATCCTGGCGAAGGTAGAGGAGGCCTCCGTGCGTGTTGACGACCACGGTCTCGCACATCTCGCGAAACTTCTTGCCGTTGTGGTTCTTGCCTTTCGCGAGCACGCGAATCCTCACAAATACGCGGCTGCTGCGGCGAGCGTCGGCAGTTTGACCTTCCTGCATAACGGCTTGATAGTGGCGCAGGATATCCACGCGGTCAATGATTCTTCCCGGAGGATGTGCCCGCGCGGAAACCATCCGGCGCGAAAGCACCAGGTGCCCCTTGCTCCAATTGAGACTCCCCCGTTACAATCCCCCTGGGCGCCATAGGTAGAGTGACGGGAATTCGCCTTCATTTAGGCCGCTGTCCCGCGCTCTTTTCGGATAAGAGGATTCTACTGTTCCTACGGGGGAGCCGCCGGATGAACCTGAGCGAATACATCGAAGGGAAGCGCGATGCGCATCTTGCTGAACTCTGCGAATTCCTGCGCATCCCCAGCGTCAGCACCAAGAGCGAGCACAAGCCGGACATCGAGCGCGCCGCCCAGTGGGTAGCCGACAAGCTCCGCCGCGCAGGGATGAAGACAGTCGAGATTGTGCCCACGCGAATGCACCCGCTGGTCTATGGCGAGTCGCTCGAAGCGCCCGGCAAACCCACCATCCTTTTTTACGGACACTACGACGTTCAGCCTGCCGAGCCGCTCGAACTGTGGACCTCGCCCGCGTTCGAGCCCGCCGTGCGCGACGGCAATCTCTTTGGGCGCGGCACCGCCGACGACAAGGGCCAGGTGCACATTCATCTGAAGGCTCTGGAGTCGCTCCGCGATGTTCAGGGCAAGCTGCCCATCAACGTCAAGGTCATGATCGAAGGGGAAGAGGAAGTCGGCAGCGTGAGCCTGTGGGACTTTGTTCAGAAAAACAAGAGCCGTCTGCAGGCCGACGCGCTGGTCGTTTCCGACACCTCCATGCTCGCGCCCGGAGTCCCCTCGATTACGTATGGCCTGCGCGGCTTGAACTATTACCAGGTGGAGATCGCCGGCCCGGCGCAGGATTTGCACTCCGGCGTTTTTGGCGGAGCCGTTCCCAACCCGCTCACCATCCTCTGCGAGCTTTTTGCCAGGCTGCACGACAAGAATTTCCGCGTCACGGTTCCCGGTTTTTACCACGACGTCGCCCAACTCTCCCGGGCCGAGCGCAAGGCGCTCAATTCGCTTCCCTGGAAGGAGAAGGAGTTTCGCAAGACCGTCGGCGCGCCCGGTTATTGCGGGGAAAAAGGCTCCACGATTGTCGAGCGGCTGTGGACGCGCCCGACGCTCGAGCTCAACGGAATCTGGGGCGGATACACGGGAGAAGGTTCGAAGACCGTCATTCCCGCAAAGGCCCACGCCAAATTCTCCACGCGCCTGGTGCCGCGCCAGAACCCGGACAAGATCGCCAAGCAGGTGGAGAAGCACGTTCGCAAGCTGCTTCCGAAAACGGTCACGTGCAAGTTCGAGGTGCTCAGCAAAGGAAAGCCCTGGGCCGCGCCGTACACGCATCCGATTTTCAAAACGGCGCTGGAGTCTCTTCAGCAGGGTTTCGGGAAGAAGGCCGTGTTCATCCGCGAGGGCGGGTCGATTCCATTTGTCACGCAAATGCACGACACCTTCAAGGTGCCGTGTGTCCTGATGGGGTTCGGACTGCCCGATGAAAACGCCCACGCCCCCGACGAGCATATCGCGGTCGAGAATTACTTCGGTGGGATCCGCTCCATCGCCCAGTTCTATCAGGGCCTGGCAAAATTGTAATCCGTCTATTTCCTCTTCATCGTTTTTTGTTGCGACGGCCGAGTTTCCTTGTGTCCCGAGGAATTCCACCCTTTTTGACCGCAATACGCAGGGGGTCGCGGATGATTTTCTCCCCCGGCACTGTGCAAAAACCCGCTTCCCATGCGGCTTCCCGAGGCCTGATGCCCCGGAAGCCGCATTTTTTAAGGGTTTTTTACGCTTTTCCCTTGCGTTGACGTGCCCGGTTCGCTATAGTGTGCCCGGCGCGGCCCCCGAGCGCGTTTCTGGAAAGCTCGCGCGGCGCTGGCACCCACTTCTGACGAGGAGACACAACCTAGATGTCAAAGCCGATGAGCAAGTCGAAGATCGTGGCGTATATTGCTGAAAAGTGCGACACGCCGAAGAAGACTGCGGCGATGTTTTTTGAAGAACTCTTCAAGCTGGCGGTAAGAGAGTGCAAGGGCCCTGCGGGAAAATTCGTCATCCCCAATATCGGCCGCGCGGTGAAAGCGCACCGCAAGGCACGCATGGGCCGCAACCCGCAGACCGGCGAGGCCATCAAGATCAAGGCCAAGACCGTGGTGCGCCTGCGCGCTGCCAAGGCCTTCAAGGACGCGGCCCTCTCGTAGTTTGGGCTGCGCCCAATTTGAGTTTGCGGGACGCGCGACGGAGACCACCCCGCGCTTGCGGAGTCAGGGGTTGTCTCACTTTCCAGCCTAACTATCTCGTGCGTCCCCTGTTTTTCTTCGAATCCGCGAATAACCTCTCCATCACCCGCATTGCAGTATTTGCTTAACCGGCCACGCATCTTTCGCAAGCTGTTTGACTCGCCCGCGCCGTGGAGTATCCTAGGAATGGACATGAGTCTCGACGATTTACAACGCGCGTGGGAGCTTCTGCAGGAGGCTTACCAGGCCCAGATGGAAGGGGACTACGCCCGTGCCGTCGAGCTTTACGAAAACTCCATCGAAACCCAACCCACCGCCGAGGCCCACACCTTCCTTGGCTGGACGTATCATTTTCAGGGCAAGCTGAACGAGGCCATCGAACAATGTAAAAAAGCTATCGAACTCGATCCTGAATTCGGCAACCCCTATAACGACATCGGCGCATATCTGATCGAAATGCGCCGCTACGACGAAGCCATTTCCTGGCTCGAGCGCGCCATCGAAGCGAAGCGCTACGAGCCGCGCCACTTCCCGCACTTCAATCTTGGCCGCGCGTTTCTCGCCAAAGAAATGTACGGCAAGGCCCGCGCCTGTTTTCAAACCGCGCTGCGCATCGAACCGCGTTACGCGCTGGCCCGCCAAGCGCTCGACAAGCTCCGCCGTCTGGTGAATTGACTCCTTCGCCCCACATCTTCAGCGCGTGTTAGAATCCCGCTCATGTGCGGCCGATTCTTGTTCGTCCTCATCTTCTTCCTGGCTTGCCATGCGAAACCTCTGGGCGGGCAAGACCGTTTCGATTCCGGTCCCTACAAAGGTTTCCGCATCGCTCACCCGGAATCCACCATTGTCGAGTTGGAACAACCCTTCAGAGTCCGCGTCGTGCGCGGTGTGGTCCGCGATCCCTCAGGCTCCCCATTGCCGGGTACTGCCTTCGAGATTCGAGACGATTCTTCCGGGAAGGTTTGGGGAGCGGTGACAGACAAACACGGACATTTCACAATTTCAGCCGTCTCTCACGGAACTTTTTCATTCAAGGCCACAAGAGACGGGTTTCAATCCGTGATCGGAAAAATCACAGTCTCGGCGAGGGCCAGCCGCAAATCCAGGATCAGGCTGATCCTGCCGCTTGGCGTTTGAGCACGCCACTCGGCAGTTCTGTGTTCGTGGGTTGCAATTCACGGCCCCCGCTCGGGCTTGACCACCCTGTCGTAAACCGACAGCAAGAGTGCCGTAAAAATTCCGACGCCCGTAACCGCCCACCAGATGCGTTCCGGCTGATGCCGGACTTCGCCGAAGTGGTGAATCAGAAAGCCGCCCAGCCGTCCCGCGATGATGGAACCAAGGCCGATGGGCAGAAACGCAAAGCCCATGTACGTGCCTTGCTGTCCCGCCGGAGCCAGCCGTGAGACGTACTCGTAATAACGGGGCGACTGCGTGATTTCTCCGAGAGCCAGGACGACGAGCGAAAAGACCGCAGCCCACACGGCCGGACGCGCGGCCACGATGAGCCAGGCCAGCGAACTGACGAGCGTTCCCAGAGTGATGGCCCGCAAGGCGGGAATCTTTCGCGTTACAAAGCTGCTGAAGACTACTTGGAGCGAGATCACCACGAGGCCGTCGGTGATCAGAATCTTTTCCACGTCGGCGTTCGGATTAATGTACCCGTGGATGTAGAGCGGCAGCACGATGTACTGTTGCCAGAAGACGACCCAGTAGCCCGTAAAGATCAAGAGGAAAAGCATGAATCTGGGATTTGTGACCACGGTGATGAAATTTCGCCCCACTTCGGCCAGGCTCGCGGCCCGTCCCTCGCCCGAGCGTCGCGGCTCCTTGAAAAACAGCAGCACGGCAAAGAACATCAGAAAAACGCTCAGTGCCGAGACGCGAAAGACGTTCTCTACCCCCAGATGCCGGTGCGCCCACGAAGCCACAAACGGGCCGGCTGTTCCGCCAATGTTCACCAGCGTGTAGTAGATCGAGTACCCGATGGAACGAACGTTTTCCGAAGACGCGCGCGCCGTCGTCCCTACGATGCAGGGCTTCACCAGCGCGACTCCAAGCGCCGGAAGCATGAGCACGAAACCCACCAACAACACGAGCGGCACCCCGGCGCGGATCGGAGCCATCCAACTCGTGCCCAGCGAGCCCAACAGGAAATAGGCGACGCTCAGGGTGAAGAACGCGAGCGAAAGCGCGCGGCGAAATCCGAGCCGGTCCGCCAGCGCACCGCCGAAGATGGCCAGAAACCACACCAGCCCGCCGAACAATCCCGCCAGGTCCGTGGCTCGCTGCGTGGGAAAGTTGAGCGTTTCGTGGAGGTAATTGGCCAGCGATGCAAACGCCGCGTAATAGGAGAGCCGCTCGAAAATTTCTGTGACGTTGGCGACCCAGAACGCCGGCTCAAATCCCTCGCGAATTTCATGCAGGCGCTGGGAGAAGCTCACAGGATGCCTCCCGACGAGGCGCGGAGATGGGTGCCCGTACTCAAGGGCGAGATTGTAACGAAAGCCGCGCCAGGGCGCCGCACTTTTTCGTCCGTGGCACCCGCGCGGCGCTGGTCGGCACGGTAATGGGCTGCGGATGGATCGCCAAGTCCCTTGAGGAATTGTCGCCCCAGTGAGCGTCAGTTTTGGGGTTCGGAGCTGGCCGGCGCGGGCGGAGCATCCTCCGGCAAAACACTTTCCTGCGGCTCGAGGTGTGATTCACGCTCAGCGCGGTTGATGATTTTTTTCTGCGCGCGGCGCTCCGCCTTCATTCTTTGTTTTTCGAGACGCTTCATTTCTTTTTGGCGCTTCTGAAACGTCGTGGCCATAAAGCCTCCTCGAATTTGATTATGGGATCAGCGCGTCCCTTGACTCCGTGCCGGCAAGAAACCGCCGAGCCTCCGCTCGGGGTGGACAGCGATGCGCGGCCGGCGCGGAGCGCTACCAGCGAGGCTCGCGCGGCTGGCGCGCAGACTCGCGATAATCTTCGTTGGAGAAGCGATTGCCGCCGCGGCCCTTGCCTCCGCCCGTCGGGCCACCGAAACCTCGCGGACCTCCGCGCTCGGTCTTGGGGCGCGCCTCGTTCACCTTGAGATTGCGCCCGTTGACAGCCTTTCCATCGAGAGCGGTCATCGCCTGAGTAGCTTCCGCGTCGTTGGGCATTTCCACGAAGCCAAAGCCGCGGGAGCGCCCCGTTTCCCGGTCCACCGCTATGTGCACGCGCGCGATTTGTCCAAAGGGCTCGAACAGCGCCCGAAGATCCTCTTCTTTCGTTTCAAAACTCATATTGCCGACAAACAGATTCTTCATTTCGTTCTCCTGATTCCCTAAAGCCATTTTCCCCAGAGACGGCTGTCCCGATTCCGGTTGCCGGACGATTGCTTCATGGCGGCGACTGAGGAACCGGATGGAGTCCATTAAGGCAGGCCGCAAACGGCGCCCAGAGGGCGGATGACGCAATCCGACTTCTTGGGAATGCACCCTCAGTATAGCGCAATGGCGGACGAAAGTCCCAGGAACTAAGACTCGGAATGGCTTACTCGGCAGCCGCGTCTTACTGGCGGCCCAAGAAGCGGATGCGGCCGTTGAGGGTGCGGTGAGCCTGCCCGAAAAAAGTAAGGAACGTCGGGGAGTTCACGTCGTTGTCCACCACGTCGGGATTCGGACTGTTGGTAATGTTGTTCAGACCGACGCGCGCGGCCCACAGATAACCCTTGAAATGGAACTTTCGCTCGATCGCCGGATTCAACGTGAAGAATTTGGGGAAGCGGTGCGCCGTGGGGCCGGAAACAAGCTGGCCAAACTGGTCCACGGTAATAAAGGGAAATCCTGTGTGGTAGATCGCCGACGCCGCAAAATCAAGTTTCTTGAATTTCCAGATGGGCGGCAACGGGTAAGTGCCCCAGGAGGTAATCTGATTGGGAGCGTCCCAGCTAAGCGGTCCGCCTACTTGCGTGCCCGTGGTGAAGTCGTCCAAAGAAAAATCAAGGGTTTCGTTGGAGCGGGCTTTCGAGCGGGTGTACGAAAATAGAAATGGATAGCCGGGCTTCAGGTCTTTCCGCAGCGTAATCTGACCTGCGTCGTAGCGATCCTGCTTATTGTTCTCGAGAAGGAAGACACCGGCGGGCCGGCTTTCGTAAGCCCAGCCATGGGCGCCGTATCTGCTCAAGTAATCCAGGCGAAGGTAAACTCTCCCCGGCATGCGGCGCTCGATTCCCGCGCTCCAGTTGGTAAAGCGCGGCATCACTAGGCGGGCGGGATCCACGACAAAAGAAGTGGAAATTGTGCGCACCACAGGCGAAAAAAACATGTCCGTGCGCGAACCCTGCACGGCCTGGCTGGCCAGGGAAAGGTTGGTGCGGTCGTAGTACACGCCGATCCCGGCGGTGAGCTTGGTTTCGCTCGCTGTGTCCACGACCAGGGTCCCCGCGACGCGCGGCGAGAAAAGGTTTCGATGGAGAAAGGAGTCGTTGTCCCAGCGCCCTCCGGCCTCGATGATCAGGCGCTGGAAGGCGGACCAGCGGTCCTGCGCGTAGGCGCCGGACTCGAGCGTGCTCAGGCCGAAGGGCGGCGCGTTCTGAAAAGTCACTTGGCGGAGCAACGCGTTGTTCGCGTCCACGAACTCGAAGGGGCCGCGCGAAAACGCCCCGTGAAAAATCACGCGGTCCACTCGCCCTCCGAGAGTGAACTGATGCGTGCCGAGCCAATTCCACGGCTTCACGTACAAGTTCGTGAATGCCTGCGTGCGATCCGACCAGTTCCGGTCGGTCAGGTAGAAATTTCCAGTGCGCCCGTTCGGGGTGAAGACAAAGGGAGAATTGCCAAGAGGAAAAAGGGAATTATTTGTCCGGTGGAATCCTGCGCCGAATTCCAGCAGAGTGCTCCTGGCGACGGTGATCTGGTCTTTCAGCGCCAGCACGTAAAGCGTGGAATGCTCGTTGAAGGACACGGAGATGGGATCCAGCGGAGAAATGCCGGCGTGCTCCGAGTTGAATAGATCG